>ENA-ORRN01000016-ORRN01000016.1-human-gut-metagenome-genome-assembly--contig:-NODE-16-length-142667-cov-15.973466_pt1 | contig 142667 bp, 134 predicted proteins | sample MGYA00242174_ERZ509132 | MGnify/ENA primary metagenome ERZ509132 (study PRJEB26280, sample SAMEA2338671) | human gut metagenome | biome: human gut; feature: human-associated habitat; material... | reverse complement strand
GGCCCCCGTCAATTCCTTTGAGTTTCACCGTTGCCGGCGTACTCCCCAGGTGGGATGCTTAAAACTTTCGCGTGGCCACCGACATTCTGTCGCCGACAGCCGGCATCCATCGTTTACTGTGCGGACTACCAGGGTATCTAATCCTGTTTGATACCCGCACCTTCGAGCCTCAGCGTCAGTAACGCTCCGGACGGCTGCCTTCGCAATCGGAGTTCTTCGTGATATCTAAGCATTTCACCGCTACACCACGAATTCCACCGTCCTCGTGCGCACTCAAGAGAACCAGTTTCAACTGCACGACCACGGTTGGGCCGCGGCTTTTCACAACTGACTTGACTCCCCGCCTACGCTCCCTTTAAACCCAATAAATCCGGATAACGCCCGGACCTTCCGTATTACCGCGGCTGCTGGCACGGAATTAGCCGGTCCTTATTCGCAGGATACTTGCAATACTCCACACGTGAAGCATTTTACCCTCCTGCAAAAGTGGTTTACAACCCATAGGGCATTCGTCCCACACGCTACTTGGCTGGTTCAGGCTCTCGCCCATTGACCAATATTCCTCACTGCTGCCTCCCGTAGGAGTTTGGACCGTGTCTCAGTTCCAATGTGGGGGACCTTCCTCTCAGAACCCCTACCCATCGTCGGCTAGGTGGGCCGTTACCCCGCCTACTACCTAATGGGACGCATCCCCAGCCCCAACCTTTTTCATTTCGCAATTTCACCATGCGGAAAAATTGCAGCATCCGGCGTTAACCCCCCTTTCGGGGGACTATTCCGGAGTTGGGGGCAGGTTGGATACGCGTTACGCACCCGTGCGCCGGTCGACGCCCAATAAAGCAAGCTTTACTGTCGTTTCCCCTCGACTTGCATGTGTTAAGCCTGTAGCTAGCGTTCATCCTGAGCCAGGATCAAACTCTCCGTTGTATATCTGATCTTTTATCTTTCTATACTGAATCCAATCCGGCAATCTATCGTTCCTGTATTGTTAAAGAACCGTTCCTGAAAACGATCCTCAAGGAGTTGACTTTTCTTGAACTTTTCACCTCTCACGTTTATTAACGCAAAAAGCAAACGCTGTATCTTATCTTCCTGTCTTCTTCGTTTATGTAATTCTCTCTTTGAACTCGCGCCCCGGGGTTTCGTTCCCGAAAGCGAGTGCAAAAGTACGGCGACTTTACCAAACTACCAAATATTTCAACAACTTTTTTTGAACTTTTTTCAGCACTACCACCACAAAATACCCCTTCTGCCCTTTAGCACAACTACTTACACCAACAAAAATATTTTTCCTCTTTTTACCCGATTCACGAAGAATTTTACAAAATTCCGCGTCCTTTGCCGGTTTTTGCACGAGCTTTTTGTTTTTCTCGACAACCGCATTTTCTTAAAACTTTTGAAGAAAAAGCTTCTCCGAATCCTATTGCGAAGAATATTATGATACCTTTGCAGCGCAACGCAACAGTATTATTTAATAACAAATATGGCAATTCACAACTCGGCAAGGCTATCGTCGCGGGGGAATATATACATTTATATATTGATTACCCTGTTTACATTACCCGCCTGCGCTCCGCAGAAAAAGCATAATATAATTGTATCGGAAGATATGCTGTACGGGGAATGGGAGCTGGTGGGAAAAGAGCAGGTTAACTATCCTAACATAGAATTTCTCAAAGACAGCAGCGCGGTTCTCCATTCCCAAGCCGACACAATATACAGATTTACATTTTTCATACGAAATGACACACTTGTTCTTGTCGATATTAACGGCAACAAGCATGTAAACAAAATCTGTGAACTTAACGACAAAACCGTCGTGCTTGACGGCATTGCAGACGTTCACGAAAAACAGACCTACAAAAGATGAAACATATAGGCATTATAATTTGCTTGTTTTTGATTTACTCCTGCGATAATCACGATTTCGTTTTCGACGAGGAGGAACAGACTTTTTATATTTACAATCTGTTGCATTTTTCTATTGAGCCATTAGATAGCTTTAGCAAATCTTATACATATGACTTCTTTTTGCGGACAAAGGGAACATGTAGAGAGGTGGATACTATTTGTTTAAAAAAGAAAATATCAAAGAAATTTAAAGCGATAGAATCGTCTTCTTATAAGCAAGAATTTCGGTATAATCCTTCCTATATAAGGCTATTACCAAACACTCAATATGTAATAAGACACAACGGCATGGGCGCGAAAGTAAACATAACAAAATATTTTCACACAGATTCCTCGGGCAGGTTGCATTCCAACGAATGAGAAAAAGCGCAAGTACCGCAAACCGAACACCATGCCGGGCATCTGCCCATGAATTAAGCCGCTTGTCTATTAGTTTATCAGATTCACTAATTATATATACCTGCCTAAATCCGCCGATCTGCCCACCAAAAACGAGAGCATAAAATCATCAGCACAACAGTACTCCTTTTGCCTTACCGAGTGCCGCAAAACGCCACACTACAGAAGGTATTTTTACGGGCTTCATAAATTACTGAAAATCAGATATCGTTTTTCGCGAAAAATATAAGGCATATATTTTGAAACAAGTGCCTTGTATTTTAAAATATATGGCTTGTATTTTTTACGATAAGCCATGTGTTTTTTCGACTGATGCGGAAGCACTGTTTTACATGTCGCGAAACCGGGGCGAAAAACGCAAAAAAAGAGCCGCTCCGTGTTATAAACCACCCGGAACGGCTCCACTTTGATACACTTCCCTTATTTTCTGTTTTTTGAAACCCATGCGTTAACTTCCTTCTGCGTTATCCCGTTGAGAAGTTTACCGTCCTGCCATTTTACATCGGGATAGTCTTTTCGCAAAATCTTTACGGAATTTTCTATTCCGCTTCCTCCCGAAGTCATGAACGGAATCACAGTTTTACCTTTCAGACCGTAGGCTTCCACAAACGTATTTATGATTCTCGGAGCCATATTCCACCAGTTGGGGAAACCGAGATAAACCACACTGTATGCGTCAAGGTTTTTCTTGTCCTTTACAATGGCCGGGCGCGACTTGGGATTGTCGTTTTCTCGGCTGCACCGCGATGTCTTCACGGTCCAATCCAAGTCCTCTGCCGAGTATTCTTTCTCGGGTTTTATCTTATACAGTTCTCCTTTCGTGGCAGAAGCAATCATCTTTGCCACGTTTTCGGTGGTTCCTGTTGCCGAGAAATAAGCTACGAGAACCTTGTTATCACCTTTCTTTTCCATAACTTTCTTGTCTTTTTTCTGTGCGCACGAAGTAATGACCGCAAGCAGTGACATCATAACCGTGAGCAGAAATGCGTTTCGTCTCATGATTTTTTGAATTAATAGTTTATCGACTGCAAAAATAGATCATATATATAATATGTCAAGTGTACATTTTTCCGATATGATTACCAAAAATACAGAAACGCCGTTTTTCGACATTTTAGTGCTTTCGGAGTTTCGAAAATACAAATTCCACGCTTTCGCGGAATATTTCGGCATGGGCGAAGTGCATTATGGCGCAATAGCTTACGGCAGCAATCAAAAACTTAACCGCAAGTTTAGCCGCCATGCAGTCAACGAGCATTGCCGCACCCCATGCCGCCGCCATGGAAACCGCTGCGGAAACGGCAAAAGGCGATATGTCGAGCAATGTTTCCATGAAGCGCAGTTTTATCTCCCTGTGAGCCATGAAATGCCACACCATAAGCCATGCCACTTGCAATCCGGCAACGAAGCAAAGCAACATTAGCATTCCGCTGCCGCAGAAGTAAAGCACAAGAATTATTGCCAACTGCATGAACATCATTGATGCCGTGCCGATGAAGAACTTCGAAGACCGTCCGCGCGATATCAGAAGATTGGAATACAGTTGAGATACGGGAATGAATGCTCCTGCCACACAAAGAATCTGCAAATAAGGCACACAAGCTGTCCACTGCGTTTTGAGGGCAAGGGGAACAAATTCGGGAGAAACGGCAGCAAGCCCGAACATGGCGGGGAAAGAGAGAAATGATGTGAAACGCACCATTTTGCGAAACACCAGCTTTTGTCGCGATTCCTCACCAGCCTTAGCCAAAACCGGTTGCGCCACCGAGGACATGGTGGTTGTTATGAGCGAATAGCCCATGGTGTTCCATTTGTTAGCCTGAGAATACAACCCAACTTCGTGGCGCGGGAAATAGTGTCCGAGCTGCGCCTGCAAAAACTGGTTGTTGAGCGTGGTGAGAACGTTTGTGGCGAGAATCTTACTGCTGAAGCCGAACATTTCTCTTATGGGTTTCAAGTCAAACTGCATCCTGGGTCTCCAAGGCGAGAGAGTCCAATACATAAGCACTATCATGAACTTATAAGTAAGGTCCTGCGCCACAAGCCCCCAGTATGCAAACCCCCGGAGAACAAGAACAATGCCCACAACTCCCGCCGTGCACACGGCTATAAAGGTTGCAATCATTCTCTGTTTAACCATGAGATTACGAAAAAGGTAAGCCGACTGCGCTATACCCAGGCTTGAAACTACAAAACCGAGAAACGACACGCGGGCAAGCTTTGTAAGCTCGGGCGTGTGGTTGAACATGGATATTAAAGGGGCTGCAAACCATAATACACCGTACAACACAACGCTCATGATGAGCGAAAACCACAAAACAGCGTTATAGTCTCGGTCGCCAACGTTTTTCTTTATGGCTATAGCCGATGTAAAACCGCTCTCTTCAAGATTGGCAGCCAACAAAGAGAACACCGTGAGCATGGCAACCATTCCGTAGTCGGCGGGAAGCAGATGACGAGCCAGCACAATGCCTATCACCAACGCCAATATCTGCTGCACGCCTCCGGAGATGCCTCCCCAGAAAAGCCCTTTGGCTGTTCTTTCTCTTAACGACGATTCTGCCATAGATTGCAAAATTAAACTTTTCACACGTATGTACAGACAGGATGCACACAAATAATTAAGAAACGCGCCACACTCTTATAAGAAAATACTAATTTTGCCGAGATTTGCAATTTATGAAACCATACAATATATATAAGGCGTTCAGATGTCTTGCCACCCCGTTACGCAAAGAATATGTGTTTTTTGTGTTCATGTACATTGCTTTTGTGGCTGCACGAATACTCGAATCGCCCACATCACATACGCCGACATACGTTTTCTATCTTGAAAACATTGCCGACCTTTACCTTGTCTGCGCCCTGCTGTGCGTCATTCCGCAAAAGGCAAGGCGTTGGATTCGCGCCATAATGTACATCGTGGGATACACAGCCGTTATAGCCGAAGGTTTTGTCCATGAAAGATTTCACTTGATGTTCGGTCCGATAACCATACAGCTTGTAATGGAAACAACACCCGGTGAAACGTCGGAGTTTCTTGCTTCGTATCTTAAAGGATGGGCTTTGTGGAAAATATTGCTTGTTTACGTGCCCATGATAGCCGTTAACGCCATGGCGGAAACATTCAAAAAGAGAATCACCGCCTTTTTGTCGGGCGCAATGCCGGAGGTCCTGAAAACTGCAAGCAACATAGCCATCCCCATAATAGTTGTGGCGTGCTTTATATGCTCGGGAGGCGAAAAGATTCAAATGATAAAATTTTTCACAAGCCACGACACCGACGAGGCAGAGCACGCGGACAATCACGCATTCCATACTCCTTTTTACAGAATTGTTTTCTCCACAAAATTTCTTAGTCTTAGTTCGCAAGAACTGGAACGTATGCGCGAGAACATGAGAAACATAAAAATAGACAGCTGTAAACATACCGTCAAAAACATAATACTTTACATCGGAGAGAGTTATAACAAGCACCATTCGCAAGTTTATGGCTACGAACTCGAAACTACGCCAAACCAGAAGGCAATGGCAGATGAGGGCAACCTTATAGTTTTCAAAGATGCGGTAACGCCGTGGAATGTTACGAGCAATGTTTTCAAGGACGTGCTTTCCACCCACTCTACCGACCAAAAAGGTTCATGGATTGACGGAGTTCTTATTCCGGGAATCCTGAAAAAGGCGGGATATAAGGTAGCTTTTATTACCAGTCAGTTTTATAAAAGCCCCAATTTGGGAGTTGTGGACTTCAATGGCAGTTTCTTTCTTAACGACAAGGAAATTGAGAGGAAATGTTTCGATTATCGCAACAAATATCGCAAAGCTTATGACCTGCAACTCATAAAAGAAATAAACAAGTTCCCTTGCGGCGACTACAATTTCATTATTTTTCACGGCATGGGGCAACATCAGGAATACAACAAGCGTTTCGGCAAAAGCGATGTCCGTTTTACTGCAGGCAATTACCCTTCCCGCCACGACCTTACGGTTTACGAGAAACAAATCATAGCAGACTACGACAACGCCACCCGATATAATGACCGCGTGGTGAAACAACTTTGCGAACGTTTCAAGAATGACGACGCCGTGGTGGTTTATTTGCCCGACCATGGCGAAGAAGTTTTCGACAGAATCCATTCTTACGGACGCGATCACAATGCAGACGTGTCTGCCGACATAGCTTTTTCTGAATTCGAAGTTCCTTTTGAAATATGGTTCTCGCCTCGTGCGAAAAAGGAGCATTCCGACATTTACAATGCGGCGCGAAAGGCTGCGGACAAAGCTTTCTCAACCGACGATTTGCCTCATTTGCTTATGGGTATTGCAGGAATTTCGTCTCCTCTCTATGATGCGCGGCGCGATTTGCTTAATCCGACGTTCAATGACTCGCGAAAAAGAATCCTTAAACGCACTGTGGACTACGATTCGCTGATGACGGTTGACAGAAAACTCAGAAAAACATGGAGAAAATAGTTTCGCGGCGCGATTCCGCCTTTCTGAAAGGTTTTGCAATACTTGCCATAGTGCTCCATAACTTTTGCCACTGGATTCCGGGCAGTGTTATTGAAAACGAATACAACTTCAGCGTGCAGAACTCCGTAGACCTGATTGACATCTTGCGAAACGGCGGTCCGCATCTGGTTCTTAATTTGTTTTCATACTTCGGATGCTACGGCGTACCCGTTTTTCTGTTCATCAGCGGCTACGGCGTGGTTAAGAAATACGAGAAAACCGGCGGCATGTCCGATACTTTCCCTTCTACATGGCGTTTCACACGATACAACGCCCTTAAACTTTGGCGACTGATGCTTGTGGGCGTGCTGTTGCTCTATATATACGAAACCATGTTCACCACCGGCTGGCGGCACGGGTATATGAATATTGTTTGGTTGTTCGGATTTTTGTCGAACTTCTTTCCTCAAGCCAACATTGGCGTTATCCCAAAGCAGGACCTGCTTCTCGGACCGTGGTGGTACTTTTCGCTCACCATGCAGATGTACATGCTCTATCGCCTGTGGTATTTTGGGCGGGGCAAAAAAGCTATAATTGCGAGCGCATTGGTTTGCATTGTTCTGCAAGTGCTTGCCGTAACTGTTTTCGGCAACGAATCGCAAGACATGCTTCACTATATGCGCTACACATTGCTTGCATGCCTGCTGCCATTTGCTCTCGGAGTTTGGACATCGCGTTACGGAATAAAGACTAACGCATATATATATATTGTATGCGTCCTTGTGTTTGCGGCATCGCTTTTCAACGTGTTTGCATGGATTCTTGCACCTTTGGCACTTGCCTTTCTCGTCATTCCTCTTAAAAGCATCACCGACCTATGGGTTCGCAAACCTTTCGAATGGCTCGGCGGAATTTCGGCATCGCTTTTCGTGCTTCACCCTGTGGTTCGCTGCTTTCTCAATCCCCGTTACGGCGGAAACGTGTACGTCATGTTGACGGAGTATCTCGTCATAAGCATTGCCGCAGCATGGTTGCTTACAAAACTGTTAAACTTTATTCCAAAGCCCAAGCTATGATTTCAAAAGTCCAAGCCAATGAAATGGCACAATTATATCGCAAAGTAAACGAAAGCTTCAATAAAAAGCTCGTCTTTCGCATTGGCATTGATGCAGGGTTCTTTGCAGAGTTCAAATATCTTGTTCACGCAGTTATTTATTGCCTTGAACACGAAATTCAGTTGCAGCTGTACAGCCACGGAGCCAATTTCGGTTGGAGCAAAGGCTGGCAAGATTATTTTCTGCCCTTTTGCAATGAGGTTTATGATGCTTATCATTCGCGCCTCAACGTACATTCACTCCAAGACTTGCGCACTTTGCGAAGCCTCAACCCCAATGTTTCAGCGGCAAGCCTCTTGAAATGGAAACTGAAAACGGCTGTGAACAACAAGCTATGCCGCATTGAGAATTTCATGACCTATGGCGCGGGGGTTCTTTCCACTTCCGACATTCCGCCACACCTTGTGCGCAACCGCATATCCATACCCCGACTCGGATTGGAGGGAAACTATTTGGAAGTGTTCCGGGATATAGCCTCGATGATTTGGCGTTTCAATCCCGATACCCAAAAAGCAGTGGACTCTCACCTTGAAAGTCTTGCACTTCCCGAACATTATGCCGCCACACAGATACGCGGCGGCGACAAGGTTACGGAAGTTGAGCTTTACGAGCCTTCACTTTTTGCCAAGGCTCTGACAGAGAACACCGATTTACGAGATGTACTGCTCCTTACCGATGACTATTCCATTTTGGAGCGTATGCGCACCTACTATCCGCAGTTTCGCTGGTTTTCTCTCTGTTCGCCCGAGGAAAAGGGCTATTACAACAATTCTTTCACGCATACCGCCGCCAATGCCAAGCGCAAACAAATGGAACGATTTCTTGCCCAAATAGACGGCATGACCCGTGCCGACTTTTTCACGGGGAGCATTGCCGTAGGTCCGAGCCTCTTTCTGCTCGAAATACTCTATCCCCGGGGAAAGGCAATAGACTGCGAGCCGCAGCAACTGGCTCGCGCCGCGCAACTTAGCATTCCCGAGCGCGACAAGGTGGCAAGAGATTTTCTTCAGCAACGCTCTTAACTCCTTCTTCCTGCCTTTTGCGAAACAGGAATACAAATACCCTGTTTCGTGTATTGCCTGTTGTCTGAATTTTGCATACTTTTGCAAACAACAAACCATACAACTCATGAACGGCAACATAGTATTGGCACTTTTAATACCGTTTCTCGGCACGACAATAGGCTCTGCGCTTGTTTTTCTCATGCGCAAAAACATGTCCCACCGTTTGCAAAAATCGCTTCTCGGTTTTGCATCGGGCGTAATGGTGGCAGCTTCCGTATGGTCTCTGCTCATTCCCTGCATGGAAATGAGTGGCGACGGCGGCAAAACAAATGCAGTCCCGGCGGTAGTAGGCTTTCTGTGCGGCATGGGCTTTCTGCTGCTCATCGATACGCTTACGCCCCACCTCCACATTGACTCCGACAGTCCAGAAGGCGTTAAATCGCGGCTTTCAAAGGCAGCCATGCTTTCGTTAGCTGTTACAATCCACAACTTTCCCGAGGGAATGGCTGTGGGAGTGGTCATTGCCGGAGCCATGCAGCAGGGCGAATGGATTTCAACGGCTGGCGTGTTAGCCATGTCGCTCGGCATAGCCATACAAAACATTCCCGAAGGTGCAATAATATCCATGCCGATGAAAGCAGCAGGCGGAAGCAAGGCGAAATCGTTCGTAATGGGGATGCTTAGCGGTATAGTGGAACCTATTGGTGCGTTGCTTATTATTTTTCTTGCTTCCGAAATGACGCCACTGCTTCCATATCTTCTCGCATTCGCAGCCGGGGCAATGCTTTACGTGGTTGTGGAAGAGCTGATACCGGAAGCTTCGGAAGGCAGCCATTCAAATTTCTCCACAATCGGCTTTGCCATAGGCTTTGCGCTTATGATGATGCTCGATGTGGTTTTGGGATAAGGCAGACAGCGTTACTGCGCATCTGCTTCCCTACAAAAAACATGCAGCATTTATCCAAAAAACATGCAAAAAGCACAAAGAAATCCACGCATGGGACACTTTTGCACGTAACAATCAGAAAAACAGCGAGATAACTGTCTTGAAACTGTTTTTATAGTACATTGGCTTTCAGACACTTGCAAAAACCGAAAATACAAGCCATATATTTTCAAATAAAAGGCACTTATTTTAAAATAAGTGCCTTTTATTTTTTACAACATGCCTTATGTTTTTTCGGAAATCCCGCAAAACTTCAAAAAAAGCCCCTCGTACACCGAATATATTCAAACCCTATTCATATAGAAGGGTGATAGTCATGCACAAAAAGCCGACTGCAAAAACTTTCAAACCGTTTACAGCTCCGCCTGCTGCAAACGATTGGCATTTTCAGCTACCGTGAGGCGGTCGATACACTCCTGAATGTCGCCATCCATGAAAGCCTGTAAATTATAAACGGTATAATTAATGCGATGGTCGGTTATGCGTCCCTGCGGATAGTTGTAAGTGCGGATTTTAGCCGAGCGGTCGCCGGTAGATACGAGCGATTTGCGGCACGAAGCTATATCGTCCACATATTTCTGGTGTTCGTGGTCGTAAATATAGGTACGCAGACGCGCAAGTGCACGTTCCTTGTTCTTAGGTTGGTCGCGGGTCTCTGTACACTCTATCAGAATTTCCGAAATCTCACCAGTGTTTGGATTTTTCCAGTTATATCTCAAGCGCACACCGCTCTCCACCTTGTTTACGTTCTGACCTCCTGCGCCGCTCGAGCGGAATGTGTCCCAACGTATTTCGCCTTCGTTTATTTTAACCTCAAACGGGTCGGCTTCGGGCAGCACCGCCACCGTGGCAGCCGAGGTATGTATTCGCCCTTGTGTCTCTGTGGCGGGAACACGCTGCACACGATGAACACCACTCTCGTATTTCAATGTACCATATACGTCAGCACCCGTAACGGAACAGACAATTTCCTTGAAACCTCCCGCTGCGCCCTCGCTGGCAGAGGACACAGTGAGCGTCCAGCCCTTTTGCTCACAAAACTTGGAGTACATCCTGAAAAGGTCGCCCGCAAAGAGTGCGGCTTCGTCGCCTCCCGTACCGCCGCGAATTTCGAGTATGGCGTTCTTTGCGTCTTCGGGGTCTTTGGGAACGAGCAGGAGTTTTATTTGTTCCTCAAGTCCCGGAATTTTCTTCTCACATTCCGCAGCCTGTTCCTTAGCCATTTCGCGCATTTCAGGGTCGTTCTCCTCAAGAAGAATCTGTTTAGCCTCGGCTTGTCCCGAAACAAGAGCGGAATATTCTTTCCTCACCTCCATAAGGCGTTCCAATTCCTTATATTCGCGCGTGAGTTTCACATAACGTTGCTGGTCGGAAATGACGGAAGGGTCGGAAATCAGCGTGCTAACCTCTTCGAAACGGTCATGAAGCACATCGAGTTTTTCGAGAAGCGTATTACTGTTTTCAGACATATATCAATAATTGAATTCTCCGAATTCGCTCTTTATCGTAAGGCTCCGCTTTCCCTCTTCAATGTGCCCCACAACCTGCGCGTCAATATTAAATCCGTTGGCAGTATCTATAACGGTCTGCGCATCTTCGGGATTGACATAAACTTCAAGGCGATGCCCCATGTTGAACACCATGTACATTTCTCTCCAATCCGTTCCGCTCTCGTCGTGAATCAGTTTGAAAAGCGGCGGAACAGGGAACATATTGTCTTTAACGACCTTGCAATTTTCGTTGACGAAGTTGAGCACTTTTGTCTGCGCCCCGCCTGTGCAATGAACCATTCCGTGGATTCGGGGACGCATTATGTCAAGCAATTTCTTGACTACCGGCGCGTAAGTACGGGTAGGTGAAAGTACAAGCTGCCCTGCATTGAGCGGCGTGCCCTCTACTTTATCGTCAAGGTGCATGTTTCCGCTGTAAACAAGCTCGTCGGGCACAGCCTTATCGTAACTTTCGGGATATTTCTCCGCAAGATATTTTGCAAAAACATCGTGGCGGGCCGAAGTAAGTCCGTTGCTGCCCATGCCACCGTTGTATTGTTTTTCGTACGTAGCCTGCCCGCACGACGAAAGTCCCACAATAACATCGCCGGGACGGATGTTGGCATTGTCAATTACCTCGCTGCGCTTCATGCGACAGGTTACGGTGGAATCAACTATGATTGTGCGCACCAAATCACCCACATCGGCAGTTTCGCCACCCGTAGGATAAATTCCTATTCCCATTTCGCGCATTTCGGCGAGCAACTCATCGGTTCCGTTGATGATTGCAGAAATAACTTCGCCCGGTATAAGCATTTTGTTTCGCCCAATGGTGGACGACACGAGGATGTTGTCAACCGCCCCGACACACAGCAAATCATCGGTATTCATTACAATTGCGTCCTGAGCTATTCCGCGCCATACGGAAAGGTCTCCGGTTTCTTTCCAATACATGTAGGCAAGGCTCGATTTGGTTCCCGCGCCATCGGCGTGCATTATGTTGCAATACTCGGGGTCTCCACCCAAAACGTCGGGCATTATCTTACAAAAAGCATGGGGAAAGATACCCTTGTCAATATTCTTAATAGCTGCGTGAACGTCTTCTTTCATTGCACTCACGCCTCTCATCATATATCTCTGGCTTGATTTCATAATCAGTAAAGTTTTAGAATTTAACTTCCGGGGCTTTTTCCGAACCTTCCGAAGCCTCGAATTTCGTTTTTGCGGAAAAACCGAAAAGCGAAGCCACTATGTTGCCGGGGAAACGCCTTGCCGTAAGATTATATTCCTGTACGGCTTCGTTATAAACGCGACGACTCTCGGTAATTCGGTTTTCTGTTCCTTCAAGCTGCGCCTGAAGCTCGCTGAAATTCTGATTGGCTTTGAGATCCGGGTAATTTTCCGTTAAAGCTATGAGTTTTCCGAGCGCAGAAGTAACATCTCCCTGAGCTTTTTGGAATTCTTTTAGTTTTTCGGGGGTAAGATTTTCGGGGTCAACGGTTATCTGCGTAGCCTTAGCCCTTGCCGCAACAACGCCTTCAAGAGTTTCGCTTTCGTGTGAGGCATATCCTTTCACGGTATTCACGAGATTTGGAATCAAATCGGCACGCCGTTGATATTGGGTCTGTACATTGCTCCACGCAGTTGAGACTTTTTCGTCCTGAGTTACCATTCCATTGTATTTTGTAACGCACCAAATCACAAGCAGTGCTATAACTGCGATAATGGCAATCAAAGATTTGTTCTTCTTCATTTCTTATGTCTTGTTGGTTATTATTCTGTTTTTGTATTATGCTCAAAACCTTCCTCCGGCACCGCCTCCACCGAAAGTACCACCGCCGAATGTTCCTCCGCTGATGCCTCCTCCGTTTCCGAATCCGCCGCTTCTTCCTCCGCCCAAGAAGAGAAACGGGAGCAATGGAGACATCCCGCCGCCGCTTCCCTGGTCATCGTTTTCCTCTTTAGCCACCGTGTGCCCACATTTCGAGCATTTGTATATCACAAGCAGCTTTCCGTCGTCCGTGCGACGCAACAACTGGTCGGTACGTTTCAAACTGTGGTGGCGACATTTGGGACAAAGATCGTTATTCCAATTCTTTTTAATAAGAATACCGATTAATATCACGAGAAACAGCACTATTATAAGCGCAGCTGCCATTGCAGGCGTGTCATCTTCGTCAGATTTGCTATTAGGAAGCAAAGATTCGTCTTTTAATACGTATGCGCATATAGCTTTTGCACCATTGAGCATTGCGCCGTCCCAATCGCCGTTTTTCAAAAGCGGAACCATGTAGTTGTTTTCTATTCTCTTGCATACGGCATCGGGCAAAGTACCTTCCAAACCGTGTCCGGTGAGAATTTGATAGGCACGGTCTTCGGTTGAAAGCACTACTATCAGCCCCGAATTCTGTTTGCTTTGCCCCACTTTGTATTTCCGTGCCAACGACATGCCGAATTCATACGGTTCTCCGCCTTTTATTCGTTTGGCTACGGCAAAAATGCTCTGCACTCCGCGTTTCTTTTCAATTTGCGACAGCAATGCGTCCACAGAATCCCGCACTGCGGGAGAAAGAATATTGTCGGGGTCGCAAACATGTCGGCGCGAATCTTGAAGATATACCACAGGAAAATTATCGGCATCCCAAACCACGGCTTCCACATAGAGCGGAAGCATGAGCAAAAGCATTGCGATTATTCTCTTCAGGGCTTTCATCAAATTCATTTGCCGTACAATCGGTGCGGACACAGTTTCCATAAGTGCAAAGATACATAAAAAAACACTCCCCTCGCATATCATTGCGAAGGGAGTATGGAATTGCGGATTATTTGTACTCAAATAAAAAACACCGCTTACTTTTTTCTTAGAAATTATCGGCAAGAATTTCGAAATAAGCCTGCGGATGGTTGCACACGGGACACATTTCGGGAGCCTTAGGTCCAATTACAATATGTCCGCAATTGCGACAAACCCAAACGCGGTTGCCTTCACGGGCAAATACTTTGGCTTTTTCTATATTGTCAAGCAAAGTCTTGTAACGTTCCTCATGACGTTTTTCTATTTCCGCCACCATTTCGAATTTTATAGCCAGTTCTTCAAAACCTTCCTCGCGAGCTTCTTTTGCGAAAGTGGGATACATTTCGGTCCATTCGTATTTTTCGCCCTCGGCAGCGTCTTTCAAATTAGTTTTCGTATCGGCAACAGCACCGTCATGCAAGGCTTTGAACCAGATTTTGGCGTGTTCTTTTTCGTTGTTGGCGGTTTCTTCAAAAAGAGCGGCTATCTGTTCGTAACCGTCTTTCTTTGCGCGGCTTGCATAATAGGTGTATTTGTTTCTTGCCTGGCTTTCGCCTGCAAAAGCAGCGAGCAGGTTTTGCTCGGTCTTTGTTCCTTTTAATTCTTTCATGATTGTAAAGATTTTGTTTGTTATGATTGTTTCGTAAACGTGAACTTTCGTCCTTTTATTTCAGTTTGTCTTTGAAAAATTCCGCCACTCTCGTGTAAAGATGCAGACGGGTTTTGCCTCCGTATATACTGTGGTTGCGATTTGTATAGACCTGCATTTGGAATTGTTTGCCAGCCTGCACAAGAGCTTCGGAATATTCCGCAGTGTTACGGTAATGAACATTGTCGTCTGCCGTGCCGTGAACAATCAACAGGTCGCCGTGGAGTTTTTCCGCGCGTGTAATGGGATTGTCATCGTATCCTGCGGAATTCTCATTGGGAGTGCGCATGTAGCGTTCGGTATATACCGAGTCATAGAACCTGTAACTTGTTACGGGAGCTATGGCAACTCCGGCACGAAATACGCCTCTGCCTTCGCTCATAGACATAAGCGTGTTAAATCCGCCGTAGCTCCAGCCCCAGATGCCTATTTTGTCTTTGTCCACATAGTCGAGTTTCCCCAAATATAGGGCTGCTTCCACCTGGTCTTGTGCTTCAAGGAGTCCGAGCTTGAGATATGTTTGTTTTTCAAACTCCGCGCCGCGACCGCCTGTGCCTCTTCCGTCAACGCAAACGCATATAAAGCCGTTTTGTGCGAGGTATCTTTCCCATATCATGCCAGGCATGAATCCCGACGACCATGAATCTTGTACTTGTTGCGAACCCGGTCCGCTGTATTGATACATTATTACGGGATATTTATGAGATGCGTTGAAATTAGCGGGTTTCACCATGTAGCCGTTGAGTTTTGTGCCGTTTGAGGTAGTAAACTCAAACATTTCTATCGTGGCGGGAGCGTCGGCGTCCACCTTGGCTTTCAAATCGGAATTGTCTATGAGTGTTTTCAACACTTTGCCGTTTGCGCTGCAAAGCGTTGTTACGGGAGCGGTATTGAAAGCGGAGAAAGTATTTACGTAATAACGGAAGTTTGCGCTGAAACGTGCGGAGTTGTCTCCCTTGCCCGTTGAAAGTTTTCTGGCATTTCCTTTAAGGTTCGCGCACATAACTGCTGTGTATTGCGGTCCGTCGGCATTTGCCGAGTAATAGAAATTGCCTGTGGCGGCATCGTAGCCGTAGAAATCCTGCACCTCGTAATTGCCTTTTGTTACCTGTCCCACAAGATGTCCGTTTATGTCGTACCAATAAATATTGTTGTATCCGCTACGGTCGCTTACCATGGCAAAATGGTCGCCATAAAACTTAAGATTCGAGAAAGCCGATTCGCGAAGATACTTGTCGTTTTTTTCGCGCACCAGAAGTTTGCAGACACGTGAGCGGGGATTTGCCGCATATATGTCCATCTGGTCCTGATGACGGTTCATTGTTACCACAGCCACCTTCTCGGGGTCGGAAGTCTGGAAAATGCGCGGAATATATCCGTCGGCATCGAGCGGAACATTCACAACACGCTCCACATGACTCTTAATGTCGAACGAATGAACCGTTACCTTTGAATTCACTTCGCCGGCAATGGGATACTTATAGCTGTAAGCACCGGGATAGTCGGAATATTCCTGTCTTTCCGGCTTCATGCCCTTATAGAGTGGGAAAGAGAACATCTTCACTGCGCTCTCGTCATAGCGAACCCATACAAGCATCTTGCTGTCGGCGGTGAAAACATAGGAGCATGCCGTGGAAAATTCCTCTTCATTGACCCAGTCGGGCACACCGTTGAGAACTTTTCCCACTTCCCCGTCCTTGGTTACCTGACTTTCGGAATTGTCGAAAAGCAATTTGACAAGAAACAAATTTCCTCCGCGAACAAACGAAATCATATTGCCGTCGGGCGAAAACTGCGGCTGCATTTGCGCACCGCCCTTGGAAAGCGCGGTGAGAGTTTTGTTGTTCACGTCATAAATATAATAATCTGCGGTAAACGAGCGGCGGTAAATGCTGTTTGTATTGGTCTGCACCAAAATGCGTCGTCCGTCGGGCGAAATTATATAACCGTCTATGCTCTCAACTTTGTCGCCGCGTGCGGTGGAAAGGTCAATCACCACCCCGTTCCGCGCTCCGTTCTTGAACGAATAGGAAAGCAATTTCTTACCGTCCTCGCTAATCTGCATGTAACTCTCACCGTCGGGCGAAGAACGGAAAGCCCGCATGGATTTGGGGAAATAGTTTCCGCTTGCAATGCCTTGCAAGGTTATCTCTGCCTCGGCCTTTGGCGCAAATGCCGTAAGTGCCATTGTAAAAACGAATAAAAAGATCTTTTTCATGACGCAGAACTTTGAAGGCAAAGTTACAAAAATCCCGATGTATTATTTATGAAAACCCGAAAAAGTTACGCTTTTCCCCAAATCCGATGTTTCGCATCCCGAAAAGCACACATCGGGAATCATGTGCCTGTGTCGAAAAACGACAATCCATGCTGTTTTCTCCAAACATCTGACAATCAACCTTTTATACAATTTTTACAAGTTTTTGTAAGTTATTGTTTATCAAAGGATTATCACAACGAAAAATACAAGGCACTTATTTTAAAATACAAGGCACATATTTTAAAATATATGCCTTGTATTTTTTACGACAAGCCATGTGTTTTTTCGCACATCCCCAAAAGTACGGAAAAATAACCCGTTTTTCATCCCTCACATCCGCTCTCCTGAATTTTCAAAAAGATTGCCTTGCAACGCACACGGGAACATTTCCGCACAGTCTGCATTTGCCAACGTTTTTGCCTCACCAACTACCCGTTTTCGACTTTCTATTGTATTTTTGCAGTACTTTAACGGGAAAACATTCAAACCGGTTGTACACTACAATATAAAATATATGCGTAACATCCTATTATCTTTATTTCTGCTCCTTGTCTGCGCTTTCAAAGCAGATTGTCAGAGCCTCGACGGCTGGACACTGAGCACCCGGTCGCGTGATAATTATGCCGGCATCAGCCTTGCCAACGGGCGCATAGGCATAGTTACAAGCAACCACCTGTTTGGTGTGAAGCACATCCTGCTCAACGGCGTTTACGACCGTCAAAACGGTTTTTCGGGCGTGAGCAACGCAGTTTTTGCTCCCAACTTCCTGAATCTTACAATCCATGTGGACGGGCGCGAAGTGAAGGACAATGACGCGACAAATTGGAAACAAACTCTCGACATGCGCAATGCGCAGGCTGTAACACAGTTTGACACCCCCGATGCTCACTTCCGATACACACAGCAAGCCCTTCGCAATGCGCCCTTTATGGCAATGACGGTTGTGGAGATTACTCCTAATCGCGATTTTGAACTGGAGGCAATAAACCAAACCGTTGTTTCGTCGCCCAACAAGGATGCCGAATACAACTTTCAGCGAATCACCGACGGTCCGGAGAGTATTCCGCTTTACAGCGTGCGTTGCAACACCCGGCACAATCTGCACCAGGTGGCAGTTTGCAGCAGTTTTATTACACGCGGGCAAAAACATTCCGCCACAGTGGGTGAGACACAAAGCAACGGGACATGTGCCCTCGGTTTGAAAACACGGCTCAAGACCGGCGAGACATACAGTTTTGCTTTGGCGGGAGCCGCATGCACCACTCGCGATTTCAAGAACCCTGCAAACGAATCTGCCCGTTTGGTAATAAACATATCCTGTCAGGGAGTCAAACGCTACATGGAAGAACATGTGAAAGAATGGGCTCGTCTCTGGCAAAGCGACATACAAATAGAAGGAGATGTGCAAAGCCAGACAGATGTGCGCAGTTGTCTCTATCACCTTTATTCGTTTGTGGGAGAAGACAACCGGCTAAGCCCTTCGCCCATGGGACTAAGCAGCGACGGATACAACCGTCATGTGTTTTGGGACACGGAAATCTGGATGTACCCTCCTCTGTTGATGCTAAATCAACAAATGGCGAAGAGCTGCATGGATTATCGCATAGACCGCATTCCCCAAGCCCAAAACCGTGCCCGCATGTACGGCTATCGGGGAGTTATGTTCCCTTGGGAAAGCGATGACAGCGGCGAAGAAGCATGTCCTGTTTGGGCTCTTACCGGCACTCTCGAACAACACATTACCGCCGACATAGCTATTGCCGCATGGAACTATTATTGCGTAACCAAGGACCGCGAATGGCTTCGCACAAGCGGCTACCCGCTTATAAGTCAAGCCGCAGATTTTGTGGCAAGCCGCATGCATAAAAACAGCGACGGCAGCTACAGTTTCCTAAATGTGGTAGGTGCCGACGAATATGCTTGCAACGTGGACGACAATGCTTATACCAACGGCACGGCACAAGTATGTTTGAAATATGCCCGCCAAGCGGCTCGAGCGGTTGGGGAGAAGCCCCGCAAGCAGTGGGAAGAGATAGAAAATAATATACGTTATCATTATTTTGCCGACGGAGTGATGCGCGAACATGCCACATATAACGGACAAACCATAAAACAAGGCGATGTGGTATTGCTTGCATATCCTTTGGGAATCATGACCGATGCAGCAGAAATACGCAAGAATCTTGACTATTACGACCGCGTAATGGATTCAAAGGGACCCGCCATGGGAAGCAGCATATTAAGCATTCTGTGCAGTCAGTTGGGAGACAGCGAAAAAGCCTTCCGGCTTTGGCAACGCAGTTATATTCCTCACAAATGTCCTCCGTTTGGCGTTTTGAGTGAGGGCGCAGGAGGCAACAACCCTTATTTTGCCACCGGCGCGGGCGGTATGCTTCAAGCTGTGCTTTGCGGTTTTGGCGGACTGCGCATTACCGAGCGTGGCATTGTGCAAAAGTTTCCCTGCTTGCCCAAGCAATGGACCCGCCTGACCATAACCGGTGTCGGTCCGGACCATAAAACTTTTGTGGTGAAACGGTAATGTTCTGCTAGCTTTCCTACGTATTGTATTTATAAGAAGTTTTGTCCGTTCACTATTAGCAACAGTTTGTTATTCCTAACAACCTTAGTCGCGCGGCAATGACAGAAGCGACAAATTTTGAAAGCTGCGCGAAACAGGAATCGGCATGTGCGGCAAACATTTTGGCACTACAGACGGAAATTATACAGAAAAACAATCCCGTCTATACTAAAACCCTCCCGGATTATACATAAAAGCAATTCGGTTATACTTAAAAACTATTCGATTATACTTAAAAACTATTCGATTATACTTAAAAACAATCCCGAAACTCGGAAAGTTTCGGGATTGTTGGTTTTACGACCTTTTACACACGGCAAAAGACAATTCTTATGCTTCGCTCTCGGTATTTTCTTTCTCAAATGCCGTGATAAGTTTCTGCTGAACATCCGTAGGCACGAGTTCGTAGCTCGAGAACTTCATGCTGAACGCACCACGTCCGCCGGTAATACTGCTGAGAGTTGTTGAATAATTCGACATCTCTGCCAAAGGCACACGGGCAGTGAGTTTCTGATAACCTTTCTCCGCGTCCATACCCATTATGATGGCTCTGCGTCCCTGAAGGTCGCTCATGGTATCGCCCATGTAGTCTGCGGGAACGAGAACCTCAACGTCGTAAATAGGTTCAAGTATTTTCGGACCTGCTTCCTTGAATGCCGCACTAAACGCATTGCGTCCCGCAAGTGTGAAAGAGATTTCGTTTGAATCAACGGGGTGCATCTTTCCGTCGTAAACAATTACCCTCACGTCGCGAGCGTATGAGCCTGTGAGCGGTCCGCGTTCCATGCGCCCCATTACGCCTTTTAGAATTGCGGGCATGAAACGTGCATCGATAGCACCGCCTACAACAGAATTTACAAACTCGAGTTTTCCACCCCATTCCAATTCTACCACATCCGTGGAGCGTGGAGTTATGCGATATTCCTGACCTCCGAATTTATATGACGGTTTTACCGGCTCGCCTTCCACTAACGGTTCTATTATCAAGTGAACCTCTCCGAATTGTCCGGCACCTCCGCTCTGCTTTTTATGGCGATAGTTGGCGCGTGCAGCCTTGGTAATGGTTTCACGATAGGGTATTTTCGGCTCACCATACTCTATTTGTATCTTGTCATTGTTTTCGAGCCTCCATTTCAAGGTACGCAAATGAAATTCTCCCTGCCCGTGCACAAGAGTCTGGCGTAATTCCTTGCTTTGTTCCACCACCCACGTAGGATCTTCCTCGTGCATTCGCGTAAGAGCCGCCATCATCTTCTCGGTTTCGCTTTCGTTAGCCGCTTTTATGGAACGCGAATACTTATAATCGGGATATTTTATAAAGTTAAAGTGATAGTCGCAATCTTTTCCGTTTAGCGTATTGCCAAGACGCACGTCCTTAAGTTTTACCGTACATCCTATGTCGCCGGCAACCATTTCGCTCACTTTTTCACGCAATGAACCCGACGGCGAAAAGATTTGCGCAATCCTTTCCTTTGATCCTCTGTCAACATTATCAAGATCGTCGCCCTCATGAAGCGTTCCGCTCATTACCTTGAAGTATTGTACTTCGCCTATGTGCGGTTCCATGCCGGTCTTAAAGAAATAAATTGACGTGGGAGCCTTTGAATCGGGAACGATTTCCTTTCCTGCGGTATTTACAACGGGTGGCATTTCATCTACGAAAGGCACAACGTTTCCAAGAAACTCCATCATGCGGCGCACGCCCATATCTTTGCTCGCACAAACACAGAACACGGGATAAATGCTTTGCGTAATAAGTCCTTTGCGAATGCCTTCGCGCATTTCATCTTCGGTTAAACTTTCCGTATCAAAGAACTTTTCCATCAAAGTTTCGTCGTTTTCGGCTGCATTCTCCACAAGTTTTGCGTGCCACTCCTTAGCTTTTTCCATTTGATCGGCTGGAATATCCTCGATAATGGGAGCTCCGCCCTCGGGTTTCCAAGAATATTTCTTCATTAAGAGGACATCGATCATGGAATTGAAGTCCGGTCCGGTTTTTATGGGGAATTGCACGGGCGTTACCTTTTCTCCGTGAATGGATCTCAGTTGTGCTATGATATTATCGTAATCACATTTTTCGTCATCCAGGCGATTGATTAGAAATATCACCGGTTTCTTAAGTTTTTCACAGTAACGGAAATGATTTTGAGTGGTTACTTCCACACCATTTTGCCCGTTAATCATAATAACCGCCGTATCGGTAACACTCAAAGCCGTTATGGTTGCCCCGATAAAGTCATCAGAGCCCGGACAATCTATAAAGTTCAACTTTTTCCCGTTCCATTCGGTATGGAAAGGGGTTGAAAACACGGAATATCCATATTCCTGCTCCACAGGAAAGTAATCGCTCACTGTGTTCTTGGCTGTAATTCTTCCGCGACGCTGTATCTGACCACTTTCATAAAGCAAAGCCTCGGTGAGAGTGGTCTTGCCCGAGCCGTCACTGCCTAACAAACTGATGTTTTTAATTTCTTTTGTTTGATATACTTTCATGATACATTTATTTTTAGGGTTTATTTTTAGGTAAACGAACGCAGCTTTCTGTGTTTCGCGTTGCAATTTGCAAAAAATATTCGACACAAACAACTTTTGAGTACGTTTTTTTTCGATTTCCAGCCACGGCAATAAATAATACCTTTTCCTACGCGCAGAAACGTGTATCTTTGCATTCACCACTTAAAAAGCTACTCACAAATGCCCGGCATTTACATACACATACCGTTTTGCAAGAGCCGTTGCGACTATTGCGCATTTTATTCCACTGTTTCGGCAGATGAAGTCAGACACAGCTACGTGCAAAGACTTTGCAAAGAAATCCGCGAGCGCAAGGATTTCTTCGGTTCTCCCGATGTTTCTTCGGTATATCTTGGCGGCGGCACGCCTTCAAGGCTTAGCATAGAGGAGATTAGCATGATTTTCGATGCGCTTTGCCATTGTTTCCACATCATGTCCGACGCGGAAATAACCATGGAGGTCAATCCTGACGACATAACCCAAGAGTACGCCACGGCATTGCGAGAGTTTCCCATCAATCGCATCAGCATGGGTGTGCAGAGCTTTAACGACAAATTACTGTGCGCTATTCACCGCCGCCACTCGGGCATGGAAGCTGTGAAAAGCTACAATATTTTGCGCGAAAGCGGTTTCGGGAATATCAGCATAGACCTTATTTATGCCCTGCCCCGCCAAAGTCTCCCGATATGGGAAAACGATTTGGATTTTGCCGTTTCACTGCGTCCCGAACACATTTCGGCGTATGCCCTGAGCTTTGAAGAAGGTACGCCACTCTACAAAAAACTGCAGAAAGGAGACATAAAAGAACCGGAAGAGGAACTGTATATAAATATGTACGGCATGCTCGTGGAGAAACTTAAGATTGCGGGCTACGAGCACTATGAAATTTCTAACTTTTCCCTTCCCGGAAAGCGTGCAAGGCATAACTCATCGTATTGGACGGGTGAAAAATATCTCGGATTGGGAGCCGGGGCACATTCTTTCAATGGTGTTTCGCGCCGTATCAATTTTCAAGATGTCATAAAGTATATTGAGTCCGAAGATGTGCCGTGTGAAACGGAAATTCTAACTTCCGCCAACAAATATGACGAAATGGTTATGACCCGCCTGCGCACTTGCGAGGGAATAAATCTTGAAGATGTGAAACGGCAATTCGGGGACGAAGCCGAAAGCTTCCTTATGCGTTCGGCAAAAAGCTATATGGAAAGCGGAAAACTGGAAACGGTTTCTACGCCCGGCGGAATGTTTTTGAAACTAACCGAAAACGGTGTTTTCGTGTCCGACGAAATTATTTCGGATCTCATGAATCCCGACTGAAAGATGCCTATTTGGCGGAATCGGTCGGGAACACCACGCCCAACTGACGGCGTATTTCGTCGGTTACACGGAGTGTATTGTAAGAATTTTCCCAACTGTTGTTTTCCGATTCCGACTTTCCTTTTTTCACGAGGTCTATGAACTCTGCGGTCTCGTAAAAGTAATCGCTTTTGTCTATCTCTACGCCCACCGTCTGCCTTTCTTCTTCCGGTCCCTGCCCCGACATCGGTTTGCGATGAGGTATGAAAGTAACATCGTGTATCACGTGTATTCCGCTCATGAGCAAGTTTCCTTTCTCACCCTCTATTTCCGAGGGCAGATAGGAATCGGCAATTTTTGAATACACCACCGTGGCGTTCATGTCGTGATATGTCATGTTTACAGCCGCCTGTCCGTCCACCCCGCCCGACAAAATTATGCCCTGGGCGTTTATGCTTTGCGGCATCCCGAAGAGAGCCACCATGGGGTATATTGTGTAAACGCCTATGTCCATTGTAGCCCCACCCGACATGGATGTGCGGAAAACATTTGCCGCATCGCCCTGCTGCAATTTGTCGTAGCGCGACGAATACTGACAGTAAGCCGCAAAATAGCGACGTATCCTGCCAAGGCGTGAAAGGTTGCGGCGTATGACAGAAAAGTTAGGACTTGTTGTGGGAAGCATGGCTTCCATGAAGGAAACATTGTTTTTGCGTGCACATTCGGTCATTTTCAGAAACTCTGTGGCATTCGATGCGGCGGGTTTCTCGCAGAGCACATGCTTTCCCGCATTCATGCAGGCAAGAGCGTATTGGGCGTGAACACTATTGGGAACGGCAATATAAACTGCGTCCACATCCGGGCTTTCTGCCATTTCGTTTATAGAAGAATAAGCTGCAGCTCCGCCATATTTGTTGCCGAAAGCCTTTGCCTTGTCAATGTTTCGCGAGCATACGGCAGCAAGTTCAAAACGTTTGTCGAGCATAGCCCCTTTCAGAAACCAATCGGTAATGGAATTGGTTCCCGCAACGCCAAATCTTATTTTCCCGTCGCTCATTATGGTTCGGAAAAACTTTTTATCTGTATCCCCTTTGATAGGTTATGTCGTAAAAACAGGCATAAACGTTTTCGCTGGCATTCTTCTGCCCTTGCGAATCGGGAACAATGAGTCTGACTTTAGCAATTTTCTCGTCGGGAGTTTCCTGACGACCTATGTTTACGTATGAAAGCGGCACGAGCCAACCCGAAGGTACTGATGCGCCATAGTAAGAATACATGATTCCCGAAACAAAAGAACCTGTGAATGTGCCGAGAGTGTTTGAAACAGTCATTACATCGGGAATGGCAGTTGTGTAGCTGTTTTGGTTGGATGCCTGAATGGAGTCGCCGCGCAGGTTAACCTCTATGAAGCGGCACAAAATGGTTGCCGTTTCCTTGTTCTGCAATTTCGTACCCACACCCTTTCTCACAATCTGCATGTACACGCCCGTGTTGGGGAAATAAACAAATTCGTTTTTCGACACATCGGTTGTAGAATCCTGTTTTTCGAATTGCGAAACGGATATAACCTTTATGGGATTGACGCTGACAAGCGTATCATTTGCATCGCCCGCAAGAATCGTCGTGCCTTTCTTGATGAAAGAGCTTATAATCTTGCGTTCTTTTTTCTTACGTTCGCCGTAATTATCATCGTCATTGCACGACTGCAGTGCAAAGCCTGCCAAAATTGCCACCACAACGGTGCACAAAAACGCCTTGTTTATATTCATAGGGAATGAATTCTTTTTGATTTGTGCAAAAGTAACTACTTTTTCGCAAATGCCCGCTACACGAAGCCACAAATAAGAGTTATTAAGATTTGTTCCGCAAATGCGCTTCCGCGCAGCGCGTATGTTCCGTCCTGCATGCCTACAAAAACGGGGAGTGCATATTTTTTCACACACCGCCATGTTCTGCCGCAAAAACCGCCAACTTTGCCGATTTTCGCAAGTTCCTAAAAAACAAGAAGTTACGTCAAGTTTTCAAACTTTCGTAAGTCATTGTTTTCCAGATACTTGACGCAACGAAAAATACAAGGCATATATTTCAAAACAAAAGGCACTTATTTCAAAATATATGGCTCGTAATTTTCACGACAAGCCATGTGTTTTTTCGCAAATACCGGAGCTGCGGAAAAACAAAGCAGAAAATATTCATTTTTCGCCACAGTTTTCTGCATATATCCATTCACGGACAGCCGTAGCTACATACAAAAAAATCCGTAAGCCGCATTCAGTTTTCCGTATTCCGTGCCCCGCTACGGAAACCGTATTGCTCCGAAAGCAAATTCCATACAATCGCAAAAAAGCGGGACGGGATTTTGCCTATACACCGTTAGGGATTTACAACAAAAAATCCGTCCGCGCCTTTCCGGCACGGACGGATTTCAATTTATGATAAGCTTCGGTTTACTTCGCGGGATTAGCCAAAGGATTTATTACAAAAGTAAATTCTCTATCGCCATAAGGCATCTGAACCTCGGGCTCGGGCCACTGGCTCCAACTGTCAATGCCGCCCAAACCGAACTGACGTTCCTGAATCTTGACAACGGTGAATTTTCTCGGTGTCAGGTCGCCACTGTGCATCTGATGCGCCATCTTTTCCGGTCCTCCGTCAAGGTCGGAAGTGAGATAGTTGAGCGAAGAACACTCCATGGGGATATTTGAATAGAATTCAAGACCCGTACCTGCACCCGAAAGAACTTTCCACCAACGAATGTCGGTATGGTTACCGCTCTCCTGCGGACGAACATAGCCCCAATACTGATCAGCCACATTCTGGTTGTAAACACCTATACGGTCGCCCCAATGACGGTCTATGTAGTTCTCGCCGGGACCGCGACCGTAATACTGAAGTTTGGAGAATTCCTGCGGCATAACCAACTGCATGCCGAAACGGAACATCATGGGTTTCTCTTTTGCGTTAGGATCGGTGGTAAGCTTCTCATTTACTACAAGCTGTCCGTCGGGACGAAGAGTATAAGTCATTAAGAGCTTGGCAGAAACCGTAGGCATGTCGTATTCAGCCACAACCTGCTTTGCATCGCCAAATTCTTTGCACTCAAACTTCTTGAGATCCATTTTCGGGTCCTTCCAAGCGGCAAATTTCTTCTGCAAATCCACACCGTAATCGTTGTCGGTCGGAGCACGCCAGAAATCGGGCACAAGCGAATAGCCCTTCTTGAACGCAGGAGCACCGTTGATGTCGAGATAATCAACCCAACCGGTCTTCTTATTGAATGTAACCGTGGTCTGTGCAGCCTGAAGAGAAAGACAAGCCAACTGCTCTTCCTTAACCACCTTCTCCGCAGCAACTTTCTTCTTGCCCTGTGCGACTTTCTCGGCCTTAGGCATAATCTCTGCAAGAGTGGGGAACTTGTAATCGCTCACCGGCAACTGCTGGCGGGCTATGGAATAGTTCAAGTCAAGCAACGGCTCAACAGTCTTGAGTTTATAGTCCACATTGAGCATAACCTCTTTACCCTTAGCCTCATCGGGAATGGAATATCCGCCGAGAGTAATCTGTTTCTTCTCGTGAGGACCAACATTCAAAGCCTCCTCAACGCCTTTCTTAAGCACCTTGCCCTCGCAAACAAGCTCCCAAACCATACGAACATTTGAAATGTCGCGGAAGAAGAACTCATTGTAAACTTCCACAACGCCTTTCTTCAAATCAACAGGCGTTGTCCAAATGTTTTGCATGAAGTAGCGATACTCGTTAGCCTCCGGATTTGGTTCACGGTCGGGTCTGATAAATCCGTTACAGTTGAAGTTATGGTCCGTAGCGGGATAGCGTCCGTAATCGCCGCCGTATGTAAATATCTGCTTGCCGTCCTCGTTGAAACCGCGAAGACCCTGGTCAACAAAATCCCATATATAACCGCCCTGATAATTGGGAATCTTGCGGATTAAGTCCCAATACTTTTTGAAGAAACCGCCGCAGTTACCCATGGCGTGTGCATATTCGCACTGAATCAAAGGACGCGGATCGTTCTTTGCGCAATATTTTTCACAGTCTTTATAGGGATAGTACATCGGGCAATAGATTTCGCTCTTGCCATTCTCCCAAATAGCACGCTCATATTGGATTGGGCGCGAAGGATCATAGGCACGGACATAATCATAAGCCTTCTCGAAGTTCACACCATAGCCTGCTTCGTTGCCAAGACTCCAAACTATTATGGCAGGATAGTTCTTGTAGATTTTTACATTGTGATCGTTGCGTTCGATATGGGCATTTTGATAAGAAAGATTCTTTGCCAAAGTTTTATCCTCGTAACCCATTCCGTGACTCTCTATATTTGCTTCGGCAGTTATGTAAATTCCGTATTGATCACAGAGTTCGTACCAACGGGGATCGTCAGGATAATGGCAGGTTCTGACAGCGTTGATATTATGTTCCTTCATTATTTTAATGTCTTGGATCATACGTTCCACAGATACCACATATCCTCCGTCGGGATCCATTTCGTGGCGATTGGCTCCCTTTATGAGAATGGGCTTACCGTTTACGAGGAGCTGTGAATTCTTTATTTCCACTTTTCTAAAGCCGGTTTTTTGCGGAATTACCTCGAGTTCCTTGTTTCCGTCCACAAGTGTGAAATAGAGTGTGTAGAGATTAGGAGTTTCTGCCGTCCATTTCAAAGGATTCTCCATTTCTATCGAAGCAGAAAGCTTTCCGTCATTGCCAATAGTGCCTTCGGCGGTCTTAACCTCGTTTCCGCGTGCATCGCGAAGGCTCATTTTCACCTTGCATCCCTTGGCTTTCGGAGCAGTTACCACTATGCCGAGTTTACCGTCGCGATAGTTATTGATAAGATCGGGAGTTACGAAAACATCGTCTATATGTTTCTTGGGACGAGCGTAGAAATATACTTCGCGAGCTATACCTGTCAAACGCCAGAAGTCTTGGTCTTCGAGATAAGAGCCGTCGCACCAGCGCATAACCTGCATTGCCACGAGATTTTTCTTGCCGGGAACGAGATATTTCGTTACATCGAATTCGGCAGCAGTCTTGCTGTCTTCGCTATATCCCACGAATTTGCCGTTTACCCATACTTCGAGATTGGAAGTTGCGCTACCTACGTGAAAATATATGTCGCTGCCTTTCCAGGATGCGGGAATTTCAAACTCACGACGGTAAGAGCCGGTGTAGTTGTTCTTTTCTTCCACGAATGGCGGGTTGTTCTCAAACTGTGTTGCCCAGGCGTAGCCGACATTCTTGTATGTGGCATCGCCATATCCGTGAATTTCAAAAAGTCCGGGCACTTCAAAATCCACCCATTTGGAATCGTCATATCCGGGTTGCTGGAAATTGAGAGGGCGTTTGTTGTGGTCTTTCACGAAATTGAATTTCCACTTTCCTTCCGCACTCAGATAAAGGTTTGATACTTTTTTGTCGTTGCCCTGTGCGTCCTTGAAGTTTCCGTATGCAAAATAGCTTGCACGCGAAGGCTCCACGTTCACACGGTTCACATTCGGGTCGAGCCAACGTTCGGTTGTCGGCTTCTTATCACCCCATGCACTGACCACTGTGGCGCACAAACACGCTGCAATGGCGGTCTTTAATTTGTTCATGATAATAATTGTTATTGTACTTTGTTTTTATATTTGGTATTATGTTCCTTTTTCCATGTTTTATTTCACCGCTACGCACTCGGCTTCCACGAGCCATGCGGGACGGCAAACCTTGGCATGCGTAAATACTGCGGTTGCGCCGGGAATCATACGGTTCACCACGCTCTCCACAACGTCCTTGTCGGCAGCATCACGCAAATATACAATAATCATTCCAATATCTGCCGTTGTCATTGCATCATCAGCGAGCAGTGCACCTATATTTTCTATCAAACGTTCGGTTTGCTTTTCGGGATTATTCGTGTTTATGCATTTTCCGAACTTATCAATGCTTGCCGTACCTGATATGAGAGCAACCCGGCGCGAACCGAAAGAGAACGATGTGCCTCGTTCAAAAGCCACACCATATTGTGCCGTGGGATTCAAGTGGTCGAGAGCCTGAAGATATTTGACATCTTCCCCACTGCCGTCCATGCGCGAAAGAAAATCTACGCCGACCACGGCATCGGGGCTGTCGGTATATCCGCCTATCCCCGTTGAAGCTATGAAATGTGTGTCGGCAGTAAGACCGTTCAGGGCAAAAAAATCATTGCGTCCCTTCACCACTCCGCCGTATGTCCTGTCAATGTCGCGACAAAACAACCATGTGCGCAGGGTGTTGGCTTCTATCGTCATGCCATACGGTTCCAAGAGTTTTTTGTGGCGTTCAAAAGCTTCCACAGTCTGTTCGTAACCTCCCGAAAGCCTTGTATCTTCTTTTCCGAAGCGCAGCGACTGGTATATGAATCTTTCTCCGCCGCGCGAAATTATCCATGCGTCATTGCCAAGGCGTTCCACACTCGCGTTTTCAAGGAAGCACGCCATTATGACTATTTTTCCGCCTTTCAAAGGCGGTTGCTCTATTACAGAAACGGCACACTGCGCCGAAATATTGTCTATCCTCTCTCGGATAAGCGGCATCTGGTTAATAATGTCGCTCAAGAACACCCTCGCCCATACCGGTTTTTCACCATTATCACAGCGACGTGCAGTTTCTTTTCCGAAATCATCGAAAGCTTTTTCGAAACTTTTCAGGAAATTCCCTTTCACATCCCCGTAGAACACCGCAAAAACTTTGCGCAAATCAGTTTCCTTCTTCATTTCCATATCTGCAAATATACGACATTAAACTTTGTTATCGCTGTGCCAGCTGACATTATGCCCGTTTTTTTGTAAAAAATACCCCAAACGGGTGAGCGGAGAAATTCATTGCCGACGGCGGAATTTTTCATGCCGTTGCAGCATTATTTCACTGCTTGTTTTTTGTCCCATTTTCTACAGCCGAAAAAACATAAGGCATGTTGTAAAAAATACAAGGCACTTATTTCAAAATATATGCCTTATATTTTTCGCGAAAAATCACACCTGATTTTCAACTACTTACAAAAGCCCTAAATTCAGCATTTTTCTTATGTGAAATTCGGCATTTACGCTCTCAGGAATGCACCGCATTTCCACGTCTTTACGGTTCGGGAATTTCGGGCATGCCGCATTTCATACAATATATATATGGTTTTATACAACAGACACCGAAAAGTTTCGCATACAAAAATCCCCGCCATAATTTTGCACAAGACAAAACGAAATGAAGACCGGGAAAAACAGCAAAATCCTGCTTCTCGCCCTGACTATAATCATTGCAGCAGGTATCGCATTGTATGGCATTCACACAAGACGCACAAAATACTATGACACAACGCCGAAATTTTCGGGCAACCGCCTTTACGCGGATTGGGAAATAAGAACTTGAAAAACGACAACCTTTTTCCACGAAAAACACGCGCCGCATGTTTTGAAACAAATTGGAGATGTTTCGAAGCGTGCGGTTTTTATTTCGGGCAATTCCGCCAAAGGCTCTGTCTGTATCCCTTGTCCGTATCGAAGCATGCGCGATATTTTTCATATATATAAATTATGCGTGTACGTAAAAGTCGAGGCTTCGTCGCAAAACGTCATCCTTTCTGCACGTCAAAGCACAAAAAAAGCCGCAGCAAGAGTCTGCTGACTGCTTGCTGCGACCTTGGCGGAAAGAGGGGGATTCGAACCCCCGAAACGCTTTAGACGTTTACACGCTTTCCAGGCGTGCCTCTTCAACCACTCGAGCATCTTTCCTTGTTTTGCGGTTGAAATTTTATCGGTTTACATCAAACCGGGCGCAAAGTTAAGATTTTATTTTGAAATTACCCTTTTCCGCACAGGAAAAACTCATTGCCAAGCCTTCGGGAATATCTTTTTTGCCGTTTTGCAGGTTATTTCATACACTTCTTCGGTTGTCAGACCGTAAGTTTCGGCTATTTTTGCGGCTATGTAAGACACAAACGCGCTTTCGTTGCGTTTGCCGCGCATGGGAACGGGCGCCATGTACGGGCAATCGGTTTCGAGCACAATTCTGTCAACAGGCACAGAGTTTTTGAGTACTTCGGCAAGCGTGGAACGCTTGAACGTTACGATTCCGCCTATTCCCAAAACAAACCCGGGATATGAAAGAAATCTGCGAGCCTCTTCCTCCGTGCCCGAAAAACAATGAAACACACCCGTCAACCCTTTGCCGCCGCAATCTTCAAGCACCGCGAGCAAATCGTCTATGGAGTCGCGCGAATGAATCATGAGCGGTAACGAATATTTCCCCGCCCATTCCGTCTGACGACGGAAAGCGCATATCTGCTCAGCCTTGTTATCGCTCTGAAAGTGGTAATCTATCCCTACTTCTCCCACGGCAATGAAAGGATTCGGCACTTGCAGCCTCCGCTCCATATTGTCGAGAACCCCGGAATAGTTTTCCTTTATTTCTTCAGGGTGAAGCCCTATCATTGGAAAGCAAAAGCCGGGATATTTGTCGCACACATCGAGAACGGCATCAAGCGTTCCTGCATTTTCGTTCGGAAGAAACAGTTTTTCAGCCCCCGCATTTTTGGCGCGTTGCACAACAGCGTCCAAATCTGCGGCAAATTCTTCTCCGTATATATGGGAATGGGTATCGATAAACGGCATGCGGCAGTCAGATTTTGCGTCCAACGAGTGAAGAAATGAAATTCCAAACTTCGTGCTTGCGGTCTTCCTCAATATTTATTGAGTTGAAAATCGAACGACTTTCTTCGAAATACGAATTTATAGCCTCCTGAGTCATCCTGTCAACGCCGAGTTTATTATATATAGCCGTAACGGCAGCAATCTTCTCGTCTCTGTCGAAATTCTTTGCGCTTATAAGATTCAACAACTCGGCACGGGTTTCTCCCACGGCCGTTTCGAGAGCCTTTATAAGCAGGAAAGTTTTTTTGTTGCTCGTTATGTCTCCCCCGATTTTCTTTCCAAACACCGCAGGGTCGCCGTAAACATCGAGAAAATCGTCCTGAAGCTGGAATGCAAGCCCTACGGTTTCGCCGAGACGGTAGAATTTTTCAGCCGTATCGTCATCCGCTCCGCCGAGAATGGCACCCATTTTTGCAGCGCAGGCAATGAACACTCCGGTTTTGAGACGTATCATCTCCAAATACTCGCTTTCGCTGACATCAAGGCGGTTTTCGAAATTCATGTCGTATTGCTGTCCCTCGCCAATCTCAATTGCCGTTTTGGTGAACAGACCTGCTATTTCGTGAATCCTTGGTGTTTTGGCTTCCAGCAAATGTTTATAAGCCAAAACAAGCATCGTATCGCCCGAAAGAATGGCAGTATTCGCATCCCAACGCTTATGAACCACCGGTTTTCCGCGCCTCATGTCCGCATTATCCATCAGGTCGTCGTGCATAAGGGTATAGTTGTGATAAGTTTCCAATGCGAGAGCCACTTTCAATGCCTCATGGGTGTCGCCGTCAAACATGTTGTTGACCAAAAGCAACAGCACCGGACGCAAACGCTTTCCGCCCATCGACAAAACGTATGCTATAGGTTCGTATAAGCCTTGGGGGACTTTGGGATAGTTTATGTCATCAAGCGCACGGTTAACAATCTCCGTTAATTCTGCAATAGTGTATTGTTTCATTTGGAATAATTTTCATTTATAACGTTCCCTGAATTCTAAAGTGAGAACACGATAGGAATCGTAACCCTCACAATGCTCGCCTTGCCCTTTATCTTTCCCGGTTCCCACTTTGGCATTCTGCGAATAGTGAGTAATGCTTCGCGGTCAAGCAGAGGATGTACTTTTTTTGTTACCTCCGGGTCTTTGATGTTACCGTCCCTGTCAACGAGAAACGAGACTTCCACCCTGCCCTGAACGTTGTCGCGCATACAAATCGGCGGATAAACCACATGAACCGTGAGCCATTGCATAAGAGCTTTGAGACCGCCGGGAAACTGAGGCATCTGCTCCACAACTTCCACGGGTGTGGGATATTTTCCAGAGATGTCGGGGTCGTCGGAATCGGTTGGCGAATCGGTGAGAAGCATGCTGTCGGGCACGGAAACTATTGTCTGTCCGCCGTCAACGGTTCCAATCTCGTTGGCACCAAGTATGAGCTGCGCCTCAACCTTTTCATCGGGCGAAATTTCGGGAACGAATTTTATGGCATCCTTTATTTTCTTGACATTAATCTTTTGTGCCACGTCCACAGCCTTTAGCTCGTGATTTTTCTTGACTTCCGGCTGTTTGAGATTTGAAAAGTTTGCCACGGCATCGGCTGCCGTACGCTTGGCAACATACATCTGCCACCTTATAAGAGCCATGGGAACAATCAAAAGAAGCGCAAAACAACCCGCAACTATCAAAAGGGCGCGAAGCTGGTATTTACCCTCATCGCGCCTCATTATATATGCACCGTAGTCCTTGTTTCTTCCTTCAAAAACAAGTTTGCACCATTGTTTCGATAATAAAAGCGGATTCAACACGTTTTATAAATTGTGATAGTTGCCTACGCAAAACTGCTTAATCAGTTTGCTATGCAAAAATAATCCAGATAATTGAGAAAAGTGTACCTTTGTCCCAAAAATTAGAGGTTAAATGAAAAAACTCTCGCTGCTAACACTGATTTTCCTTTTTGCTATAGCCGCAAGAGGACAGGAAAAGTCTTCAACTTTCAACTTCCTGAAACTCCCGACATCGGCTCACGCCGCAGGTTTGGGCGGTATGAACGTTTCTTTAGTTGATGACGATCCCACGCTGGCATTTACAAACCCGGCGTTGCTTGCTTCGGTAAGCGACAAAACCATTAACCTCAATTACATGTCCTATCTGAAAGGTTCCACAGTGGCTTCCGCATCGTTTGTAAAAACTGTGGGCGAAAGACACACGCTCGGTTTCAACGCCAATTACATTAACTACGGTTCCATGGACGAGACAGACGAGACGGGACAGGTTATCGGCGATCTTTCAGCCAAGGATTTTTGCATCGGAGCCCAATATAGTTACGCGCTTTCCAATTATTGGGTCGGCGGTGCCACAATGCGTTTCATCAATTCCAAATATGCGGAATACTCTGCCTGTGCCATTTCTTTCGATGTCGGTCTTAACTATTTTGACGAGAACAAAGATTTTTCGGCAGGCATAGTAATGCGAAACGTAGGAGCGCAATTGAAAAAATTCGATAACAAGAACGAACATCTTCCATTTGATCTTGACATCGGCATAACCAAAAGCATGGAGCACGCACCCATCAGGTTTTCGCTTACAATGACCGATCTCACCCGATGGAGCAGTAATTATTATTACAATGAGGACGGTAAGAAAAGTTCATTCGGAAAGATTTTCTTCAATCACTTTGTTATTGGCGCGGATGTCATACCTTCTGAGAATTTTTACGTTTCTCTCGGCTACAATGCCCGTCGTGCAAGCGAACTAAAAGCAGCCGGTTCGGGACATTGGGCAGGTTTTTCATGCGGCGGAGGACTAAAACTCAACAAATTCAAACTCGGAGCAAGCTATGCCCGTTATCATGTGGCGGCTTCCTCTATTCTCGTGAACGTTTCATATAATCTTTGACATTTTGACAATGAAAAAAATTATCATAGCCATTGACGGCTATTCCTCATGCGGAAAGAGCACAATGGCACGCACTCTTGCTAAAAAAACAGGCTATATATATATTGACACCGGAGCCATGTATCGCGCCGTAACTCTGTTTTGTTTGGAAAACAATCTCGTTTCGCCAAACGGCATAGACACATCGGAACTCGAAAAACGCATGCCGGAAATAAAAATAACATTCACAATTAATCCTGAAACGGGCGGCGTTATCACGCATCTCAACGGCAAAAATGTTGAAAGCGAGATTCGCACGCTTGAAGTTTCACAAAATGTCAGCCGCGTGGCTGCGCTTCCATTTGTTCGCGAATGTCTCACGACGCAGCAGCGCGAAATGGGAAAACAAAAAGGCATAGTTATGGACGGAAGAGACATAGGGACAACCGTGTTTCCCGATGCGGAATTAAAGATATTCGTAACCGCTTCGCCCGAAGTGCGTGCGCAGAGGCGATATGACGAACTTACGAAGAAAGGCGACAAGGTTAATTTCGACGACATACTGAAAAACGTGGAGGAACGCGATTACATTGACACTCACCGCGAGGTTTCTCCACTCGTTAAGGCGAAAGATGCCGTGGTTCTTGACAATTCGCAGCTCACACCTGCCGAACAGGACGAATGGTTATTGGAAAAATTCACACAGGCTGCCGAATGAACATAAACGTAGAGATTGACGAAGGCTCGGGGTTCTGTTTCGGTGTAACGCGAGCCATAAATCTGGCGCAGGAGAAACTTTCTTCGGGCGATGTTCTCTACTGTCTGGGCGATATAGTCCATAACGGGCGCGAATGTAACCGTCTTGCGAGTTTGGGAATGGTTACAATAGGGCATGACGAACTGAAAAATCTTAAAAACGCCCGCGTTCTTTTGCGTGCCCACGGCGAACCGCCGGCCACTTATGCCACGGCAAAACAAAACAATATTGAACTTATCGATGCCACATGTCCCGTGGTGCTTCGTCTGCAGCAGCGCATAGCCCGCGAATACACCGAAGAGGGCACGGCACAGATTGTTATTTTCGGCAAACGCGGTCATGCCGAGGTTTTGGGGCTTGTGGGGCAGACCGCAGGCAACGCAGTGGTCATAGAAAACCTTGACGATGCCGCCAAACTCGATTTCACACGTTCCATAAAGCTTTACTCCCAGACCACAAGGGCTCTCGAGGATTTTAGAAAAATTGTGGATTATATCAGGGAGCGTGTGAAAGTTCCGGCAACCTTTGAGTGGCACGACACAATATGCCGTCAGGTTGCCAACCGCCTTCCGGAAGTTACGGGGTTTGCTTCGCGCCACGACGTGGTGCTTTTTGTGTGCGGCAAGAAGAGTTCCAACGGACATGTTCTCTATGAGGCTTGCCGCAAGGTCAATCCGCGTTCACACTGCATTGAGATTCCTTCGGAAATAGACTATTCATGGTTTGACGGAGCCGCAAGTGTGGGTATTTGCGGAGCCACTTCCACGCCCAAATGGCTCATGGAAGAATGCGTGAAAGCAATATTAAAGCACTGATTTCCTTTTTTTTGATATTCACATATTGCAATAATGGCGCACTATCTGCGTTATTATTGCGACATAATTCTATATTCACAAAAAATCACTGACATAAAAAAGTATTTGGCAGAACTCGTGGGCACATTCACGCTCACATTTCTCGGCTGCGCGGCAGCCGTTAGTCTTAATTGCAGCATCGGTCCCGCGCTGTTTGAAGGCGGAAAAGCATTGAGCGACATTTGGGTGTTCATAGTAGATCCTCTCGCAGGCGGCGCACTTGCCGCTTTGGTATGGAAAGTGATTTCGCCCGCAGAGAAAGCTTAATCCCGATTCCGGAACCCTTAAAAACGCACGACTTGCAGCCGTGCGTTTTTTGTTTCCCTGCATTGAAGCATTTGCCGCCCATGTGCGCACAAGCGCAATAACCCCCACAAACCACGCATTCACGACAGTTCGGAGGTAGCAGTACGCGGTTTTTCATAAACGGCAGACAGCCAGACACTTACGCGATTTCAAAAGCATTTTATAAGTTCTTGTTTATCAGACATTTGGAATGCCAAAAAATACAAGCCATATATTTTAAAATACAAGGCACTTATTTTAAAATATGTGCCTTATGTTTTTTACAACAAGCCATGTGTTTTTTTCGCACATCGGGAAAAAGCATTTTTTCAACCCACATTAATAGTATTTCGTCTCCGTTTTTTTTCATAACAAGGTGAAGGTTTTAACAAAAAACCGTTTGACGCAAATTTCCGCGCATTTTGGGGAAAATTCATTAACTTCCAATATAAGCAGGAACAAGTTTTTCACTAAACGCAAGGCAGATTTCGTTTTATAATTACTATTACGTCAATTATATTTTTTATTTTCGCCAATTAAGTTAAAAAAGGAAATAATAAAAAAGAAAATCTGCATTCATTTAATTGCATTGTTTTTACATTTGCCGTATGAAAAAGTCAACAATCGTAATAGTAACGATACTGATGGGCGTTTGCTTCATCATATTGTTCGTCCTCCAGCTCAGTTATCTGCGGGAGGTGATAGACATGAGGCGTGAACAGTTCAGCGAATCGGTCAACCGCAGCATAACGCGCGTGAGCCACAACATGGAGTTTGAGGAAACGCGACGGGGACTTATAAACGACGCAAAAAACTATATACGTTCAAGCGAGAAAGTATCGAAGCGCGACACAATGATTCCGCAATTGAACAACGCGCAAGCCGTGAACACCCACATGAAAAAGGACACCACTACGGCTCCGATGCTCGAAACCATGCCGGGAATGCCCTCGGAAAAGCTTACGGGCGAAATGCTCCACCAACCTCCGTTCCCCAAAAACACCATAACAAAGGAAATGCAGGACGTGATAAAGAAGCGTTACGTATATCAGTACAAAAAACTAAACGAAGTGGTTTACATGCTTCTTTCGGAGACTGACAAACGCCCCATAAACGAGAGGATTGATTTTCGCGACCTTGACCGCTGCCTGAAATTCGAACTGGCAAACAACGGAATAAACATACCCTATCACTTCCGCCTTCTGGACCACAACGGCAAGGAAATATTCCGCTGCTCGGACTACAGTTCCGACGGAGAGGACCACGCAGTGGCAAGAATACTCTTTCCCAACGATCCGCCGAGCAACATGACGATAATCAAGCTGCATTTCCCCGACATGAACCGCTACATATTCCAAAGCATACGCTTCATTGTGCCGGCACTCATGTTTACCGTGATTCTGCTTCTCATGTATGTGTTCATAATCTACCTTATACTGCGCCAGCGAAAGTATACGGAGATGAAGAACGACTTCATAAACAACATGACACACGAGTTCAAAACTCCCATATCCACCATATCGCTCGCCGCACAGATGTTGTCCGACCCCTCGGTGGGAAAGAACGAAACAATGTTCAAACATCTGTCGGGGGTAATCAACGACGAAACAAAACGATTGCGTTTCCAGGTGGAGAAAGTGCTTCAAGTTTCACTCTACGAGCACAACAAGGCACGCTACAACAAACGCGAACTCGACATGAACAAGGTGATAGAAGACGTTGCCCATACCTATCTCATAAAAGTGAAGAATGTGAACGGAACTCTCACTACCGACCTCGGCGCAGAGCATTCCATTGTTTACGGCGACGAAATTCATCTGACCAACGTGATATTCAATCTTCTGGACAACGCCCTCAAATATCGCCGCGAAGAGGAACCGCTGAAACTGCGTATAACCACGCGCAACGACGGAAGCCACATGGTGATAAGCATAGAGGACAACGGAATAGGCATAAAGCGCGAAAACCTTCACAAGATATTCGACCGTTTCTACAGAGTGCATACCGGCAACCGCCACGACGTAAAAGGTTTCGGTCTCGGGCTTGCCTATGTAAAACAGATTGTGAGTCTGCACGATGGAAACATACACGCCGAAAGCCAATACGGTCAAGGCACCAACTTTGTAATAACATTACCAACAATAAAAGAAAAATAAATTATGGACGAACAAATGCACATCCTTCTTTGCGAAGACGACGAAAATTTAGGAATGCTCCTGCGCGAATATTTGCAGGCAAAAGGCTTCGACACCGAACTATGCCAGGACGGCGATGCGGGCTTCCGTTCATTCATGAAAGGCAAATTCGACATCTGCGTGCTTGACGTAATGATGCCAAAGAAAGACGGCTTCACCCTTGCTAAGGAAATACGACAGATTAATGCGGAAGTGCCCATTATCTTCCTTACTGCCAAAACTCTCAAGGCTGATATTCTCAACGGCTTCAAGATTGGCGGCGACGATTACATTACCAAACCGTTCTCTATGGAGGAACTTGTTTTTCGTATTGAGGCTATTCTGCGCCGCGTTCACGGAAAGAAGAATACCGAACAGACTAACTTCCAAATCGGCAAGTTCTTCTTTGACACGCAAAAGCAGACACTTAAGATTGACGACACTACCACGAAGCTTACAACCAAAGAGTGCGACTTGTTGAAGCTTCTTTGCGAACACGCAAACGAAATTCTTCAGCGCGATTTCGCACTTAAGACAATATGGGTGGACGACAATTATTTCAATGCCCGCAGTATGGACGTTTACATCACGAAACTGCGCAAACATCTGCGTGCAGATCCCGATGTAGAGATTATCAATATTCACGGAAAAGGCTACAAGCTCATAATTCCGGCATAAGAAAATATTGCAAACAGAAAAATGGTGTGTCAAACTAAATGTTCGGCACACCATTTATATTATATATGCGTGTCAAAACGGAAATATCACAAAAGCACAGGCATCCCACACAGCGTGAGACACAATAAGTGCAGGGAGCAAGCGCGGGAAAAAACGATATATCAGACCCCAGCAAAAACCCACCACAAGTGCCGCCATGACAAGCATGAAATTGAACGACCATATATGGACAAGGGCGTAACAAACTGTAGCCGCAATAAAACCGATGTTGCTTCCGAACCTGAGCATAAGCTTGCGCTGAACAAAACCGCGCCAGAAAATTTCCTCGGCAGGACCTATGATTAACAATAGTAATATTGCAATAATCACGGAACTTGTTCCATTGCCCATGGAATAAATCATGTCCACCTGCGGACGGGCAAAGTTGAAAATAAGTTGCGACATCTTATCTCCAATCCAAAACACCCACCACAAAACGAAGGCTATGGCAAATCCGAGAACTATCTGCTTAACGCCGAAACGCAATTCCTTGAACATTTCGGGGCAAAGCCACCGCGAAACGCAGGTTAGGATTACGGCGGAAAACGTCATGGCACCCCAAAAGTTTATCATCGGTGCCGTCCAAGGCGAGAACATAAAGAACCAAAGCGTTGCGGCAATCAATATGCCTGTAACTACTCCTTTGTTTTCAGTAATCATAACTCACAATCAAAATATTCCGCCAAGCACAAAGCCCAAGGCATAGAGCAAACCGAAAAGAAATTGAAATTGCGCCGTACTTTGGTCAAGACGCATTATATTTCCGTTTTCCACATTGCCTCTGCCCATCATGCTTTTAAGGTTGCGCAATGCCACAGGCAGGGAAAGAAACGTTACAAGCAGCCACCAACTCAATCCGCAAAAGGCACAGTAAACAACGACAAGGATATACGGAACAACAACTTCGATACAATATATCCATTGTGAGACCCGAACGCCAACTTTACCGCTAAGCGTTTCAAGACCGGCCTTTTTGTCGCTAACTATATCGCGAGTATTATTGGCATGAAGTATTGCCACAATATGCAAACCGAACGGCAGACAATACAGAAGCATCTCGGGATGATAATCAGCCGTTGCCACATAGCATGTTCCTATTCCCGGCAAAAGAGCAAAGCACAGCAAAATGTCCAAGTCGCCGAGAACATGAGCCTTAAGCACATAGTAGAACAACGGAAGCAACAACCCCAAAACACCAATCCAAATGGCGGAAAAATCGGAGCGTAAAAGTATGACCAAACCTATCAACGAGCCTACGGCAAGCAGAGACCAACCGTAATAAAGTATCTCCTTTGGTTTGAACATCCCGGAACGTATCCAGGTAACGCCGTTAATACAATCCGGACCATCGATTCCTTTTATATAATCATAGTAATCGCTCACAAGATTTCCCCCGGCATGAAGAATCATAAGCAAAGGCAGACAAAGCGAAGCATTAAGCCAATCGATATTTCCGTTTACCGCCCCGGCACAATTGATATAAAACAAATATGCCACCGTTACCAACACCGCCACAGAGGACGTGGTGAACGACCAGGGTCTTACAGCTATAATCCAGTCCCTGACGGTTCTGTTCTGTACTATTTCCATAAACAGCAAATCAGATTTTGTCAAGAGCCTGACGTATGTCGTTGATAATATCTTCGCAGTCTTCTATACCAACCGAGAGACGAATAAGATCTGGTGCTATGCCGGCTTCCTTAAGTTGCTCGTCGCTAAGCTGACGATGGGTGTGGCTCGCAGGATGAAGCACACAGGAACGAGCATCTGCTACATGTGTAACAATACAAATCATCTCGAGCGAATCCATAAACTTTATTGCTGTATCACGATTGCCTTTCAAACCAAAAGCCATGACTCCACACGAACCGTTCGGAAGATATTTTTCGGCAAGTTCGTGATTCTTGTCATCTTTCAAGCCACAAAAATGAACCCAAGCCACACGCGGATCATCATGTAAGAATTCAGCCACACGCTGTGCGTTTTTGCAATGCTGCGACATACGCAAATGCAAAGTTTCAAGCCCGAGATTGAGAAGGAAAGAATTGTGAGGCGACGGCACTGCTCCGAGATCTCTCTGCAACTGCGCCACAAGTTTCGTAATATACCCCATCTTGCCGAAAGCCTTTGTGTAAGTCAAGCCGTGATATGACTCGTCGGGAGTGCATAGTCCGGGAAATTTATCGCTATGTGCCTCCCAATCGAAATTACCACTGTCTACAACCGCGCCACCTACCTGTGTAGCATGACCGTCCATGTATTTTGTCGTGGAATGAGTTATTATGTCGCATCCCCAATCAAACGGACGGCAATTTATAGGGGTTGCAAAAGTATTGTCAACTATTAAAGGCACACCGTTTCTATGAGCAATTCGTGCGAATTTCTCAATATCAAGCACATTGCAGCCGGGATTTGAAATTGTTTCGCCGAATAGCACCTTGGTGTTCGGTTTGAATGCTTTCTGTATCTCTTCTTCGGAAGATTCCGGGTTAACAAACGTGCATTCTATGCCGAGTTTTTTCAGCGTAACGCCGAATAGGTTGTAAGTTCCGCCGTATATTTCGTTTGAAGCCACCACATGATCGCCCGCCTCACAAATATTAAACACCGCATAAAGGTTTGCAGCCTGCCCACTCGAAGTAAGCACCGCACCAATTCCTCCTTCGAGAGCAGCAATCTTATTTGCCACCGCATCATTCGTGGGATTTTGCAAACGGGTATAGAAATAGCCTTCTTTCTTAAGGTCAAAGAGCATTGCCATTTCCTCCGAGTTATCATATTTGAACGTTGTGCTCTGAATTATGGGAAGCACTCTCGATTCGCCGTTCTTCGGCATCCATCCCGCTTGCACACATAATGTGGCGGGCTTCAAATTCTTTTTCATTTTCTGTGTCTATCGTAAAAAACTTTGCAAAGTTACGCATTAATATTTACAATCCGCCACCTTTTCCAACGCCGGCATCGTTAATCGTATGCTATCTTGGAAACCGTGGGTGGCTTGGTGCCGAGACTTTCCGTGATATTCTCGAAAACTTTCATAAGCACCGCCTGAGTTGTACGGATATCATTCAAACTCAACCCCCGAAGTGCGCCGCGAAGTGTCTGCAAAGCAATTCTTATGGAGGCTTCCTGCATGCGCTTTCCCTTTTCTGTGATACGTATAATGTTCTTCCTACGGTCAAAACGGTTCAAAGTGCGGGTAACAAGCCCCGCTTCTACCATGGAATTTACGAGTCTCACCATTCCCGGACGATCTTTGAACATTACTTCGCAAAGTTCCTGCTGAGAAACTCCGTCGTGATAAGTGAGACGCTGCAAAACATTCCACTGCTCCGGCTTCAGTTCAAGATTTGCTTTCTGAAAGTCGCGAGCAAGCTTATGACTTATAGCCGTGGAAACCTTGCCGTTGAGAATGGCAAAAATAAGTCTTACATCAATGTCAACTAAAGGATCCATAACTTCTACGATTTTGTTGCAAATATAACTTTTTGTTGCCACACTACGCCGAAACTTCCAAAAGATTACCACGTTAGTTGGCTATATGAAAATAAAATAGTACTTTTGTGCCCGATTAATTAAACTATTAACTAAACAAACAGAGTAATGACTAACCAGTACGAAACCGTTTTCATTTTGACTCCCGTTTTGTCTGCTGACCAGATGAAGGAAACGGTTGAAAAATTCAAGACTCTTCTCACCAGCAACGGTGCAGAAATCTTGAACGAGGAGAATTGGGGTCTCAAAAAATTAGCTTACCCCATTGAGAAGAAATCAACAGGATTCTACATTCTGCTTGAATTCAAAGCCGACCCTTCATTGATGCTCAAACTCGAAACCGAGTATCGTCGCGAAGAGCGCGTGATCCGTTTCATCACTGTTAAATTGGACAAATACGCTGCCGAATACGCAGAGAAACGCCGCAGCAAGAACGCTAAAAAAGAGGAGGAATAAACAATGGCACAAGCAAATTCAGAAATCAGATACCTAACCCCGCCTTCAATCGAACTGAAGAAGAAAAAATATTGCCGTTTCAAAAAAAGCGGCATCAAGTACATTGACTACAAAGATCCCGAGTTTCTCAAGAAATTCCTTAACGAGCAGGGTAAAATTCTTCCCCGCCGCATTACGGGAACTTCACTCAAATATCAGCGTCGCGTGGCTCAAGCCGTAAAACGCGCACGCCATTTGGCACTGCTTCCCTTTGTAACAGACTTGATGAAATAATTAAAGAGGAGAAAAACAATGGAAGTAATACTTTTAGAAGACATCCAAGGATTAGGATATAAGGACGATATAGTAAAGGTAAAGAACGGCTACGGTCGCAATTACCTCATCCCCACAAAGCGCGCGGTCATTGCATCGGAAAGTGCACGCAAAGTGCTCGCAGAGAAACTGAAACAGCGTGCTCACAAGCTTGAGAAAATCAAACAGGAGGCTCAGGCTCTTGCAGACAAACTTGTAAAAGTTCCTGCATTGGTTATTGCTACCAAAGTCAGCCCCACCGGCGTTATCTACGGCTCGGTTAATTCTTTGCAGATTGCCGACAAGCTCAAAGAAGCCGGTTTCGACATCGACCGCAAGCGTATAGACGTTAAAGGCGTTAAGGAAATCGGCGAATACACAGCTACCATTCATCTTCACAAAGAAGTTACTGCAGAAGTTCCCTTCTCTGTTGTTGACGAGGATGCTAAAGTAACCGAAGAATCTGTAAAAGCTGCAGAAAAGGCTGAAGAAGCAAAAGAAGCAGCTGCCGCAGAAGTAAAAGCCGAAGAAACCGAAAACGCAGAAGCTTAAAATAAGAGCAAAAAACAATCATAAGCTATAATTTCGTCAGCCGTTCCAATATAGGAGCGGCTGATTTTTTTATAAACACAACCCCACTTACCTCAAAAGCATACGGACATTCACACATACGCATGCCTGATTCTCAGCAGCATTTCCATATTCTCATACAACTGCTCTTAATATTTTGTTTTCCAGAAGGAAAAATTTCAGAAGCACATCATTATAAGGTTTAGCAAAAACAAGTTGCAGAGAAATTCTACTCTTATAAAGGTTGTATAGACCGGAGGAAAGTCTATAAGAAAGCCGCTGCAAAAATCGGTTTTACTGATTATTTGCCGCTGTTACGGGAAGATTTTTCAAAATTCATCTGCATAAACAGGCATGCAGAGCATAACATGGAAGTTTATTACAGGAATAGTATGTCATTATCCCGACATATTATTTTTCAATGCCTTATTTCTCGTGGCATAGCATAATATCACATAAGCAAAACAAGTTGTAAGGATGTTCTAATCTTGTAAAGGTAGTATAGTCGGAGGACTTTTTATAAGATAGTCAATGTAAAACGCAATATTCACAGGTTCCTGCCGCTTTTGCGGGAGAAAATTTCAGTCTTCTTTGAAATATACCAACGGTCAAAGCGCGAATTTTATTTCCATTGCAGAGGAAAATCAGATTTCTCGGAAATAAGCATACAGACAAAGAACATATTTTGATTTTGCAGCTACACAATTTTGGCGTTACACATATTTGCAGTTTCAAAATGCCGATTTTATTTCGGGGTTTCAAATTTCAAACGTGGTAAATCAGACGAACAAATATTCGGATACCGTAAATGCACAACAGACAAAACAGAATGCAACACATTATGCCTACAGAAAAATCAATGTTACCACAACAGAATTTTTATTGCGGTTGCACGGAACAAACGTACATTCATGAAGCCGACAGTATGCGAAAAAGCAATACGGACAACAAGTAAAAACGAACACTTTTTCCACAAAAACAGACCCGGGATTCATTGATTTTTTAGCGGCTTCAACACAGAAGAAGAAACATAAGGCACTTGTTTGAAAATACAAGGCATTTATTTTAAAATATGTGCCTTGTATTTCAAAATACATGCCTTATATTTTTCGTTTTTATATATTACTGAAACACAGCATCATATAAAGACACAAAAATCTCAGGTTATTTCCTTGTTTTACGCCTTGGCAAAAGTGTGCATTTTGTCATGCCCGATGCCGTGCAAAGTATGACTTTGACAAAAACATAAGAACGCACAATTTCGCAGAAACAAAACATCCCTTGCGCTCATACGCAAAGGACACAAAAAAACCTGTAAGGAATTTTCCTCGCAGGTTTCAATTCTCTCTAGTTCGTAGAATAATTACTGAGCGTCAGCAGCAGCGGTATCAGCAGCAGCGGTATCAGTAGCAGCTGAATCGGTGCTATCAACTGCAGCGCTGTCAACCTGAACTGAATCAGAATCTGTAGCAGGAGCTGCTTCGTTTGACTTGTTGCCGCAGCTTGCGAATGACATTGCTGCGATTGCTACGAACATGAATACTAACTTTTTCATTTCTGTCTTTTTTTTAGTAAAACAATCAATTGCTTTTAAAACCGATGCAAAGGTAAGGACTTTTACTAATATGATGAACACTTTTTTGCCGTTTTTTTTCAACAATTTTTCGGTTATAATCTTATTTGTCTGTTATTCTGCAACTTACAGCGAAACATTATTTTTCTTTTTTGATGTAAAACTTATTTCGTATCTTTGTATTATAATATCACATCCCGACAAATCTGGCACACGCAGACGCAATAATGGCACAATATGATGACATGAATGGCATGAAAGCCACGTTTCGCACTTTGGGCTGTAAGCTCAATTATGCCGAAACATCCTATATAGAGGACAAACTACGCAGTATAGGCGTGGAGACAACGGACAACGGCAACGCGGACATCTGTCTTGTAAACACATGTTCGGTTACCGAAATGGCCGATCACAAATGTCGTCAGGTTATTCACAAGCTTGTTAAGGACAATCCGCAGGCTTTTGTGGTTGTAATGGGATGCTATGTGCAGCTTCAACCGCAAAAAGTTTCCGAAATAAAAGGCGTGGACCTCGTGGTGGGCATGGAAAACAAAGGAAAGATATTGGAATATATCGCCGAAGGCATTGCCCGCAAACGCCAACAGAAAAGCGAAGCACTGCACATGCAGAAAAGCGGAGCAATGCGCGACATCAAGACTTTTGTTCCCTCGTGTTCGCGCGGCGACAGGACAAGATATTTTCTGAAAGTGCAGGACGGCTGCGATTATTTCTGTACATATTGCACCATTCCCTATGCACGCGGGCTCAGTCGCAGTCCTTCGGCGGATTCCATAGTAACGCAGGCAAAAGAAGTTGCCGCTCAAGGCGGAAAAGAAATAGTCATAACCGGCGTGAACATCGGTGATTTCGGACGCAAAGGCGGTGAAAACTTCGAAATGCTTGTAAAGCGGCTCGACAAAGTGGACGGCATAGAGCGTTACAGGATTTCGTCGATAGAACCGAACCTTCTGACGAAAGAAATAATAGACTTCTGCGCAAAATCGCGCAGTTTCATGCCCCACTTCCACATTCCTCTGCAAAGCGGAAGCGACACCGTGCTGAAGTTAATGCACCGCCGATACGACACAAAGTTTTTTGCAGAAAAAATATCGGAAGTACATGCCGCCATGCCCGATGCGTTTATCGGCATAGACGTTATTGTGGGCACAAGAGGCGAGACACCGGAACTTTTCGAGGAAACTTTTGAATTTCTGTCGGCTCTCGACTTTGCGCAACTCCATGTGTTTCCCTACTCCGAGCGTCCCGGCACGCAAGCTTTGAAGATTCCTTACATCGTGAAGCAGCAAGACAAGCACGAACGCACTCAGCGGCTCATTGCTCTCTCGGAAAAGAAACGCAAGGACTTTTATCGCAGATATTGCGGTACACAAAGAAAAGTTCTTTTCGAACATACAATGCACAACGGCAAAATTCACGGGTTCACCGACAATTATATTCGCGTAGAAGTGCCCGGAGAAAATGCCGAAAACCTTGACAACAGACTCGTAAACGTGGTTCTCGGCGATTTCAATGCCGACGAATCAGCACTTAAAGGCACTATTATAATATGAAACGCATTGCAGTTGTCATACTTAACTATAACGGAGCGGAAATGCTCAAGCGTTTTTTGCCCAATGTACTGGAGAATTCGCCCGAAGCCAATGTTTATGTGGCCGACAACGGTTCTACCGACAATTCCGTAGAGACAATGAAGCGGGAATTTCCGCAAGTACCGCTCATTTTATTTGACAAAAACCATGGCTTTGCCGAAGGTTATAATCTGGCAATAGGAAAAGTGGAAGAGGAATACGCACTTCTGCTTAATTCCGATGTAAAAGTTTCTCCGCGTTGGCTTCAGCCGCTGATTGATTACATGGATGCCAACGCCGATGTGGCAGCTTGTCAGCCCAAGATCCTTTCCTATCGCAACATGTCTTATTTTGAATATGCCGGGGCTGCAGGAGGTTTCATGGACAAATGGGGATATCCGTATTGCCGAGGCAGAATTTTCGGAACAGTTGAGAAAGACGAAGGACAATATAACTCCATATCCGATGTATTTTGGGCTACGGGGGCTGCATTAATGGTCAGACGGGAAATTTACATTGACAACGGCGGGCTCGACTCCCGTTTCTTTGCCCACATGGAGGAAATAGATTTTTGCTGGAGGCTTCGCAGCCGTGGTATGAGAATTGTCTGCATTCCGCAAAGCTATGTGTTCCACATCGGGGGCGCAACTCTCAAGACCACGAACCCCAAGAAAGTCTACCTGAACTTTCGCAACAATCTGCTGATGCTTTATAAGAACACTCCCCAAAGTAATCTTGAATGCGTCATGCGTTTTCGTAAGATTTTCGACAATGTTGCGGCATTGAAATTCCTGCTTACGGGAGACGTAAAGGCTTTTCGCGCCATTCGGGAGGCTCGCCGGGACTTCAAGGTCATGAAAAACGACTTCGAAGCGGCTCGTCGTGAAAATCTTGCCAAATGTGTTGTGAGCAGCATACCGGAACAAACAGACTACAGCATATTACGCCTATACTATATAGGAATGAAACATAAATTTTCGCAACTTCCATGACACCCGCACTCTATCTTATTCCCACCGTACTTGGAGATTCTCCTGCCGAGAGCGTTTTTCCACCTGCCAACCGCGAGATAATTAAAGGCATAAAGCATTTCATTGTCGAGGAAACCCGCACGGCAAGGCGTTTTCTTAAGTTCATGGACAAGGAAATAAACATTGACGAACTTACATTCTATCCCATGGGCAAACACTCCGATGCCATGGCGTTTGACAGGTATCTTGCACCGCTCAAAAGGGGTGAAGCAATGGGAATGATAAGTGAAGCCGGTTGTCCGGCGGTTGCCGACCCGGGCGCAACCATTGTTGCCATGGCGCAAAAGGCCGGCATGAAAGTCGTGCCCCTTGTGGGACCTTCCTCAATACTTCTTGCGCTAATGGCATCGGGTATGAACGGGCAGAGTTTCGCTTTCAACGGTTACCTTCCCATTGACGAGGGAGAAAAGGTCAGAGCGTTGAAGCATTTCGAAGCACGCGCCATAAAAGAAAAGCAGACACAAATGTTCATAGAAACGCCTTATCGCAACGGGAAATTCATTACTTTGATGCTCAAAACCCTTTCGCCGTCCACACGAATGTGTATTGCGGCGGGCGTTACCTGCAGCAACGAAAACATAAGGACCATGAGCGTTGCGGAATGGCGCAAAGCCGAAATTCCCGACCTCAGCCACACTCCGGCAATCTTTGCCATTGGACACTGATGCCGCACTGAAGCAAAACGAAAGCGCATTCCCATTTGGGGAATGCGCTTTTTCTTTGAGTTGTGGGCAAAGCTTACTTTATTGGGAAGTCTTTTTTCAATAGTTTCTTGCCTTTGTTGCTCACAACCTGTATTTTGAGTTTTTCATTGTCGGCTTCGCCGGTGAGATACGAATTGTTGGAATTGATTATTACCGGGAAATTCACGCCCTCAAGGTTGGGATAATAAGCAAAACGGTGATAGTGTGCGCAAAGCATGACATCGACATCAGCGTTATTGAGAATCGACGCGAACTTCTTCTTTACTTCCAAATCGCCATGCCATGCATTTTGTTCGGGTGCGGGCGGAACGTGGCAAATCACCACATGATATTTCGCCTTTTTGTATTCCTCCGAATTTATCACCTTCTTAATCCACTCAGCCTGCGCTGTGCGATATTCGTCATAGACATTGGCTCCGGCATATTCCAAATCGTCGTCGGGTTTATCCTCTCCCGCGTCAAGAGCAAGGAAAAACACAGGACCTTGTTGCCAGGAAAAGAAAATATTGTCCTGTCGCGGGCAGATGTAATTCTGGAAATTCACAGCAGATGCGCCACGGGTTTCATGGTTTCCGCGAACATAATACAAAGGTATCTCGGAAGCGAAAAGATTTACGCTCTCATCGAGAAATCCTCTGAACAGTGCTTCGTCATCGGGCATTATGTTCACCATGTCTCCGTTGTAAATCACCATATCACGCTTTTGGTAATCGCCCTTTTCAAGCATCTGTTTCATAACGTCCACTCGTTCGTGAATGTCGTTGAGAACAAGAAACGATGTTTCGGGCTTCGACGCATCGTTTGTGGTGAACGTCAGCGGAGCTTTACTATACACGTTTGTTGCAGCCACATATCCGTAAATGATATGCCAGCCTTCGCGCTTCAGCACCTCTTGCGAGTAGATGCGATAGCGATATTTCGTTCCGGGCTTCAAACCTGTCAGTTTCACGGCGTGCACTTTTCCGGTGCGTTTCACGCCTATGTGGGCGTCATAATACTTGGGACGGCTCTCGGCATAGAAATTTGTTCCGTCATCAGGCGCAAGTTCCACCCAGCCATTGGCTTCGTTGTTGGTGGTCCAAACTATTGTTGCCTCAGTTTCGTAAACATTTTGAAGATATGGTCCGTGGGTTATGGCTATTCCGTCAGCCCATACGGCAAGAGGGAGAACTGCCAAAAACACTGCCGCAAGCAGAAATATGATTTTTCGATTCATCGTTTATTATAGGTTTTTAATTTCATTTTCTTTACAAATTTAGCGATTTAAGTGCAACTTCCGGTATGCCTCGTCGCAAATATTGCAAAACTTACCCGTTGTACAGCCAAAGGGGTTCCGGCTAACAGGCAACCAACACGGCAAAATCAGGCTGCCATGGGTTTGAAAAACTGCGTCAGTTGTTATCGGAGCATGCAAAGAGAACGAATACCACATCATAATATTCACATTTTATTCAATACAGGTTCCCGCGGTCGCACTTCCCCACCCTTTATGCGCCGCAACTCAAATTTCGCACATAACTCCCTGATTTCCATAACAATCAGAGCAATTTTCGAATATTTGTATAACTTATTGTCATTCACATATTTAACTTCGTCAAAAATATAAGCCATATATTTTGAAACAAGTGCCTTGTATTTTAAAATATATGGCTCGTAATTTTTGCGACATGCCTTATGTTTTTTGCGATGAGGCGAAAAAACTTTTCCAAAACACTTATCGTAATGAATATATCCATTAATACATGCGGAATAATACGAAAAAAGACTTCCGAAACTCGTTTCGGAAGTCTTTAATTCCAGGCAGTATTTCTTTACTTGCGTTTAGTGGTCTTCTTCACCGTTTTCTTGGCGTTTTTGCTCAAATCAAGAATACGGATGTTGCGGAAACGCACACCTGCACCATGACCGCAGAAGCTAACATAGCCATCCTTGTTGAAAAGTCCGGGGTGGTTTTTGTGGTCCACGGTATAAGTATTGTTTTCTCCTCCGTCGGGAGCTACGTTGTGTCCCTTGCAAGCCTCGCGAATGTTGCAATCGGTAATAACTTCTCCGTTCACGGTAACGGTAATACGGTCGCCAACGGCACGAATTTCCTCGGTGTACCAAGTGTTCTGCTTAAAGGTGATGTGCTTTGGCACGCAGATTCCGTAAACCGAGCCGTGCATCTGATAGGGTTGCAAACCGGCATAAATAGGATCGTCATGGTCGAGAATCTGAATCTCCATTCCGTCATAAGCAGCGTCGCTGCCGATGTTTGTACGTATGCCCACGCCGTTGTTTACGCCCGGGGTTTCATAACGGAAGTCAAAGCGATAAACGAAATCGCTATACTTTTTCTTGGTATAAAGATTACCGCTTCCGCCATAGTTGGCTGTTACGAAAATAGTGCCGTTGTCGGGAGTATATCCGGTGGTATTTCCCTGCCAATTATCGAGAGAACGACCATCAAACAGTATTTCGAAACCGGCTTTCTTCTCCTCGTCCGAAAGAGTATAGACCGGAGTTGAAGGAAGATTGCAGACATTGGCATTGCGCAAGTTAACGCTGCCGCTGTTTGCCACAAGTTCCATTGCGCCTGCCACAGGATTCTTGACAGCTCCCACAGTTTCTTTGAGAACCGCGTTAGCCACGAGAGATTCGCCGTTTGAAACAACAAACAAACGATCGGCAACGATGCGAACCTCAAGAGTATTGTATTCGCCTTTGGGATTGAGCGCAAGAGACTTCTTGCCGCCAACGATTTCCACCTTGTCGGTTGTGAGACGAGCAACAGGCACGCCGCGCAAAACCACTGTGGCTTCACCATCTGCAATCCAGTCGAAAGATAAAGCTATGTTCTCGCCGTTTTTATTGAAAGTTTCTTTTCCTCCTGCAGAAAGCTTTTTGGAATTAACGTTCAGTGTGAATCCGCCGTCCGTTGCGTGTTTGCCGAGAATCTCCGTAATTTGGTCTACAGCATATCCTGCGTCGGCATCACCTCCGGCTTTTTTGGCAAGAGCCACTTCCTTAGCCTTGTTGAGAGCGTTTTGCGCATCCTTACCCGCATTCAATTCGGCAGAATGAGCCAGAATGTTTTTCACGGCATTGGCAGCGGCATAAGCAACATCCGATTCGTTCATTTTTCCTGCAACCACAGCAAGCGACTGAACCTTGTAAATCTTGCCAAGTTCGGAAATGATGCTGTTGGAAAGCCCTGCGGAAGGTTTGATGTCAAGAGCGTTTATAAAACTCTGGTATTTCTTTACTTCATTGCCCTCATATTTTACAACGAGAGACACAAAGCGCGAAAGAAGTTGCTCCTTGTAAGTGGAATTATGTCTGGCTTCGTTCAAAAGCACAGGGATAACGTTGGAATTGTCAACAATGAGCAGAGCCTTTGAAGCAGCTTCGGCAGTGGCAGAATTGTTCAAAGCCTTCTGAAGTTCGGCAAGAGCCTCGGAAGTTCCCGATTGTGCCAAAAGAGGATAGTAATACTCCGGATGAGAAGAGCTCTTGAGATACTGTGCAGCCTTGGCATATTGGGAAGAAGCATTTTGAGCCACGAGAGAATTGCAAAGAGCCGTCTGAAGTTTGACTGTGGAAGCGCCTTTACTCTTTTCGAGCAGGGAAGCCACGTTGTCGGAATAATTACTTGCCGAAGCAACCACACCGGTGAGGGCTTCGTAAGCGGCAGAACTGATTGCCTCGGTTGAAGAACCCGTAAGTTTTGCAACTTCATCGTATGCCTTGTGAATATGACGCTGACCTGCGAGTTTCAATGCGGGAACAAGCACAGACGCATCCTTACCTGTTTTAAGTACATTGAGTACTCCCGACGAAATATCTCCGTTGAAAGCAAGAAGTTGTTTGGAAGCATACTCGCCATTTCTGCCGGAAAGCTGGGCAATCAGAGCTTCGAGAGCCTTAGGCGAGCCTATTTTCGCAGCAGCTTCCATTCCTGCACACGACAAAGCGGAATCGTTGGCGGCAACTGCCGAAAGAATCACGGCTTCTTGCGAATTGACATGATTGTTTCCGAGCCATTTCACAACATCTACCTTGGCATCGCCTGAAAGTTTGGAAAAATTCGAAGCAACTTTGGCAAAAATTCCCTCACCTGCCGTTTCTTTGGCAAAATCCAGGGCTGTGTTGCGATATTCTACGTTTCCGTCCTTCAAAGCTTTCAATATTTCGTTGCCCGAAGCATTGCCCGAAGCTTTCAAAAGCAAAGCCAATCCTGCGCAACGGGTAGCCGGAGCAGAAGATTTGACAAGATTTTTCGCAGACTTCAATACAGTTTTATTATCAGACCTATAGAGAATCTTCAAATAGGCATCAAGCGCACGACTATCGTCAGGAGCATAGCCTGCAGCCTTGGTTGCGTTCTCGAGAACCTTCAAAGATTTCGCAGAACCCACAGCAGCGAGAGCATCATAGACAGCAATCTTCGTTTTAGCGTCTGCGCCGTTAATCCAAGAGATAAGCAAATCCTCAACACCGTTGAGTTTGCGGGCTTCTATTATCTTGGCAAGCGAATAATGCGGAACGTTGCCGCCATTCTTTACAAGATTCAAAGCATCTGCGTCTATTCCGCTCATGCTTTCTATTGCAGCAAGCGCAGGAACGGACAGCTTGGGGTTTACAAGGTTATTGGCAAAGAACGAAAAGTCTGCCGGCTCCGCCACACGGCGAATAAGCGTAATAAGGAACGTTTTGTTTGTTTCGTCATTGCATTTGTCGAAAGCCTTAAGCAATCCGGCTTTCACTCCGGGGCGACATTTTGCTCCTTCCCGGCTCGCCGCATAATCGGTAATGCCACTGAGAGCATATTCAAACACTGCGTTTTTAACGTTATCCCCTGCGGGCTTCAAGTTTCCGGCTATCTGCAGCACACCTTGCTCTCCCGTGGCTGCCATCTCAGACATGACACGATTGAAAACCTCAAGATTTTTAGCAGGAAGCTGTGCAAGTCCGTCGGCAACTATTGTAGATGCCACGCGATTGCGACTGTCGGTTTGTGCAAAGGCAGTTGCGAAGCACAAAAAGGCAATCAGGAATGATGATATATACTTTTTCATTTTCTGTTTTCGGTTTTGGGTATTTACATTTCAGGTGTCATATTAAAGATGCCACTCTCCGCGCATGGGTTGATTGATCATTGCCGTTGCATCCGGGTCGCCGGTAAAAATTCCTTTTACAGGATCGTAATTAAGTACCTTGCGGTTGAGACGTAAAGCAATAGCCGCCATATTTACAAGTGTACAGCTGCGATGACCATTGACTTCGTTGAGCGCAAACTTCTGACGTGTGCGAATACATTCTATAAAGTCGGTGCGTTGTGGCTCGGGATCGGGCATTTCCGCAATCTTGTTCATAACATCCGGTATGGTGCATTCAAAGCCTTGGAAAACTTTGCCTTTGGGTCCCTCTATGTAAGGAGTTTTTCCCTGCGATTCGAAGCCTTCTCCCTCGAGAACTATCTGACATCCGTCGGCATATGTATAAGTTATCTTGTGCCAAATGCCAACAGCGTCGGGATGCTGCTGGGGAGCGTCAACTTCTATCTTTATAGGCGACTCGTCGTCCTTGTCCAAGAGATATTGCACGGGATCAAGGTAATGTTGTCCCATATCAGTGAGTCCGCCGCCATCGTAATCCCAATAGCCACGGAATGTTTGGTGAGTGCGGTGAACGTTATAGGGTTTGTAAGGAGCTGGACCAAGCCACATGTCATAATCAAGGTTTGAAGGAACAGTTTGCGGCACAAGATTTTCTTTTCCCACCCAAAAGAATTTCCAAGTAAAGCCTGTTGTTCCGGAGACAGTAAATTTCAAAGGCCATCCCAACAGACCGCTTTTAACGAGTTTCTTTAATGGTTCAACCGTTGTGCCGAGTCCGTAGAAAGTATCCTTGAATCGGAACCACGTGTTCAGACGAAATATTCTGTTGTAGCGTTTCACAGCCTCTTTCACGGCGCGTCCTTCGCCTATAGTGCGCGTCATGGGCTTTTCACACCAGATGTCTTTACCCGCTTTTGCGGCTTCAATAGACATTAGTGCGTGCCAATGGGGAGGAGTTGCTATATGCACAACATCTACATTGGGATCTTTTATAAGATCGCGGAAATCGTGATATGTGGCACAGTCTTCGTTGAATTTTTCCTTGGCTTCGGCTTTTGCCTGCTCAAGATGTTTGCTGTCAACATCGCACATTGCCACAAGGCGACAATATTTGTCGCTCGTGAAATGGTAAGACGACCTGCCTATACCGCCAACGCCGATAATACCTTTTGTTAACTGGTCGCTGGGAGCCACTCTGCCCCTGCCGCCAAGCACACTGCTCGGAACTATGGAGAACAATCCTATTCCGCCAACAGCTTTCAAAAAATCTCTTCTGTTAGTCTTCATGCTATTGTGAGTTATTTTTGTTTCGTTGTCTATTGCAAATATAAACAAAAACACACAATTAACGCGCAAATGTGCAAACAATATGAAAAACACCGCCTTAAAAGCAGAGTTTATTCAAAAAAAGCAAAAATGGTTCCGCTTTCCGTGCCGAAAAATGGTTCGAAATGCAAATCAAAGCAGTTTGGCGTATGCCTCAACCGCATGATTCACCGTTTCAACCGCCTCGTCCATTGTACAACGAAGCTCTCCGCCCGAAGCATTCTGGTGTCCGCCTCCGTTAAAGAACTCCGCAGCCATTTTATTACAGGGAAAATCGTCCACGGAACGCAGGGAAACTCTTATTTTTCCCCCTTCGGTGTCCTCGCGCAGGGCTATCGAGAGTCTCATTCCCTTTACAACCAGCGGCATATTGACAAGTCCCTCGGTGTCTCCGCGTTGGAAATTGAAACGTCGCATTTCTTCGCCCGTAAGCGTGTAGTAGCACGCACGAAGTTTGGGATAGAAGTGCAGTTTGTTGTAAAGAACATAACCGGTAAGCCTTACGCGGCTCTTGGAATAGTTGTTGAAAACGTTGCGATAGACTTTGTCTTTGTCAAACCCTTTGGTGAGCAATTCGCTTATTATGAAATAAATTTCCGGACTTGAGGAATTGTAGGCAAAGCCGCCCGTGTCGGTCATCATGCCGCAATACACGCACACGGCTTCATCTTTTGTCATGGCGGGGAAGTGTCCTAATTGCCACAATATGCGGAACACCACTTCGGAAGCCGAACTTAAATCGGGGCGACACACGCGGAGTTCGGGTTGAAACACCGGTTCGGGATGGTGATCCACCATTACTTTTCGTGCACAACTGTTTTTGACCATCGTACCAAGGGCATTGATTCGGGAAAGGTCGTTGAAGTCAAGACAGAAAACCGTGTCGGCATCCGCTATAAGGCTTTCCGCCTTTTCGGGAGCCACATCGTGGCACACAATGTCGGATGCTCCGGGAAGCCACATGAGGAAATCGGGCAGACTGTCGGGCATGACGAGAGCAACTTCCGTGTTTCTTGTGTGCAGATATGCGGCAAGGGCAAGCGAAGAACCTATTGCGTCGCCGTCAGGGGCGGAATGGGCGGTTATCACAGCTTTATTTGTTTCGGCTACAATCTTTTCAAACAAAGCCGCCTGGGCTTCCGACATTATATTTTCAAGCATTTTCTGTCTTATTTTGTGGATTGATTTTTTACAATGGCAAAATTAAGAAAAACTTACCTATTTGCAAGATTGAGTTTCGGTTCAACACCGGTTTATTTGGGAGAAAAACAACGGCAAACCACTTTTTTTAATGCCGGCATGCTTTTTCCGTGCAAAACCGTGTGTAAACAGCATCCGAAAGGGTGCGAAATCAACCGTTCGGGAAGGCAATTTTTCGCCTTTTGTAAGTCATTGAAAATCAAAGGTCATTTTTCACAAAAAATATAAGGCATATATTTTGAAATACAAGGCACATATTTTAAAATAAGTGCCTTGTATTTTTCACAACAAGCCATGTGTTTTTTCGCACGCCCTTTTCGGACCCCAAAATCAGGCTTGCGGTACTCTGAAAATAGCAACAAATTTTTCTCACGAATCATGCGCCGCACAATGTCTGTCTATCGGCATTTCCAATGCCCCTTGCGCGTCCAAATCGTGCACACGCACTCCCGATTTTCTGCATTCGCGCAAAAACTTCGTCCTGCGTGCAGCCGATATTCCTGTGTCCAAAACAACCAAATCAGACTTTACCTTTTCCAACCACGCCTGCAAATTTCCTTTGAAGCCACGCGATACGAAAACCGCATCAACTTTTACAGTCGAAATTCCGTCATGGCGCGGCGTGGAGGCATCGAGGAAAAGAAATGTGCGGTTGCCGAACAAAAGCAAACCGTCATAAAATTTGGCATAGCGGCTTTCAAAACCGTCATGCAGGCGCACGGGACGGCTCATTCCGCATCTTGCCCAATAGTCATGCGACACGGTGGTCATGGCGTGCCACACCGCCTCGTCGCTCTCGGTTGCAGGAGAATAAAGATAGGATTCGCAGGAAGACACTACAAACTGCGCCGCACTCACACGGGTTCCGCCATAAAACCACACGCTTCCCGGGCGGCAGGCATTGGTTGCGGTAATCGTTTGCACCGCTATCGCCGCAACTATGACGGTTGCCATAAATATAAGGTATATCCTTTTGCGCGAAGCAACCCACCCGAACAGCAGCAACAACGCCACGCATAGCACAGCAACCGTGGGGAGCGACGGATAGAGCGTCAGCGACGCGCCGGGAAGAGAGCCGGCGAAGTCAAGAAAGGAAAACTGAAAACGCAGAAGAGTTTTGAGCAGCCAACCAACCGCTACCGCCACGGGATGAAGCCACGACAGGGCGGCAAGGGCGAACGAAAGGGAGACTATGACCGTTGCCATGGGCACAACGACAAGGTTGGACAACATGAAATAGGTGGGAAAATTGTGGAAATGGTATGCCACAAGCGCAGCAACGCCCGCCTGGGCGCACAAAGACACTGCCATGAACGCCCAAAGCTTTCCGGCAGGCGAAGAAGCAATCACCCGCGGCGGCGCAACAAAGGGCATGAGTTTGAGAATGGACAATACCGAAACGAAAGACATTTGGAAACCCACATCAAAGAGCGACAGCGGGGCGAAAAGCAATATAAGAAAAGCGGCAAGGTAAAGGTTACCCTCGGAAAGGGGATTGCCGCCGGCAAGAGCGGACATGCACACGAGCGTACACATTACGGAAGCCCGGACAAGCGATACGGGCATGCCGGCAACCACAGCGTAAAACCACACAAACAGTATTATAGCCACCTGTGCGGGCACACGCATCCTGCGAAAACGCCCGCCGAACGTAAGAAGATACTGAAGCAACGAAAATATTATGCCAAGGTGCAGACCGGACAGGGCAAGAACATGACTTGTGCCCGTGTGCGAAAAAACATCGCGCATGCGGCGCGACACATGCGACTTTTCGCCCAAAGTCATTGCCGACACCACCGCGAGAAAGTCCCCCTCAAGCCCGGCGTTGCGGTAAAGGCGCATCAACCGCAGGCGTATGTTTTCGCCCCAAAGCATTACGCGGTCGCCCAAACCGAGACACTGCCCGCGCAATCTCGCAGACTGTGCGGAGGACAAGGGCACAACATCGTCGGCAAAAACGAAAGCCGTGCCGCCAACTCCGTGAAGTTTCAGATAAGAAGCATAGTCGAACTCATAAGGATTGCCTGCGTTACGCGGTTCTGCCATTTTAGCATAAATCATAACTGCATCGCCGCTTTTCAAAGTATCAATGCCTTTGGAGCGAAGAACTGTGATTTCCGCATTGCGGTTCACGCGGTGAAAAACGCCCCTTTCGTAAACCTCGGCAACCCTTATGCGAAATCTCGCAACGCGCTCCCGCAGCACGGGACAGGATGTTACAACTCCGCCATAGGCAGTCTTTTTCTCCGCCCACGGGTATCGGGGTTTAACAAGAGCGTCAGAAGAAGCGGCAAAACCAAGAATGAAGAAAAACAAAACGGTGGTAATGAAAAACCCGAGGTTTTCCACCCACCGTTTGTTTGATATTGCAAGAATTGCAAGCAGCAAAGCTAATGCCACAACCGCAATCCATGAAACCGTAACCGCCTGTTCGGACACACATCCTGCATATCTGCCCGCAACAATGCCCGAAGCCAGCGGCAACAAGAAACGTAGCACCGGAAATCTGCCTAACGCCGAAAACGAAATGCCCCGCGTTTTGCTATCCGTGCCCATTTCCTCTGTTCTTTGCCGCTCTTATTCCATTGATTTCAGAGCCTCGATTTCCGCTTCCGGGTCGGGAGCGTTGAACACTGCGCTTCCCGCCACGAGAGCATCGGCTCCCGCCTTGACAAGAAGAGGTGCATTGTCTACGTTAACGCCTCCGTCCACTTCGATAAGAGCTCCCGAACCGCATGAGTCAATCATGCTGCGCAGCTTTTCAACCTTTTTCAGGGAATGTTCAATGAACTTTTGTCCGCCGAAGCCCGGATTTACCGACATAATGAGAACAAGATCGAGATCTTCTATTACGTCTTCAAGCATCTCCACCGGCGTTGACGGATTAAGCGTTGCCCCTGCAAGCATTCCCGCAGAATGTATTTGCTGAATGGTTCTGTGTAAATGCGGACTGGCTTCCACGTGAACATTCATTATGCGTGCGCCAAGATCTTTCACGTTTTCGATGTAGCGTTCCGGCTGAACGGTCATAAGATGTACGTCAAGCGGTTTCCTGGCTACGTTTGCAATGGCTTGCATAACGGGAAAGCCGAACGATATGTTGGGAACAAAAACTCCGTCCATTACATCAAGGTGCATCCAATCGGCACTGCTGCGGTTCAACATCTCGACATCGCGGGCAAGATTGCCGAAATCGGCAGCAAGTAAAGAGGGAGAAATAATCGGTGTCATATTACGTTTCGTGATTTAACAGGATTGTTACAGATTTTTCACCTTAGCCGCCACATTCTTCACCTTTTCGCGAAGCTCGTTTATGTTGCAGTCAACGCTGTCATAGGCAAGAGCCACGCCAAGTCGGCGTTCTTTCCATGCACGCGGCTTTCCGAAGATACGCAAATCGGTGCGCGGCTCAAGAAGTGCGTCGTCCACACCAATAAAATCGGGTTCGACCGCCGTGTTACTTACTGCGAGAATGGGACAACTGGCTCCGGCGCGAAGAAGTTCTATCTCCGGCACGGGAAGTCCGAGCAGCGCACGAAGGTGTAGCTCAAACTCGTTAAGATTCTGCGTTTGCGCGAGAGTAACCATGCCTGTGTCGTGGGGACGTGGGGAAAGTTCCGAAAAATAAACCCCGTTCTCATTACTCAAAAAGAATTCTACGCCCCAGATTCCGTAACCGGTGAGTGCATGAGTAACAGCTTTCGCCATGTGTTGGGCTTCTTTCAGATGTTCCGGCTTTATGACTGCCGGTTGAAAGCTCTCGCGATAATCGCCATGCTTCTGCACATGACCGATAGGCGCACAGAAAAGAGTATTTCCGTTGCGCTGCGTAACAGTAAGGAGAGTTATTTCACTATCAAACTTTACAAATTCCTCAACTATTACTTCCATTACATCGCCTCGGGCTCCGCTGCAGGCAAAGTCCCAAGAAGTTTTAATGTCTTCTTCATTGCGGATGACACTCTGCCCGTGTCCGGAAGAAGACATGAGAGGTTTCACGACGCAAGGCATTCCAATTTCCTCTACAGCGTCGCGCAGTTCGTCATAACTCTTTGCATAGCGGTAACGAGCGGTTTTCAGTCCGAGTTCTTTGGCTGCAAGATCGCGAATAGCCTTTCGGTTCATCGTAAAGTTCACAGCTCGTGCGCTCGGCACCACTTGTATTCCTTCACGTTCGAAATCATACAGGCGTTCGGTGCGTATCGCCTCTACTTCGGGTACTATTATATCGGGGCGATGACGGTTAACGGCTCCGTAAAGTGCGTCTCCGTCGAGCATGTTAAAGACTTCAAACTCATCAGCCACCTGCATTGCGGGAGCATGTTGGTAAGAGTCGCAAGCTATTACGTATTGTCCCAGACGTTTTGCGGCTATCACAAATTCTTTGCCGAGCTCGCCCGAGCCCAGCAACATTATTTTCTTCATATCTTGACTATTGTTGTTTCGCAGAAAGGGGATAAATTCAATTCATCACCATTGGCGCACCGCCTGCCTCGGGTATTTCCAGCGGCATATAGTTGCGGGCAAAAAACTTTAGAAATTGCAGCGTGGCTTCACGCGGAGTCATTTCGGAGGAGGAGAATTTAATCATAGGCTGTAATATATTTTGTACACTATGATAACGCTCCGCGTTCCGCTTTATTATGATGCAATATATATTTGTTGTGTTTTATTTTTACATGGTCGCCCTGATAAACGGCGACCATGCTTTGTATTATCGCTTTTCAATCAATAAACCTCGAGCACAATGCCCCGCTCGCTCACCATCTTGCGCAGATTTATCAAGCCGTAGCGCATGCGACCGAGCGCAGTGTTTATGCTCACTCCCGTGGCATCGGCAATTTCCTTGAAACTAAGGTCTTGGTAAAAGCGCATGTACAATACTTCTTTCTGATTGTCGGGCAATTCTTTCAGAAGCCGCCCCACATCGGTAAGCGATTGCTCGGTAATCATTTTCATCTCCACAGTTATGTCGGACAAAGAGACATCGTTGAAAAGATCGGCATCGCTCGCGTCATTGGATATGACATTCGAGTTGCGATCCTGGCGATATTTGTCAATCACAAGGTTGTGGGCTATGCGGGTAAGCCAAGCCGAGAAACGACCGCTTTCCACGTATCTGCCTTGTCTGATTGTAACGATGGCTTTCATGAATGTTTCCTGAAACAAATCGTCTGCCACCTCGTCGTCGTGTACAAGGAAGAGAATGTATGAGTATATTTTTTGCTGATAACGTGCGAGCAAAGTGTCAAAAGCGTCGCTGTTGCCATTAGCATAGTTCTTAACCAACTGCTCGTCCGAGAGTTTGCACAATTTATCCATTATTGTTTTTAATTCAATTATCTTTTAGGAGTAACGTTGTGCAATAGGCGGTAGAATTTTATGTTAAGCATGACAAAATAAGCAATATTTATTTTAACTGCCAAATTTTTTCGGCTAAAAATTCAATTCTGACGACAATCACACGGGAAAGGCAAAAAAACATAAGGCATGTCGTAAAAAATACAAGCCATATATTTTAAAATACAAGGCACTTATTTTAAAATAAGTGCCTTGTATTTTCGGGCATTCCAAATCTCTGATAAACAAGAACTTACGAAGCCCTTGCAAAATCAATTAAAAATCTGGTTATTAGCCACTTAGAAAAACAGCCGTCTTTTGCGCCCTGAAAGAAAAAACACACGGGGCAAACTACAAGGCATAAACGAACGAGCAGAGTGGATTACCTGTTGCCGGCAAAACGAATCATTCTTCGGGCATGGCTTCGTCTCCGCCGCACATGTTCTGCGCATACGTGGCACGAAACTTCTTGGGCGAAACATGTGTAAAATTGCGGAAATACCTTCCCAAGCTCGATACGTTTTCAAAGCCCATGTTAAAAGCCACTTGCTTTATGGTGTTTTCGGGCTTGAGGAGTTCGCGTTTTATGTCGCGTATGGCATACTCGGTAATGAGTTGCAGAGCCGTTTTACCGCTTACCCTCACGCATATAGAGGCGAGGCGGCGGTTGGAAAGGTTCAGCTTTTCTGCATAATAGTCAACCTTTCTGCGGCGCGGGTATGTGGCGGACAGCAAATCGAGAAACTCATTGAATGCAGTTTCGCTTTTATAAAAGTTGTGGGCTTTCATCTCCATGTGTTGCATAAGCATATCTGTCAGATAGCATGCCGCCGCTCTCATGAGCGACTCCACCACTTCCTTGTGGTGTCTGCGCGGCGCACCGCGCAATGTATTGCGGAGAATAGCCTCGTAAGCATTTATCACATCCGATTCCTCGCGGTCGAGATGGATTACGGGATTTTTTTCAATGACCAAATTAAAATCCCAACTGTTTGCCATGAGCATCACATTGCGCATAAACTCCGTGGAAACGCACAAGCAGGAGCACTCGAAGTCCATGCTTTCCATCATGTTCTCTATGATGTGGTTTGGACGGCATATCACAAAGTCGCCAACGCCCACATTATAATCCACACCGTTTATGGTGAGCGCACCGCGCCCTTTGTTGCAAAGGGCAATGATGAAGTTTTCGATTTTAACCTTTTCGTTAAGACATATGTCCCTTATGTTGTCGAAAGCAATTACATCCTCGTCCGCGAAAGTAGCCATACTGAGAATATCTTTGCCGTTTATGTCGAAAATGTTTTTGTCAAAAGCCATGGTAGTGCGTATTTTATGATGTTTTCGTGGGTATTTTAATCGGAAAATATCTTTTCAAAAACCAAGGCATCGCAATATTTTCCTTCAGAAAACAGCCATTGCGGAAGCAAAGCCACTTCTTTGTAACCGCCCGAGGCAAACAGCCGGCGCGAAGCCTCATTGCTTTTCGCCACCAAGGCATAAAGCACATGCAAATCAACTACTCTGCGGGCATATTCGCCGAGGATGTCGAGAACTTCGCCGCCTATGCCATGCTTTCTATGGTCGGGAAACACAACAATTCCCACCTGGGCATGCTTATGGCGCGGATCGAAATCCGTAATATCGGCAAAAGCCACGGCAACATCGTCTGTATTTCTGCACGCAACGAGCCTCACCTGTTTGTCGGCGTATATGTCATTGCTGGTAGAGGATATGAAATTCCTTATGGCAAATCTCGAATAAGGAACATTGGTTGAAGAGCACGCCCAAAGCTCCGGTTCGTTTTCAATCTTTGCAAAGATTTCAACGTCTTCCGGCTCAAGGGCGCGGAGATGAATATTATCTCCTTTGAGCAGCATCAGAAAAGGCGTTTATATTTGAAATAAAGATGCACAAGTCCCTCTATGTGCTTCAAACCTATGGGCGAAAGAATTCTACTTCGCGACATGCGCTGGCAGTGATGAAGCACCGTGAATTCAGGAACGTATGCAAGCGAGAAACCCGCCTTTTTAACACGCAGACAAAAGTCTGCATCCTCCGGTCCGTAGAATATCTTTTCGTCCAAAGGTCCCGCCGCTTCATAAGCATCCCGTCTTATTAACTGACATGCGCCTATAAGATACTCCGGTTCGAATCTTTTTTTCATTTTTTCCAAACCATAGGCATAGCGATAGCCACGCCGGTGTAGAATATTCTTGACCTTTTCGCCCAGACCGGGGTAACGTTTACAACTTTCCTGCAAAAGTCCGTCGGCATCTACGAGGCGGCAACCCGCAAGTCCCACCCCGGGATTATCTTTCATGAATTGCATCATGCCGCGAGCCACAGGTTCGGAAAGTTCCGTGTCATTGTCCAAAATCCAAAGATATTCGCCGTTCGCACGTTCCAATGCGCGATTGCGCGCATAGGCAACGCCGCGATTTTTGTCAAGTGAAATGGCGGTGATGTCGGGATATTTGTCGTGGAGAAAGTGAATGGTTCCGTCTTCGCTGCCGTTGTCAACAACAATAACCTCTACATCCTCGCGCTGCAAAAGGAAAGACATCGACTTCAAACAGTTTGAAAGCAGTTTCCTTCCGTTCCAGGTTATCAGAATCACAGACAGCAGCATGACGTTATCCGAAAAGTTTTATCTTCAAAGCCTTCAGCGCGGAAACAAATTCGTTAACGCTGTGAAAACGATGGAGTTGTTTAAGAACAAAGGCGGGAGAAAGAAAATAGCAAAGGTTTGCCCTGAAAAGAACTCGCTCCATTTCCTTGGCAGAAAAGTTAGGATAGCTCACAATTGAAGTACGCTGCACATCAGTAGGGGCATATTCTCCCGTAACTATCCATTTGTTTTCTTTCGCAAGGTTATAAAATTCCGTTCCGGGGAATGGCGAAACAATGTTGAACATAATTTGGTCAACTTTCAAGCGTCTTGCGCGACGAATGGTGTCTTTTAATTTTTCGCGGGTCTCGAGCGGAGAAGTTCCTATAAGGATATTGAGTTTGACAGGTACCTTGTATTTGTTCAGCAAAGCCACAGCCTCGTAAATTTGTTGCCTTGTAAAACCTTTCTTTATGTATTTCAGAATTTCGTCATCAAACGATTCTACGCCGAGGTCCACATATCTGCATCCCGATTCGCCGAGTATTTTTGCTATAGGTTCGGTTATTTCATCCACTCTGGCTTGACATCCCCACACAAAGCCGTGTTTTTTGAGCGCATCACATATAGCTTTCGTGCGTTTCTCGTTCCAGATGAAATTATCATCCATGAAACCTATCGCCTTATAGCCTTGCGCAGCGAGCATGTCCAATTCCTCGGCAACGTTTTCCACAGACCGGAACGAAACAGCGGGTTTTCGTCCGTTTTCTCTGCGATATTCTATCTCGCGTGCAAAGGTTAATGAACTCGGAACGCAATATATGCACTTGAACGGGCATTGTCTCGAAGTCAGCGCGGGAGTATATGGAGTTACTTTCAGTTTCGGATTGTGGAAGATGCGGTTGCCGAGCAGATGACGTGCAGGAAACGGCAACTCATCAAGGTTCTTCAAAAGCGCGTGCGGCTTGTTGTTTATCACCTTCCCGTCCTTGAGAAAAGAAATACCGTCCACTTTCTGCCAGTCTCCCTCGCCGCCGCTGCGGAATGCCTGCAAAAGTTCCAAAAGTACCATGTCCGGCTCGCCGCGAAGCACTATCGTGCGCTCGTGATTGAGACATTTATTTATATAATAGGTAGGTCCGGGACCAAGAAGCAGACAATAGGCATCAGGTTTCATACTGTGAATAATCTGTGCCGCATGCAAATCGGTGTCTATCGATAGATTTACCGTCCAGAACGAGTAAAAATCGCTGTCGTCGCGGGAAAGAAAATCTTCAAGGCAGTCTTTCTGATATGTAAAATCGTGATACGCCACATTGAATTCCCCGGATTTTTCTATGAGAGCCGCTACGGTCAACTCATATATATTAGGTGTGGGATAAACTACGTGAGTGCAGCCCGAACTTCGCTCTGCGGGGCGTTGTCCGTCCAATGTCGGTGGTATCAGAAAAGTTATCTTCATACTCGGGTTTCAAAACTTTTTGCGCGGTCAGTCTTTTGCGTCCAAATCGCCCGCAATGCGTTTTTGCGTGGGGGCAAACAGCAGAGACGCCGCCACACATATTAACGCGCAAAAGCCGCCGATATTATTCAGGGTGGCATAATAAGCCCACAAATCGAATATTGTTACAATTCCGAAGCACACTATTCTCACGTTCCAAAGCATGTGGTAACGCTCCATCCTGTCTTTAAGATCCAGAGATTTGTGTTTGGTGAGAAGATGTGCGAAAAGTTTCAGCGACAAAGGCACTGTAATCATGGTTAAAAGCACGCACACCGTGTCGAGAGCGTATTCCGCGACATCGTTTCCCACAAGTTGTCCCTTGGCTTCGGGCAAAAGTTCATAGACTCCGGCAAAGAATATCACGGCAAACAGATATACCGCATACATAATCTTACATCCGCGCGAAAGCACCTTTATATCGTTGTTCTTCATCTTCTGTCGTTTTTATTTGTTACCTGTAAATTCTGTTCTGTTCAGTATGGAGCGACCGAGCGTTACCTCGTCGGTGTATTCAAGTTCGTCGCCCACCGTAACACCCCGCGCTATGACCGAAAGTTTCACACCTGTGTCGGCAAGACGGCGCGAGATGTAGAAATTCGTAGTGTCGCCTTCCATCGTGGGACTGAGAGCGAGAATCACCTCCCCCACTCCGCCGGCTTTTACACGGTCAACGAGCGACTGAATCTCTATGTTTCCCGGTCCCACTCCGTCAACGGGCGAAATTACTCCCCCCAGCACATGGTAAAGTCCCGTGTATTGCTGCGTATTCTCCACAGCCATTACATCCTGTACGTTCTCCACCACGCAAATCGTTGAAGAATCGCGCCGGGGATTGGAACAAATGTCGCAAACCTCCTCGTCGCAAATGTTATGACACACTTTGCAGTATTTTACCTCATGACGCAAAGTTTTCACTGCCTCGGCAAAAGCATCGCTTACCTCTTCGTCCTGACGAAGAAGATGCAAAACGAGACGCAAAGCTGTTTTGCGTCCTATTCCGGGCAGATGCGAAAATTCTTCCACCGCACGGTTTAGTAGTTTTGAAGGGTATTGCTGTTCCATTTTGGCAGGCCGGCATCCGAAAAAACCATGCAAAGTTAAGAAAACTCAACCAAAAACCCTAACTTTGCCGATATTTATAAAACATACCGTTAACATGAAGCAAAGCATGCCGCGAAGAAACAAATACGACATTCTGAAATCGGAATTTGTCATAAGCAACACCGACATAAATCTGTGTCCCGACGACGGAAAGCCGGAATACGCTTTCATTGGCAGGAGCAACGTGGGCAAAAGCAGCCTCATAAACATGCTGTGTGGCAGAAAAAAACTGGCAATGACCTCGGCGCGCCCCGGAAAAACCATGCTCATAAACCATTTCCTCATTAACGACAGCTGGTATATAGTTGATCTTCCCGGCTATGGCTATGCACGGCGAAGCAAAACCGACAGAGACAAATTCGGAAGCATTATATCGCAATATGTTAACGGCAGACAGGCTCTCACATGCCTTTTTGTTCTTATCGATTCGCGCGTTGCGCCGCAAAAAATAGACATAGATTTCATCAACGATGCAGGAATGCAGGGAATCCCTCTCGCCATTGTGTTTACAAAAGCCGACCGCCCCAACGACAAAGAGATGAAAGCCAACATCGAAGCCATGCGCAAAGTCCTTGGCGAGACTTGGGAGGAACTTCCCCCGATGTTCACTACTTCATCGCTTAGAAAAACGGGCAGGGACGAATTGTTGGAATACATTCACGGCATTAACACGCAACTCAACACCGCAAAATAACCTTCGACCCCATGACCGAAAAAGAACTGCGCGATTCCGGCAAACTCTACAAGCCGTTCGGCTGCGAGGAACTGCGGGCAGAATATGTCCGGGCGGGAAAACTGGTGTTCAAACTCAATTCTCTGCCGCCTTCGGGCAGCGAAGAACGCCGCGCGGTTATGCACTCGCTTTTCGGAAGTATGGGTAAGAAATGCACCATAATCCCTTCGTTCCACTGCGACTTGGGCTACAACATACACATTGGCGACAACTTTTTTGCAAACACGGGTCTCGTGATTCTCGACACCGCGCCCGTGAATATCGGAAACAATGTCCTGATTGGTCCGCAGGTCGGAATCTACGCCGCATACCACCCCCTGGATGTGGCGACCCGCATTGCTGGTTACGAAGCCGCCAGGCCCGTTACAATATGCGACGACGTTTGGATTGGCGGGCATGTGAGCATTCTCCCGGGCGTTACCATAGGCAGAGGAGCCGTTATAGGAGCCGGCAGCGTGGTTACGCACAGCATTCCGCCCGGAGTTGTGGCAGCCGGGAATCCTTGCAGGATTATCAAAAAGCCCGTCTCCGCCCACAACACGGGGAAGCCGGAAAACGAATAATATGCACATAAAGACAGCACGGTATTCATTTTTCAACCAAGCACCCGTAAATTCCTCCATATTGTACTTTCAAGCCGTAAAGCCTTGAAAAACAAGCAACTATCCTCTTTTTCCTATACCTTTATAAGTCATTGTTTACCAGAGGTTTGGAATTGCGAAAAATAAAAGGCACTTATTTTAAAATACAAGGCACATATTTCAAAATATATGGCTCGTATTTTTTACGACAAGCCATGTGTTTTTCATGAAATGCGCATACGGTTGCAAAGACAACGGATACAAACCGGAAAATATTCACTTTCGCATCTGCCGCATATCACATGAAATAGTGAAAGAAGTATTGCCGCCGCGCGAAAAGGCTTTTAATTTGGTAAAAATTTCACGAAACCATTTCTTTGTGTTAACTTTGCCCTTAATGTACAATACAATAACTGATCAATTCAAGACCATGAGAAAAATCTTTATCCTGCTGACGGCATTCATAGCCTTATCGGCATTCCAAAACGCAGATGCAAAATGGCGTGCAAAGCACGTGGTGTTTATCGGAGCAGACGGCTGGGGAGCTTACAGTGTACACAAAGCCATCGGCATACCGAACATAAAATCGCTTATGGAGAACGGCAGCTACACTCTCCACAAACGCAGCGTATTTCCCACGGCAAGCGCAATAAACTGGGCTTCGATGTGGAACGGATGTCCCACGGAAATCCACAGCATCACCGAATGGAACACCCGCAAACCCACCACCCCGCTGCCCGAAGGCACCGCCAACGAACGCGGAATGCTCCCCACGGTTTTCTCACTGCTTCACGAGCAATACCCGAAGGCTGTCTCTGCCTACATAGGCTGGTGGGATGTGATTGCCGACCTTATCGACACCACATGTATCAACTATAAATACATGGTCAAGGGAAAAGAGGCATCGATCATGGGAGTACTGAACAAAACCTGCGAATATATCAAGCAATACAAGCCCGCCATAACCTTTGCCACCCTTGACGAGCCCGACGGAGTGGGACACGCCATAGGACACGACACACCGGCCTATTACGATTCGCTTAAAGTAATTGACAAAGGCATAGGCAAGGTGATACAAGCCACCAAAGACGCAGGAATTTACGACGAAACAATTTTCATACTTACCACCGACCACGGCGGAGTGGGCAGAGGACACGGCGCACGCTCGTTGCTCGAATACGAAGGTCCGTTCATTATATGCGGCAAGAACGTAAAAAAACTCGGCGAATTCAAGGAAAGCATGATGCAGTACGACATAGCAGCAACCACAGCCTATATATTCGGACTGAAAACACCGCAGGTGTGGACAGGAAGACCAATGAAACAGGTTTTCGCAAAATAAAAACGGAAAATAACACCTCATCGTAACAAAACTGCAACACTGTTTTCATAACTTTGCACGCAAGAAAGACAACCAAACAAACATAAATATGAAAAAAAGATTTATTACAACACTTACGTTTGCTTTCGTGGGCATCATGATGTTTGCCCAGCCCAAAGCAAAGTATGTGTTCTATTTCATTGGCGACGGAATGGGTGTGAACCAGGTCAACGCCGCCGAAACTTACCTCGGAGCATTGCAGGGAAAGATTGGAATCGTGCCCCTGTGCTTCCCGAGCTTCCCCAACTCGGCTCTCGTAAACACACAATCGGGAACAAACGGCGTTACAGACTCTGCCGCCGGCGGAACAGCCCTTGCATCAGGCAACAAAACCCACAACGGCACTCTCGGAATGCTTAAAGACCTGACCACAAACGTAAAATCCATTGCCGAAGAGGCACGCGACGAAGGTTATGCCGTAGGTATTTCAACCACTGTATCGGTTGACCACGCCACACCGGGAGCTTTCTACGCACATGTCCAAGGACGCGGCGAATATCACAAGATAGGTTTGCAGCTAATCGACTCCAAATTCGATTTCTTTGCCGGTTCGGAATTTCTGAAACCCGTGGAAAACAACGAAGACCTCTATAAACTCGCAAAGAAAGGCGGATATACCATAGCCCGCGGCTTGCAGGACTTCAAGAAAAAAGAAAAGAAAGCCGACAAAATAATCCTTTTCCAAACCGAAGAGGCTGCAAAAATAAACACAAGCTGTCTGCCATACGCGCTTGACCGCAAGCCCGGCGACCTGACGCTTAAACAAATTGCGGAAAGCGGCATAGACTATCTCATGAAGAAAAACAAAAAAGGTTTCTTCTTTATGCTCGAAGGCGGAAAGATTGACTGGGGTTGCCATTCAAATGACGCAGCCGCCTTTATCAATGAATTGATAGACATGGACGATGCCGTGAGAGTGGCATACGACTTCTACAAGCAACATCCCGATGAAACTCTCATCGTAATAACAGCCGACCACGAAACAGGCGGACTTGCTCTCGGACGTGGTCCGTATGAATTGCACCTTGACAAACTTAAAGAACAACGTAACACAGCTGCCACTTTCTCACTCCGCGCCGACAGTCTTTTCAAAGCCAAAGGAGCAGAAAACACTACGTGGGAAGACATGAAAGCATTGCTTACCGACGGTTTCGGATTCTGGACAAAGCTTCCGCTGAGCGACAGCCAGACCAAGAGACTTCAATCATCGTTCGAAACAACCAAGGAAGGAGCTGCCAAACAGAAAAACGAATACGACAGCACAAACGGAATTTCCACGATGGCAAAGAAAATCATCGACGAATGCGCCCTCGTAGGTTGGCAAAGCGGTGGTCATTCAAACGGCTACGTACCTGTTTTCGCCATTGGTGCAGGTGCGGAACAATACAACGGACGTATCGACAACACAGAGATACCAAAGAAAATTGCAAAAGCAATGGGCTTGAAGTTCTAAGCCACAAGTCGAGAAACTACAACCGTCCCTGGGATTTTCATTCCCGGGACGGTTTGTTTTTGTCAATAATTCCAAGCGCGCAACAAGACATTTTTCCTCTGCTTTTGGATGCGAGAAAAAACATAAGGCATCTTGCAAAAAACACAAGGCACTTATTTTAAAATAAGTGCCTTGTGTTTCAAAATATATGGCTTGTATTTTTTGCCTTTTCAGATGTTTGAAAAACAACAACTTACAAACGGGTAAAATTTACTCTTTTTTCGCCGTTGCAAACTGATGCAATTGCGCCTTATGGCGTTCTGCTATTTTCATTTCAGGAAATCCACTATTTCAGATGGCTTGTCGATGATGTCAACTGCCCCGTTCTTTTCAAGATGCTCCCTTGTTCGGAATCCCCAACTAACAGAGAGGCAGTCAATTCCCGCATTTTTTGCCGTAGCTATGTCAACTTCCGAATCGCCTACGTAAAGCGATTCTTCTTTTGATACTCCGAGCAGACGCATTCCCAACAGCGCGGCATCGGGTGCGGGTTTGCGGCGCACATCGCTGCTTTCGCCAATGGCAACTTTGATTGTGTTCTTAAAGAAATGCTCCGCAAGTTCTTTTACAGCCGCCATTCCTTTGTTTGAAACTATTGCCAGCTTGTATCCGTCCTTTGCAAGAGTTTCCACAACCTCGGGAATTCCCTCGTAAGGGCATGTGGTGTCCATGCTGTGGGAATAGTAATATTTTTCGAAGTACTCCAGCACTTCGGCAACCTTTTCGTCGGGCGTGTTGTAGGGCACACAGTGGGCTATGAGGTACAGGTATCCGTTGCCAAGGAATGTGCGCACTTCGTCCACGGTTCTGGGCGGCATGCCGTAGTGGTCGAGGGCTATGTTTACGCTTGCGTGAAGGTCGGTGAGCGTGTTCAGAAGTGTTCCGTCAAGGTCGAACACTACGGCGGAGTAATGTTTTTTAGTCATAATAGGTTCTATTTTTCGGGTGCAAAGATACGAATTTGCATAAAACGCGAAACAAACGAGGCGCATGGAACATAGTTCCACACGCCTCACTATTTAAGGGTATTTTTCCGCCCGTGAGCGTTTTTTATTTCAACAATTCTGCCGGGATTTCCTTTATGGGCTGTATTTCCACAGACTTGACAAACAATTCGGAGCCTTCGCTCTGAAGTTGTAAGCATCCGCCGGTCAGGGGAACCTCTTTGCCGTCTTTAAGAGTGGATATGCCGTTTGTGCGCATGGTTACTTTTCCGTTCACAACGTGCACAGACTGCTGCCCGACGCAATAAATTTCCACGGTGTTCCATTGTCCCACTTCGTTCTCGGCATTCGTTCCGCCGAGAATCTTGCGGCGTTCCACTGTTTTGCCGAATTTCACCGATTCTCCGCCGGGTTTGTAAGCATAGTCCTCGCCTTGTTTTTCGGTTTCTGTGTTAAGAACAATATCTTCGCCTATCATGTAGAGCGCACCCATGTTTCCGTGCTGCAACTGACACTCTACGCACGATTTCCAAGTGTCAAATCCTGCGCCGAAAGGTCCGTGTCCGTAATAAAGAAAGCCGCAATTAAGTTCCTTTGTGATTTTAGTTCCCCATTTCATGACTAATCTTGCATGGAAGTTTTGGAAAGTTGTGTCCTTGGTGGCAAGCGAGCCGAACACCTCGCCCGATATTCTTATTACTTTCTGTCCGTCCATGTCCACAACCGAAAATACGCTGTCGGGCACGGCGTTTGCCGCCAAATCTTCATGACCTTCGAAAGGCGGGCCTATGAATTTTTCCCAGTTATCAAGGTTCTCGCCGTTGAATAGCGGTGTCCAAGCCTCCTCACTCTTATTGCAAGACGCAAAAAGCAGGGCGAGGACACAAAGCGATGCAAAAATCTTTTTCATTGTTCTTGGCTTTTCAGGTTTTGTTTCAAGAAAGAGATGCAGCAAAAAACATTATTTCTGCTGCATCTCATTTATTATTACTATTGTTTTGTTTCTGTGCCGGATTTTCAGATTTCGCTTTCAAACGGAACGGGCTGAGGAGGATTGTCCCAGCCTAATGCACTTGCGCCAAGCACTGCAGTTTCGCTGTCTTTCAAGCCGGAAAGCATGAGTTTTGCCTTGCCTTTGTAAACGCTGAGCACATGTTCGTCGTAAGCTTTCTGCAAAGGCTTCATCAAAAGGTCGCCGGCTTTTGTAAGACCGCCCATGAAAATAAATGCTTCTGGTGAGCAGAAGAGCGCGAAGTTTGCGCAAGCCTCGCCAAGCATGCTGCCGGTAACTTCGAAGATTTCCTTTGCAAGTTCATCGCCTGCAACAGCTGCCTTATAGACTTCAAAAGAAGTTATGTCCTCCGGCTTTATGTCGCGGAGCAGAGACGGTGTGTCGCGTTTGTCGAGATATTCGCGCGCTGTGCGTGCCACACCGGTGGCAGAGCAATATGTTTCAAGACATCCCTTGCGCCCGCATCCGCAGGTTCTTCCGCCGGGAATAACGGTGAGGTGTCCGAGTTCGCCTGCCAGACCATCGCAACCCAACACCAGTTGTCCGTTGATATAGATGCCGCTTCCCACGCCTGTGCCGAGGGTTATCATTATAAAGTTCTTCATGCCGCGAGCCACACCATAGGTAAATTCGCCCACTGCTGCCGCATTGGCATCGTTGGTAACTATAACGGGAATGCCCAAAGCCTCTTCAAACTTCTTGGCTATGGGAACCACGCCCTGCCAAACGAGATTGGCAGCATATTCAATGGTTCCGTTGTAATAGTTACCGTTCGGCGCACCAATACCGAGGGCTTTGATTTTTTCGATACCGCCCACGGTGTCGATAATAGGCATAAGAGCATCTACCGAAGCCTTAACGTAGTCGTCGAAATCGGGATAAGCCTGAGTTTTAATGGCAGTGGTAGCCACGATGTTACCACGCGCATCTACAATTCCAAAAACTGAGTTCGTACCTCCCAAGTCGAGACCGATGACATAGGGTTTTGTTATTTCGTCCATGATTTAATTTTTATTTAATTGTTATCTGTATTGTAGGGTTTACAAATGTAGCGATTTTTTATTTCAAAACACACATTCAAAAGCGTTTTTTGTACGAAAAATTTCCATGTACTTTTTCCCTGCGTAATGACGCTGAAAAAACGCTTCCCCTTGTAACGAAAAACATAAGGCATATATTTTAAAATACAAGGCACTTATTTTAAAATAAGTGCCTTGTATTTTTCGTCTTTCCAAATACCTGTATGACAACAACATACAAACGTACAAAAATTCCCTGTTTTCCGGGTCTAAATACAACCTGTTTGAGCGACATGCAGGTTGTATTCTCCACAGTAAACATTACTTCAACTCCGCAACGCCTTGCACCACGCATCCGCAGCCAATGGAGCCGCCCAACGTCAAAGACCGCCGCATTAGTAAACCGCTATTTGCTTATTAAGCTTATTACGCCATTCGCAAGGCATTTTTATAGTCCATAATTTCGTATTTCTAATAAAAAATGCCAACTTTGCAAATTAGTATGCTTCCTATAGAACCGATAAGTACATTAGAAATCCTCGTAAAAGGAGTGTTCATAGGCATAATAGCCTCCGCCCCCATGGGACCGGTGGGCGTTTTGTGTCTGCAACGCACCTTGAACAAAGGGCGTTTCTACGGATTGGTAACAGGATTCGGGGCTGCACTGAGCGACATTATATATGCGCTCATCACAGGATTCGGAATGAGCTTCGTGATGGACTTCATAACCAACGAAAGAAACATGTTCATCCTTCAGCTGATAGGCAGCGCAATGCTGCTGGTGTTCGGAATCATGACATATCGCAGCAACCCGCGAAAAAGCTTTCGACCCGTGCCTAAGAAAAAGGGTACGCTGGTGCACAATTTTGTTACCTCGTTCCTGCTGACGCTCTCCAACCCGCTGATAATATTCCTGTTCATTGCACTCTTTGCCCGATTTGCGTTCATAATCCCCAACCACCCCGTGGAACAGGGTGTGGGATACGCTTCGATAGTGGGCGGTGCAATAATATGGTGGGTGATGCTTACATATATTATAAACAAGGTGCGCACACGCTTTGAGGTGAAAGGTGTGAAGATTCTTAACCACACCATAGGCATTATAGTAATCCTTGCTTCGATTGCCGGATTTGTATTCACGCTTACCGGACTTCACAACCCGGCATTGCACTAACTTTCCATACATCATGTTCATAGCAGAAAAACTAAGACAGGAGAACATAGCCGAATATCTGCTGTATATGTGGCAGGTGGAAGACACCATACGCGCTTACGCATGCAACGAGGAGCGGATAGCCCGCGAATATGTGCCTATGTTCAAACTCGACGAGGCAAAAGCGGCGAAAATGTCGCAATGGTATGCACAACTTTGCGCCATGATGCGCTCGGAAGGGGTGAAAGAGAAAGGGCATCTGCAGATAAACAAAAACATTGTGGCTGAACTTTCGGAATTGTCGCAACACCTTTTGGAAAGCCACGGCTATGCAAAATATCACTCCGCATACTTCCACGCACTTCCCGACATCATGGAACTGCGCAAAAAGGGAAACTGCAGCACTTTGAGCGACATAGAAGTGTGCTTTAACGCCCTTTACGGAGTGATGATGCTGAGAATGGCAAAAAAGCCCGTTTCGGAAGGCACGGAAACGGCTGCAAAAGAAATTTCAAGCGTAATGGCAATGCTCGCGGCTTATTACAAGCAAAACAAAAAGGAACCGCTGAGCTTTGACTGAGCAAACGGAAATTCCTGACACAAACAACAGAAAACGCGAATATGCAAATGGATATAAAAAAGATACTTGTAACAGGCGCAAACGGGCAACTGGGCAACGAACTGCGCCTTATGTCGGAAAACTTTCCGCAATTTGAGTATTTGTTCACCGATGTTGCAGAACTCGACATCTGTAACGCCGAAGCCGTGAACGCCTTTGTGGAGCAAAACAAAGTGGACGCAATAATAAATTGTGCCGCATATACCGCCGTGGACAAGGCGGAAAACGAAGAACAAAAGGCTGCTAAAATAAACAGCGAGGCTCCCGCAAATCTTGCCGTGGCAATAGGAAAACGCGGAGGAGCTCTTGTGCAAATTTCCACAGACTATGTGTTTCCCGGAAACGCTTTCGAACCCATAAACGAGGACTGCGCCACCGCGCCAACCTCTGCTTACGGACGCACTAAGCTTGCAGGAGAAATTTCGGCGCAGAAAAAATGTAAGAACACGGTGGTTATCCGCACGGCATGGCTCTACTCTTCGTTCGGACACAACTTCGTGAAAACAATGATTAAACTCGGACGCGAAAGAGACAAACTTGGTGTTGTTTTCGATCAGATAGGCACGCCCACTTACGCTCGCGACCTTGCACGAGCCATAATGCAGATTCTCGCAAAGGGTGTTGTGCCGGGAGTTTACCATTTCACCGATGAAGGTGTGGCTTCATGGTACGATTTCACCAAAATGATTCATAAATACGCAGGAATAGACAACTGCAAAGTCTCCCCCCTGCACACTTCCGACTATCCCACGCCCGCCACACGCCCACATTACAGCGTGCTCGACAAGACAAAAATCAAAAAAACTTTCGACATAGAAATACCATATTGGGCGGACAGCGTAAAAGAATGCGTGGACATATTGCTTAAACAGGAAAACAACCAATGAACGAGATACAAAGACGACGCACTTTCGCGATAATTTCACACCCTGACGCAGGTAAGACAACACTTACCGAGAAATTTCTGCTTTTCGGCGGACAAATTCAGGTTGCCGGCGCAGTGAAGAGCAACAAAATACGCAAAACCGCCACATCAGATTGGATGGATATTGAACGCCAACGCGGAATTTCTGTTACGACATCCGTTATGGAGTTTGACTATCGCGACTATAAAGTAAACATATTGGACACGCCGGGACACCAAGACTTTGCAGAAGATACGTTCAGGACTCTTACCGCCGTGGACAGCGCAATTATCGTTGTGGATTCGGCAAAAGGCGTGGAAGCGCAGACACGAAAGTTGATGAATGTGTGCCGTATGAGAAACACTCCGGTAATCATATTCGTAAACAAAATGGACCGCGAAGGAAAAGATGCCTTTAGTCTGCTCGACGAACTTGAAGAAGAACTGCAAATAAAGGTTCGTCCGCTTTCATGGCCCATTAACCAGGGATTTAATTTCAAAGGAGTATATAATATATATGAGAATAATCTGAATCTTTTCGCACCCGACAAACAAAAGGTTACTCAAAAGGTTGAAGTTGACATAAACAGCAGCGACCTTGAGAAACATGTTGGCGAAAAGGATGCAGAACAACTGCGCAACGATCTGGAACTTGTGAACGGAGTCTATTCCGAATTCAATCGCGAGGATTATCTCAAAGCCGAAGTGGCTCCTGTTTTCTTCGGTTCGGCTCTAAACAATTTCGGTGTCAAGGAACTTCTCGATTGTTTCGTAGAAATTGCACCGTCTCCCCAACCTGTTCAGGCGGAAGAAAGACTCGTTAAACCCGAAGAGCCGAAGTTTACGGGATTTGTCTTCAAAATTACTGCGAATATTGACCCTAATCACCGCTCTTGCATAGCTTTTTGTAAAATATGTAGCGGTAAATTCGTAAGAAATACCCCTTACCTTCACGTAAGACAGGGAAAAACCATGCGATTCTCGTCTCCCGCGCAATTTATGGCACAAAGAAAAAGCACAGTTGACGAAGCTTTCGCAGGTGATATAGTAGGACTTCCCGACAACGGGGTTTTCAAAATCGGAGATACCCTTACCGAAGGCGAGCAACTGCATTTCAAAGGACTTCCGAGCTTTTCGCCGGAAATGTTTAAGTACATAGAAAACGCCGATCCCATGAAGAGCAAACAACTAAACAAAGGCATTGAGCAACTAATGGATGAAGGCGTGGCGCAACTCTTTGTCAGTCAGTTTAACGGGCGGAAAATTATCGGCACAGTGGGACAACTGCAATTCGAAGTCATACAATATCGTCTCGAGAACGAATATAATGCAAAATGCAGGTGGGAACCGGTGTCGCTTTACAAAGCTTGTTGGATTGAAAGCGAAGATAAGGACGAACTTGACGATTTCCGTCGCCGCAAATACCAATATATGGCACACGATCGCGAAGGTCGTGAAGTTTTTCTCGCAGACAGTTCATACGTTCTGCAAATGGCGCAGCAGGATTTCAAGAATATCAAATTCCATTTCACTTCCGAATTCTAACGAACGGCATATAATATGGACAGCAAGAACAATAATTCCGACATAAATCAGTTTGCCGACGACATACGTCAGGCAATAGACGTAATGAATCGCGGAGGAATCATTGCGTATCCCACAGATACCATTTGGGGACTGGGATGCGATGCCACGAATGCCGATGCCGTGCGAAGAATATATGAAATAAAACGCCGCGATGACTCGAAAGCTCTGATTACTCTCGTAGATTCGGAAGCCAAAGTGGAGTTTTACGTAAAAGAAGTGCCCGAAGTGGCGTGGCAACTCATAGAAGTGGCAGACAAACCCCTTACAATTATATACGATAACGCCCGCAATCTTGCGCCCAACCTCATTGCCGAAGACGGAAGTATAGCCATAAGAGTTACGGCAGAGCCTTTCAGCCGCGAACTGTGCCGCCGTTTCAAAAAAGCACTTGTTTCCACATCTGCCAACATTAGCGGCGAACCGTCGCCGAAGACTTTTGCAGACATCAGCCCGGAGATTCTTGAAGCTGTGGACTATGTGTGCACAAGCCGTCGCGATGAAAATGCGCCCCAAACCCCTTCGTCTATCATAAAGCTCGGAGTTTCGGGCGAAGTAAAAGTCATAAGATAAAACCATGCCGACCTCCGCACAAACACAAAGTTCTATTTCGCATTTCATAAACAAATGGCGCGAAAAACATCTGTCGCAGCAGCAGTTTGTGCTTGTGTTGAGCTTCTTTATCGGCATATTCACGGCATGTGCTGCCTACTTCCTGCGAAGATTCATTGCCTGGATTCAATCTTTACTCACTGCCGGCTTTGACATAACTAACGCCAACTGGCTCTTCCTTGTTTATCCGGTTGTGGGAATCTTTCTCACGGCTCTCTTCATTAAATATGTGGTGCGCGATAATATCAGCCACGGTGTAACACGCATTCTATACGCCATTTCGCGCCGCCAAAGTCATTTGAAAAAGCACAACTGCTGGTCCAGTCTCATTGCCAGCGGAATAACTATTGGTTTCGGCGGATCGGTAGGAGCTGAATCGCCGATAGTATTAACCGGTTCCGCCATAGGGTCAAACCTCGGGCAATTTTTCAAGCTCGACCACAAATCCATAATGGTTCTCCTCGGTGCCGGAGCAAGCGGCGCAATTGCCGGAATATTCAAAGCCCCGATTGCAGGCGTTGTCTTTACTCTCGAGGTGCTTATGATAGACCTCACGATGGCTTCGCTCATTCCCTTGCTTGTTTCGAGCATCACCGCTTCCGTAATGATGTACATTTTTACGGGTACAAGTTCGGAATTCAACTTCAGTCTCGAAAACGCATTTACCATTGAGCGCGTGCCAACGTCCATTTTGCTGGGACTTTTCTGCGGATTCATTTCGCTTTATTTCACTCGCATGATGAACAAATGCGAAGATGTTTTCCACAAAGTCAAAGGCATGTACGCCAAACTGGCTCTCGGCGGAATAACATTGAGCCTTCTCATATATCTGTTCCCTCCTCTCTACGGCGAAGGCTATCACACGATAACCCTTTTGCTCAACGGAAAGGGAATGGAAGACTGGGAAGGCGTGATGAACAACTCGCTGTTTTACGGCGACCCAGAAAAGCTGCTGCTCTACCTCGGACTGATTATTATCTGCAAAGCCATTGCCTCGTCTGCCACCAACGGAGGCGGCGGCTGCGGCGGTATCTTCGCGCCCTGCCTATTTCTTGGCTGCATAAGCGGGTTCTTTTTCTCAAGATTTTGGAATATGCACAGTCTCGGCGTGTATGTTCCCGAAAAAAACTACGCCCTTCTCGGAATGGCGGGCATAATGAGCGCGGTGATGCACGCGCCACTCACGAGCATATTCCTCATTGCAGAACTCACGGGCGGGTATTTCCTTTTCGCCCCGCTGATGATTGTGTCGCTTGTGTCATACCTGGTGATAATTATCTTTGAGCCGAACAGCGTGTATGCCACCCGCCTTGCAAAAAAGGGGCAGCTCGTAACCCACCATAAGGACAAGGCCGCGCTCACGCTGATGAGCCTTGACACTATTCTCGAAAAACACGACACGCGTGTGCCGCCCGATATGACGCTCGGCAGGCTCGTGCTGCTCATAGCCCGCGAAAAAGTGAACGTGTTTCCCGTTACCGACGGCTCAAACCACCTGCTCGGCGTGATAGACCTCTCAAAGATAAGAAAGGTGCTTTTCCGCCAGGAACTCTACAACCAGTTCACCGCCGCGCAGCTCATGGAAGAGCCGCCGGCAAGGCTTAGCATAGAAGACCCAGTTACCGTGGTTATGGACACAATGGAAAAGACACACGCCGACACGCTGCCCGTGGTCAACAGCCTCGGCGAATACGTGGGTTTCATAACACGCACAAAACTGTACGCCATGTACCGACAGGTTATGGTGGACTACTCCGAAGAATAACGCTATAAAACAGTTTTATGGACAAGAAAGATTTGCGCATTGTTTTCATGGGGACTCCCGAATTTGCCGTGGAGTCGCTCAAAGCTCTTGTAGAGGGCGGATACAACGTTGTGGGCGTGGTTACAGCCGTTGACAAACCAGTGGGCAGACACCGCAACACGCTCGTTCCCTCTGCCGTGAAAGAGTACGCCCTTTCGCAAAACCTGCCTTTGCTTCAACCGGAGAAACTTAAGGACGAGAAATTCATCAACGCGCTTCGCGCCCTCAACGCTGACTTGCAGATTGTCGTGGCTTTCCGTATGCTGCCCGAAATTGTTTGGGCGATGCCCGAATACGGCACAATAAACCTGCACGCATCACTGCTGCCGCAATATCGCGGCGCGGCACCCATAAACTGGGCTGTGATAAACGGCGACACAAAAAGCGGGGTTACAACTTTCTTCCTGCGCCACGACATCGACACCGGCAACATAGCCATGCAGCAAAGCGTGGAAATTGGACAGGAAGACACCGCCGGAGACCTTTACGACAGGCTGATGACCACAGGGGCGGAGATGCTGCTTAAAACCGTGAACGCCGTAATAGACGGAACTGTGCAGAGCATTCCGCAATCAGAAATAGGCACGGAGGGAGAGCTGCGCCCCGCGCCCAAGATATTCACGGAAACCTGCAAAATAGACTGGGGCAAAAGCGCAGCCGAGATACACAACTTCATACGCGGCCTTGCGCCCCACCCCACCGCATGGACGGAAGTGGAACACCAAGGCACGAAATACACAATGAAGATATACGGCGCACGCCTTGTTGACAAGCAGCCCTCGCAAGCCGCCGGCACGTTTGTGGTGGCTGAAAACAAAAAGCACCTGTACATTGCCGCGAAAGACGGCTACATAGACATTCTGGAGCTTCAGCTATCCGGCAAAAAGCGCATGGCGGCAAACGTGTTCCTTAACGGTTTCCATTCGCCCGAAGACCTGAAACTTTTGTAATTTCCACAACAACATCACCCACCTGTAAAACCATTAATCATGAAAAAGCTTTTCAGTTCAAAATTGCACGTGCTGTTCACCATAATATTTGCGGCAGCATTGGGCGCACTTACTTCCTGTGGCGACTCAAATTCCGAGCCTGACAAAGGCGGAACTGTTGTTGACGACAGCCGTTTCGCCAAAAACACGTACTACGCTGTTCAAGACACAACCAACGGCTGGGACGAGGGAATGTATTACAACGGCAGGTTCATTATGGCACACGCAAACTACTCGCAGGGCACCGCGCTCTATTATATGAACGACACAAAGTCGGAGCAATCAAAAGGAATTCTCATTGAGTATGACGAGGACGGAAACGTTGTGGCTTTCGGACGTCCCGGAAATTTGGCGACCGTATGCGAGAAAGACGGAAAGTTTTACCTGAGCAAAGCCACCGGCAAAGACGAAATCACACTTGCGGAGATTAAGGCGGAAGAAGGCATCGCCTCAAAAGCCGTTTCCAAACGCAACACAAAGGCACTTGGAGACGTAGTGAGCGGAGTTGTGGGCGGATTTGACAAAGGAAAGCTTATAGACATTTTCATAGATTTTGCAGACAAATACGCCGAGAAGAAATGGGGCAGCAAAGTGTTCAAGCCTCTCAAAGAAGCTTTCGAGTATCTTGACAAAAACGAAAAGTTGGCGAGAGACGAAAAGTGGTTTCAGCTCGGGGCAAACATCTTCGCAACTGGCATCTCGCAAGTAAAAGGCGGCGAAGTGCTTGGTGTAGGGGTGAAAATGCTTGCCGACGAATACGCAGAGCTTACAGAACTGCAACATAATGTATTCTACGGCATGGCAACGCCGGAAATTACAGGCATAAAGGAACGCACAGACGGCGCGGTTGAAGTAGCCGTAACAATCCGCAACACCAAAACGCTGCCCGCCACACACTATGAAATCATCGTGTCGGCAGACGGGAGCGAAAAGAGGGTTTCCGTAGAGAACAACGTTTACTGCGGCGTTTTGTCGCGGGAGGGTGGTCTGCCCCTGTACAACCATTGCGACACACGCTCGGGCGAGATTCTTGTCAAGACAAACGATGCCGCCGGTGAGAAAGACGACCTTGAATACAGCTTTATAATCTACGCTGACGGCAAAAAGGGGGCTAACATACGCCCATTCCTCATGGCAGACCTCGACCTTTCCTTAAAGCCGTCTATGAAGAAAAGCCGCAACTACATACGCTACGGCGAGACAGTTCCTTATGCCAAAGCCGATGTTGAATACAACTACACGCTCGACGGAGCGTTTTTCTCCGACAACGAAATGTCGTACTCCCTGAAGTTCAACGCCGAATGCAAGCGCGACGGAAACGCAAACATTACAATGGTGCGCGACTGGGGGGTGGTTATCCTGAAGAACGGCGGGATTGACAGAAAAATCTCCCTCATGCAAGAACAGGACAATACGGGAAACACGGGAACAATGACCTCGCAATCCACACAATGGATGAGCTTTGCGAAAAACGACCTGCTGATTACGCCGTCCTCCTGGAAGGCAACGCCCAAGGATTACGAAATCGCGCCCTACATCACATACTCCACGGACTATCTGCTCACCAATTCATACACATCCTACGGAGCGGCGGAACCTTTCGCGCCCGCCTACATCCAAAAGCCGGAGCTGGAGTTCACAAACGCAGAATACAGCGACAGCTATGGTACGGGGAAAACAACGACTGCCCTTGTATGGGACGATTTCATAAAACAATACCGCGAAACCTCTGTTGACATTGATGTCAGCGTAAACTATTGCGAATTCAAGCTGCGTGGCTGTTTGTTCATCGACTCTTTGGTTGTAAGGCAATCGGGAAGCGGTTGGGACAAATACTGCCTGACATACCTTGTCAACGATTTCGGGCAGAAATCAAAACGCTACAACAAGAATATATACGACGGTCTGATGAGGGACGGCTTTATGTTGGAATATCGCGAAGACAGCGTTAGTGGCAAAGACCACGATATGGAAATGGAGCTATGGTCAAACGGCTCCAAAATCAGCGGTAACAACAAAATTGGATACCAGCCCTTGAAAAAGGACAACTACGGTGCCAACGTATATCACATATACGGTTTCAAGGCATACATAAAGAAATAAATGGCGATTACACAATAAAAATGCAGCGAACGGCTTGCAGGCAAACAGCCCGCAAGCCGTTTTTCATTTGCCCCCCAACCAGAAATCCGCCCCAAGCGTGGGTTTTGCTGTAAATCACTGGTTTTCACAATATTGCGCTATTTTGAAAAGATTTTGTAAGTTATTGTTTTTCAAAGGCTTGCAACGGCAAAAATTATGTCTGATGTAATTTGAATTATGTCTGATATAATTTTTTCTACGTCTGATGTAGTTTTTCTTATGTCAGACATCGTTTTCGAGGTGTTTGGGGATGCACCGCGCCAAGGGCGCAAAAACGTAATTGTGTTCATTTGTTCCTAAATTCGGGTAGTATGCGCACTTTGCGCTTTTTGTAATTTTGCACCGTAGAAAATAATAATCAAAACACAAGCGTTATGTATTTGGAAAATATCAACTCACCTGCCGATGTCAAGGCTGTCGGCATTGACAAACTTGATATTCTGGCGGGCGAAGTGCGCAAGCACCTGCTGCAAAAGCTATCCGACCACGGCGGACACATAGGCCCGAACTTGGGTATGGTGGAGGCGACGGTCGCCCTGCATTATGTGTTCAACTCGCCCATTGACAAGATGGTGTTCGACGTGAGCCACCAAAGCTACGCCCACAAAATGCTCACAGGGCGTAAGGACGCATTCCTCAACCCTGCGGAATACGACGAGGTTTCGGGCTACACCGAACCGTCGGAAAGCGAACACGACCAGTTTGTGGTGGGACACACATCCACGTCGGTGAGCCTTGCCTGCGGTCTTGCAAAGGGACGCGACCTGAAAGGCGGTAAGGAAAACGTGATAGCGGTTATCGGCGACGGCTCGTTGAGCGGCGGCGAGGCTCTCGAGGGGCTTGACATGGCTGCGGAGCTTGACACGAACATAATCATTGTGGTCAACGACAACCAAATGTCGATAGCGGAGAACCACGGCGGACTGTACAAAAACCTGCAACTGCTGCGCGAGACAAACGGCGGGGCGCAATGCAACCTGTTCAAGGCAATGGGACTGGACTATGTGTATGTGGGCGAAGGAAACAACGTAAAGGCTCTCGTGGAGGCATTCCAAAAGGTGAAAGACACCACCCGCCCTGTGGTAGTGCACATCAACACCGTAAAGGGCAAGGGCTACAAGTTTGCCGAAGAGCAAAAGGAGCGTTTCCACTGGGGTTTCCCGTTCGTAATTGAAACCGGCGAAACGAAAAAAGAGTACCAATTCGGTCCTGACTTCGGAGTTCATACTGCGCAAATGCTTCTTGACGAAATGCAGAAAGACCCGGCTGTGGTGGCACTGACTGCCGGCACTCCCGGAATATGGGGCTGGAATGCGGAGATGCGCCAAAAAGCGGGCAAACAGTTTGTTGATGTGGGCATTGCCGAGGAAACGGCGGTGGCAATGTCGAGCGCAATGGCAAAGCGCGGGGCGAAACCTGTGTTCGGCGTTCACAGCTCGTTCATACAGCGCACCTACGACCAGCTGTCGCAAGACCTGTGCATTAACAACAACGCAGCGTCAATAATAGTGTTCGGCGGCACAATCACAGGGCTTAACGATGTAACCCACCTCGGGTTCTACGACATCACGCTGCTTTGCAACATCCCCAACATGGTGTATCTCGCCCCCACCTGCAAGGCGGAATACGACGCCATGCTGCGCTGGTCGATACACCAGACGGAACATCCCGTGGCAATACGAGTGCCGAACGTTCCGCTCGAAGCCGCCAACGACACCGTTGCGGAGGAGAGCTACGGCGACCTTAACCGCTATCAGATTACGCACAAGGGCAGCGAAATTGCCATACTCGGGCTTGGCGGCTACTACGCGCTCGCGCAAAAAGTGGCGGAGAAATACAAGGAAAAAGGCATTGACGCAACCGTAATCAACCCGCGCTTCATAACAGGTCTCGACACCGCGCTGCTGCAAGACCTGCAAAACGGACACCATACCGTTATAACCCTCGAGGACGGACAGCTGGACGGCGGCTGGGGCGAAAAGATTGCCCGCTTCTACGGCAACACCCCAATGAAAGTGCGCTGCTACGGCGCACGCAAGGAGTTTGTTGACCGATTCGACTACAACGATTTCCTGAGAAGCAACCACCTCACCGCCGAACAAATAGCAGAAGACTGACCCCTGCAAAAGTTTTGCACATCGCTTGGATATTTTACAATTATCCCCGCCGTTCACGATGAATGGCGGGGATTTTCTATGTTGTCCGGCTTGAACTCTGTCGCAAAAGCCTTTGCTAAACAAATATCATTATAAGCATTTGGGCTATGACCACCCTCACGAACATTCCGAGAGGATATACCGAGGCATAGCTCACACTTGCCATGTCGCCTTTCAGTGTGTCGTTAGCATAGGACAACGCCATTGGATTAGCCATGCTTCCGCACAGTATGCCGCATATCGTTCCGAAATCATAGCGTTTGGTTTTGAGCGCAACAAGCCCCAATATCACTACGGGCAACACTGTTATCAACAAACCCAACGCCACCCACATTGCACCCTCCGGGCGAACCACGGTGGCAAAGAATCCTTTTCCCGCATCAAGTCCCAGACAGGCAAGATAGATTGAAAGTCCGAGCTTTCGAAGCATTAGCGATGCGCTGCGAGTGGTATAGGAAATGAAGTGCAGTTTAGGACCGAGCGCACCCACCAAAATTCCCATAATGATTGGTCCGCCGGCTACGCCGAGACGTATAGGAGTGTCCATTCCCGGGATGTTTATGGGAATTGTGCCCAACGCCAAACCGAGAACCAATCCGAGGAAAATGCTGCCTATATTCGGTTCGTTGAGAGTCTTGACCGAGTTTCCGAAAAACTGCTCCACATTGTTCACAGCTTCGTGTTTGCCCACCACTGTTACGCGGTCGCCGTATTGCAAACGCAAGTCGTCGGTGGCAAGGAGCTTTATGTCTCCGCGCGTAATGCGACTGACGTTAACGCTGTATGTATTTCGCAACTGCAGTTGTCCTAAAACTTTTCCGTTGAGTGCCGTGCGCGTAACCACAAGAGTGCGGCTTTCCACATCAGCATCTATTGCGTTCCAGTCAATCTTGTCTTTGTTCCAATCGGTTTCAACTTTCTTTCCGAACAAAAGCTCCATTGCCCGTTCGTCCTCGCGTGTCGTTACCACCATAACCTTATCGTTCACCTTCAAAACCGTATCGGCTTTCGGAACAATTACCTCCTTATCGCGCCAAAGACGGGAAATAATGAATTTGCGGTGGGTCATCTGCACCACCCTCTCTATTGTTTTTCCCTCAATGGCAGGGTTTATGATTTCCAACTCGGCTATGTATGTTTTGTTGTCCTCCGTGAGCGGTTTTGATTCAAGGTCTGCCGGGCGCACAAAGAACTTGCGCAAAAACATCATGGCGAAAATCACTCCCACAACGCCCAGCGGGTAGGTTACAGCCGTTGCCAGCGCAAGGCTCTTGCCCGAAATTCCGAAATGTTCCAAAGCCTGATTTGCAGCACCAAGTGCGGGAGTATTTGTAGTGGCTCCGCAGAGAATTCCAACCATGTCGGGCAGCTTCACACCCGTTACAGGTACGAGCATAAGGGCAAGCAGAGTGCCGGCAACAATCACGCCGAGCCCCCAAAGGTTCAACGCAATTCCTTCGTGCCTTAGCGAACCGAAGAAGTTCGGTCCCACGTGCAGTCCGAGGGTATAAACAAAAAGCGCAAGCCCGAAAGTTTCGGCGTAATCGAGCACGCGGGCATCAACATCCAGTCCCACGTGTCCCGCAAGAATACCTATGAAAAAAACGAAAGCTATGCCGAGAGAAATGCCCCTGATTCTGACTTTTCCCAAGCCTAATCCCACGGCGACGATAAGAGATATTACCACCACCGTCTGCACTGAAGAATGAATGCTAAAAAGCTGTTCCAGCCATTCCATTGCTCAAAAATAAAAACTGTTTCTTGTGTCGTAAATCGTCATGCTATGCGGCGCAAACGTACCGCATTCGTACAAACGGCTGCAAAATTACAAAATTATCTTATACTGTTCGATAAACATTCAATGCCTATTCACGAGTAACGTAATACTTATGTTTTTTCGAATGTGCGCAAGCAGAAAAACAAACATCGGGCATGTCCTCTCCGCAGTGCGTGAACCGTCCGAAAATACAAGGCAATATATAAGGTACATGGGAATTGCGTCATCCCACGTGCCGAAAGGAAAAACGAAAACAGCCGCTGCAGAAAAATCTGCGGCGGCTGTTTTGTATAATATTATATTGCGTATACCCGCGAATTACTTTGAAACCAACTTAAAAATGGTGTTGGCAAGTTTGTCATTGGGATCAAGAGCAAGAGTCTTTTCGCAATATTGTTTTGAAAGGTCGTTGTTATCCTTTTTCATGTAATAGAATGCAAGATAACGGTTTGCCTCTTTCTTGAACGAAACATTGCCTTCGCCGTCTCCGAGACGTTTGATAGCTTCTTCGTAATAAGTCTTGGCATCATCGTTTGCGCTCGAAGGATCTACGAGAAGATTAATACGGGCTCTCCAGAAAGGACCATAGTAGAGGTCTTTTTTGCGATCGGAAAGCTGAGCGAAAATCTTGTCGCCCTCCTGAATGTAAGTAGTCTTCTTGTCGGCAGCAGTAGCTTCGTCGCTGGCAGCCTGATAATAGATTTTGCCAAGATTCAAAAGGTCAATGGCACCAAATTCTGCGCCGGTTGAATCGGCATATATCTTATAATATTTAATGGCATTGTCATAATCGGGAGCTTCTGCGTAAGCGTCGGAAAGATCTTTGTAAAGAGAGATATCGCTCTTCTTTGCCTTGTCCTTAAGTTCCACAGCTTTCTGAAGATGTTCGATAGCTTCCTTAACCATCTTCATGTTGCTCTCCAAACGACCGAGATAGGTGTAATCGCGATAGTTGTAGAGCGTATCATTATGCTGTCCGAAAAGTTTGTCTTTGTCAGCAAACGCCTTGTCGTACTGTTTTTCCTCAATCTCTGCGTAGAAACGAATACGGTTAAGCGCAATATTCTTGGGATCTTTGGCAAGAGTGCTTTCAGCCACTTTCAAAGCCTCAACATAATTGGTATCGGCAAAGAGAGATATGGCATATTCCTGCATAACAGCCACCGAAGGATTTTTTACTACCTCGAGATATTTTTTGTATGACTCAACCGCGCCCTTCATATCGGCAGTTTTGTAATAAAGCTGCGCAAGACCGAGATTGGTTTCGGGAAGATCGGGAGCAAAGTTCTTAAGTTCCGAAAGAGCCTGCAAAGCGGTCTGCGGATCACCGTTCTTGAACACATCAGCTTTCTTAAGATACAAATCTACTATCTCGGGATCGTAGTTAAGAGCCTCATCGTATTTCTGCGCTGCCTCACCCCATTTCTTTTGTTCGCTTGCCAAATCGCCGGCAAGTACAAGTCCGGGGATATATTTGCTGTCTTTGCTGTAAAGACGGTTAGCGGTTTCCTGAGCAAGTGCATATTCTTTCTTGTCAAGGAAATAGTAACCGATTGCTGCGAGAGCTTCGTTGTCTTTCTTCTTAGACATTTGCTTCACTGCATCCTTTATTTTCTCGGGATCGGCTTTATAAGCCTGCAAAGCAGCATCTGCCTCGGTTGTAAGCTCTGGGGTTATCGACGGCTTGGTAAAACGTTTCTGAGCCGACACGCTTGATGTTGCAAACATTGCAAAAGCAGCGAACGCTGCCAAAAACAATTTCTTCATATTATTATTGTATAAACTTTTCAACTGATTATCGTGTGAATGCTTTGAGCACGCAAATATAATGATTTTATTCTTATCGAGAGCCATTTGACGGTTTTTTTTAGATAAAATAGCATTTTGCACTATATTGCCGCATGTGGTAATCAGCTGACGCATTATTTTCACCGCAGCGGGGCAAAATTCGCGGTTTAGGATATTCTTAGTAATTTTGCAGTCGGACAAAACATTAACAGTTTACCGACATGCCGGACGGGAAAGCAGACAGACACATACTTCCAAGCAACAGCTATCGCAGCGGACTGCGTGCGGGACGCGCAGCAGAGCGAAGCCGCGCCGTGGAAACCTTTGCAAAAATCATTGAATCGGAGAATCTCGCCGACGGAAGCAAGGCGGAACGCCTGAAATTGCTTTTCGCCGAAATGCTGAAGTCGGAAGAAACAAAATTATAAGGAAACCGTGTATAAAACTATAATTGCAGTGGGACTGGGGGGCTTCATAGGAAGCGTGCTCCGCTATTTGGTTTCGCGCCTTACGGCAGGTGTGGATTTTGCAAGCCTTCCGCTCGGCACATTAACCGTAAACGTTCTCGGATGCTTTGTTCTGGGACTTCTTACAGGGCTTTTCGAACGCACGGGCAACCTTTCGCCGGAACTCAGATTGCTTCTCACAACGGGGTTGTGCGGCGGATTCACCACCTTCTCCACTTTCATGGGCGAAAACTTCAGTATGGCACGAAACGGACAGTTCATGCTCATGGCGGCATACCTCATTATAAGCCTTGCATTGGGTTTCGTTTTGTTCTTTGCGGGATATGCCCTTTCTGCAAAGATTCGTCTCTGAATAAATATCCAATTCCGGGGTTCGCAAACGGGTTTTCGGAGGGCTTTCGTAAGTCATTATAAACCACGCATTTATTTTGGCGAAAAATATAAGGCATATATTTTGAAATAAGTGCCTTGTATTTTAAAATATATGGCTTGTATTTTTTACGAAGTGCCTTATGTTTTTTCGCAGGCGGTAAAGCGGCACGATTTTAATGAATATTCCGCGCATATCGAGAGGACTTTTTTGCAAGAAAAAGCCTTTATCCGCCGCTCCGGAACATGCGGCGCAACAGACAAAAGTACCCACTCAAAAAGAAAGCGCCGGATCACGCAGTTTTTCCTGTTTTCAAAAAAAGTAAAAGCTCAAAACCAACAACATGCCGTCTTTACTGTAAAAAATGCTAACTTTGAAGCCCGATAACAATTAATACAACATTAACACGACAGCAATGAAACTCAAACATACGGTTTTCGGTGTGATTCTTTCCTCGCTTATGCTGCTTCCCACAGGAGAAGCGCAGGCACAAAACAGCGTTTACAAATATCGCGTCTACTTTAAGGACAAAAAGGAATCGCCTTACAGCAAACGCAAGCCCGAAGCATTTCTTTCAAAGAAATCGCTTTTGCGTCGCGCCAAATGGGGCATAAAAATAGACGATTACGACATGCCCGTAAGCCCTTCCTATGTGAAACGCATAGCCGCAGAGGGAGCCGAAGTGCTGTGTTTGAGCAAATGGAACAACACCGCCCTTGTGCAAAGCACCGACAGCGCAAAACTCGAAGGACTTGCTTCGCTGCCGTTTGTGAGCAAAGTGAAAAAAGTATTCAACTCCAAACCATTCGAACCCGAACCGGAAGATTTGAGATTTGACGAACTTAACGACTCAACCATTCTGTCGTCGGAATATTACGGCTACGCAAGCGAACAAATAAGCATGCTCAACGGCATGAAGCTCCACAACCTCGGCTTTCGCGGCAAAGGCATGACGATAGCCATTATAGACGGAGGATTTCACAATGCCGACGCTGTGAAACTCCTTGACAACGTAAAAATACTCGGAACTCACAATTTTGTGCGCCCCTCGCGCAGCGTTTATGCAGAAAACCAACACGGCACAAACGTTCTGTCGTGCATGGGAGCCAATAAACCGGGGTCGATAGTGGGAACCGCCCCCGATGCAGAGTATTGGCTTTTGGTGAGCGAGGATACCTATACGGAAACTCCGGCAGAACAGGACACATGGGCGGCGGCTTTGGAATACGCCGACAGTGTCGGGGCTGACGTTGTGAACAGTTCTTTGGGCTACGCCCTTTATGACGACACGACAATGAATGTAAAATACAACGAACTCGACGGCAAAACCCATCTTATAAGTCGCAGCGCATCGCTCGCCGCATCAAGAGGAATCTTGGTGGTAAACAGTGCCGGCAACTCGGGCAGCGACGAATGGGGAAAGATAGGCGTTCCCGCCGACGGGCGCGACATGCTTTCGGTAGGTGCCGTTTTCACTGCCGACTGGGCAGCACCGTTCACATCGCGAGGCTTCTCAGCCGACGGAAGAGTGAAACCCGATGTTTCGGCACGCGGTATTTATGCAGCAGTAGTGAGATCCAACGGACGAATAGGCTATGCCAACGGAACATCTTTCTCATCGCCAATAACAGCAGGCATGGCAGCCTGCCTGATGCAGTCTTTGCCGAAACTTAAACCCACGGAAATAATAGAACTCCTGCACCAAAGCGGCGACAGAAGCGAACACCCCGACAACATGTGCGGCTACGGAGTTCCCGATTACTATAAGGCATACAAGAAAGCACGTCCCTGATGAGCAACGCAGTTTCTCTTTACGAACTTACGGCAAGCATTCGCCTGGCAATAGCACGCGCTCTGCCGCAAACCTATTGGGTGAGAGCGGAAATAAGCGAGGGAAGAAGAAATATTAACGGTCATTTCTACTGCAAATTCATTGAAAAAAACGCAGCAGGGCAAGACATTGCCTCGGCAAACGGTATAATCTGGGCGGGAACGTACAATATAATAAAAGCACGCTTTGAACGCGAAACCGGACAGGCACTCGCCGCAGGAATAAAGGTACTCGTAAACGTTAAAGTGAATTTCCACGAACGCTACGGGCTTTCGCTTGTGGTAAACGACATAGATCCGTCGTATACTCTCGGAGATATGGTGCGCCGTCGCAAAGAAATTCTTGCGCAACTGGCAAAAGACGGCGTGGCAAACATGAACAAGGAAATTGTTTTGCCTCGTCCGCTCATGCGCATTGCCATTATTACGAGCGAAACGGCTGCCGGCTACGGCGATTTCATGAATCATATAAAAAGCAACGGTTACGGTTTCCGGTTCAACATAAAACTTTTCCCGGCAATCATGCAAGGCGATAAAGTTGAGACATCCGTAATAACAGCTCTCAATTGTATTGCCGCCGAAGCGGCAAATTGGGATGCGGTAGCCATAATTCGCGGCGGCGGAGCGGTGAGCGATTTGAACGGTTTCGAATCCTACGCGCTCGCTTCCAATATTGCGCAATTCGTATTACCCGTAATAACAGGAATAGGACACGAAAGAGACGAAACCGTAATAGACCTGGTGGCTAACACACGCTGCAAAACTCCCACGGCAGTGGCTGATTTTTTGGTTTCGTGCGCCATGGGAGAGACGGAAATGCTCTCCGCGCTGTCCGTTCGCCTTCAGCGGGCGGCCACACAGATTGTGGCAAACCAAAACAAGCGTTTTGCATACACCGCATCGCGCATTGCGCCGGCGTTCTCGAATGCGTGCAAAATTGCAAGGCTCGGTTTCGACCGCCTTTTGCTTCGCATTCCGCGCGCAGTCAAAGAAGTTTGTGCCCGCGAGGATACACGCCTGCAAAGACTTGCCGTAAAAACGGAAATGCTTGCCACAAACGCCACACGACTTCAGACATTGGAACTGCAAAGACGCACGGAGCGGCTTAAAAGAGCCGTGGCTACGCTGCTGCAAGCCAACAAAACACGCATAGACACCGCAGAAAAAAACATAAAACTTGCAGGACCGGAAAGGATGTTTCATCTCGGGTTTTCGCTAACCACAATAAACGGAAAGGCAATAGTAGATGCGTCGCAGCTAAAGCCCGGAGACACCATTACAACCCGCTTTGCCAAGGGCGAAGCCGTGAGCCGCGTGGAAAAAACAAACTGATTATATACAACAATAGATATGGAAAGAGAAAAACTTAGCTATGCCGAGGCAATGAACGAACTCGAGAGCATTGTGGAACGTGTTGAGCAGAACGCCATGGACATTGACGACCTGACGGAGCGTTTGAAACGTGCGCAGGAGCTTGTAAAATTCTGCCGCGAGCGTTTGCTCAAAACCGAAGAGGAAGTTAAGAGCATTCTTTCGTCGGACGATTTGAAAACTTCGGCAGACACCGGCAACCACGAGCCGAAAACGGGGGATATTCCCTTTTAAGGCGCGGGATTTGTGAGGATTTGAAAAAACCATTAACTTTGCGCCATATAAACAAAGCCATAGATAACTGCTCATTATTATGAACAAGAAAAAAATCATCATTCCCGCAGCCATTATAATAGTGCTTTTGCTCGGCGGTTTGGGATATACTTTCTACAATCTGCAACAACAGAAAAAGAACAACGCCGATTTGCAGCAGCTTGCCACTCTTGACAAAAAAGAGATGGAGAACGAGTATTCACAATTTGCCTTGCAATACGACGAACTCAAGCGTTCCATCAAAAACGATTCGCTCATGCAGCAGCTCACAAAGGAACAGCAGCGCACACAAGAGCTTCTTGCAGAACTGAAGCAGGTGAAGAGCGACGACGCAAGAGAAATAACCCGATTGAAAAAGGAACTTGCCACGGTGAGAGCCGTTTTGCGAAGCTACATACTCCAAGTTGACTCCCTGCAACGCATGAACACTGCGCTGGCATCGGAGAACGAACATGTAAAAGCGCAATACAACGAGGCTACAGCAAAAATATCCAACCTCAACAGCGAGAAAGCAAATCTTTCGGAGAAAGTGGCGATTGCTTCACAGCTTGACGCAACGGGCATATCGGTTCTGGCGCAGAACAAACGCAACAAAAACGCCAAGAAAGTAAAGGACGTGCGCCGCTTCGTGGTTCATTTCACCATTACAAAGAACATAACCGCATCGACAGGCAACCGCAACATCTACGTTCGCCTTTTGCAGCCCACCAACTCGGTTGTAAACCCATCGGGGTCGTTTAACTACGAAAACCGAAGCCTCCAGTTCTCGGCAACAAAGGTCATTGAATACACCGGAGAGGAACAAAGCGTAACACTCTACATTCCCGTGGGCGAAACATTGAGCGCGGGAACATATCGCTGCGACATCTTTGCCGACAACCAGAACATAGGCACCGGTTCGGTGAGTGTGAAATAAATCCGGACACAGAAAAGCAAGTCGGCAAGCCCTGATTTTTTCCGCCAATGCGGCAGGCTGAACGGCGCAAAGAATGCGATTTTTCGCAAACAGCAGAAAACCAACACTTTAAGGCTTTTTGAAGACTTTTTGTAAGTTATTGTCTTACAGAAACTTAACATGGCGAAAAATACAAGCCATATATTTTAAAATACAAGGCACTTATTTTAAAATAAGTGCCTTGTATTTTTTGCAACATGCCTTATGTTTTTCGGCATCTGCCCACAATATCTATTTTCGAAGCGTTTTCGGACGTAATTTTTGCCATACGCCGGCGATTATTTACCGCGCATCATTGCCGAAACCTTATCTCACACCCACAGGCTTTGTAGGAGGAAGTTCCCTGTTGCGTTTTTCGGTGGCGGCAACCACGTTGTCGGCAAGTTTGTCGAATGCCTTTCCCACCACCGACTGTTTGTCAGTGGCTACGGGCGTTCCGCTGTCGCCGCTCTCGCATACAGCCTGAACAATGGGTATTTCTCCCAAAAGGGGAACGCTCATTTCCCGGGCAAGACGGCTCACACCGCCTTTTCCGAAGATATAATATTTGTTTTCGGGCAATTCGGCAGGAGTGAACCACGACATGTTTTCCACAAGTCCGAGAATGGGAACGTTCACCTGCTCGTTCTTGTACATGTCAATGCCTTTACGCGCATCGGCAAGGGCAACCTGCTGCGGTGTGCTCACTATCACCGCCCCCGTAATGGGAATGCTCTGCAGCAATGTCAGATGTATGTCGCTCGTTCCGGGAGGCGTGTCGATAATAAAATAGTCAAGTTTTCCCCAGTCAGCCTCGAAAATCAGTTGTTTCAGGGCATTGCTCGCCATACCTCCGCGCCAGAGCGTGGCAGTTTGGGGATTGACAAAAAAGCCGATGGAAAGCATTTTCACATTATACTTTTCGGCAGGTATGATGTACTGTTTTCCGTCGATGTTTTCACCGAACGGCTGAAATTCTTCCAAATGAAACATCTTCGGCATGGAGGGTCCGAAAATATCTGCGTCGAGAAGTCCTACACGATAACCCTTCATGGCGAGCGAAACTGCGAGATTGACCGCAACAGTTGACTTTCCCACACCGCCTTTGCCCGATGAAACGGCTATTATGTTCTTTATGTCGGGAAGCACAGGCTCTTGTTTCTTGGGAGCTTCGGCTTTCCTGGTGGTTATGTGAACTTCCAAATCTTTGCTGACGTATGCTTTTAGCGAAGCTTCGGCAGAGCGGACCACGGATTTTATGAAAGGGTCGGTTTCTTTGGGGAAAATGAGCGAGAACGACACTTTGTTTCCGTCTATTCTTATATTGTCTTCCACCATTCCGGCTTCCACGATGTTTTTTCCCGTACCGGGATAGCGCACTTTCTCGAGTGCGTCCATTATTAGTTTGGGATATATTGCCATGTTTCTTATGTATTTATTTCGATGTTTCTAGTGAGGAACGTTTCTGACGGTTGTAGCTGCGATAAGAATCGAGAGGTATTTCCACATCCGGCTCGTGCAGTTCGCCGTTATGGGGAAGCGCGAAACTTATGAACTTTATCTTTATTCCCCTGCCCCGCCATTGCTGTTCGTAATAGGTTTGCAGCGATGTAACTTCCGCAGGCACTCCGGAGTTTTCGGCATATACGTCGTCGGATATGCACAAAAGCGGCAGATTGTTTTCGGAAACCACGTATTTTGTATAGGTGAAAAGAAAATTGCTGTCGGTCTTAACGTTTATCACACCGCCGTCCTTGAGGAAGTTACGGTAACGTTTCAGAAAATAAGTCGATGTCATGCGTTTCTGGGCGCGTTTCATCTGCGGATCACTGAATGTAAGCCAAATTGTGTCGGCTTCGCCGGGAGCGAAAATGCGGTCTATGTTCTCGATTTCGGTACGCAGGAAAGCCACATTGCCCAACTTTTCGTTCAAAGCCTGCGTTGCGCCCGTCCACATCCTTGCGCCTTTTATGTCTACGCCTATGAAATTGCGGTCGGAACAGTTTTGCGCAAGCCCCACAGCATATTCGCCCCTGCCACATCCGAGTTCGAGGGTAATGGGATTGGAATTGCCGAAAACTTCCGCGTTCCATTTTCCGCGCATAGGGCATTCCGCGTTTTCGAGAACGTGGAACGGATATTCAAAAACGTTCGGATATGCCTGCATGTCGGCGAATTTCGCAAGTTTGTTCTTTCCCATTTTTATTTATGCTTGACGTGAAACACACTAAATCTGTTGCAAAGTTATCGATTTGCGTTAATATACAAAAGAAGGGCGCGAAATTCGCACCCTTCTTTTATATATGTATGTTGTTCTGCACAAATCATTCGGTCGGCAATACTTTTACGTAATCATCCGGACCATACGGTTCCTTGTTAGCCTCATCTTCGAGCAAACCATGGTAGTATGCTGATTTCGCCGACATATAATATGGCGTGGACCACAGGAATCCTATTCCGAAAGTGAGGATACTGAGCAAAAACCAACCTATGAAAGACAACGAAAACAGGAAAAATTCCCATTTGTGTCCGTTCATCAATTCGCTGCTGCGGGTTATGGCGGCGTCGTACTTCAAATCGGGATTGTCGTTAAGCACAAATTCGGTCATTGTGTAGGATATGGACTTTATAAAGCCCGGCACGATGAGAAGCAGAAACCACAAGAATGTATAAACACCTCTTAGAAGAAGTGTCAGAAGCACTCTCCCCAAAACTTCGGTATTTTTGTAAGCATCGAAAATGTCTACAAGCTGTATCTCACCGCCTCTGTAATTTTTCAGAATGGCTATGGAATATCCGTATCCCAACGGAATTACTGCCAAAGTGAGTAAAGTGCCGACATAAGGTACAAAACCAATTCCCGAACCTATAACATAAGCCACAAGAGTTATGGCTACGAACTGTCCCCACTTGTTTTCAAGGGTTTTCAATGCAGAATCTTTCAGACTGCTAAAGCTTTTCATGGTTGTTTCTTTTTTATGGTTTGTTTTTTATTTGTTCAGTCAATCACCGTAACCCAATTGTGCGTATCGGGAGCCTCACCCAACTGAATTGCTCTCAAAGCATGATAGAGTTTGGTGCTCCAAGGTCCGGGCTTTCCGTCTTTGCTTATCACATAGCTCTTGTTCTGTTCCAAATCGTCTATCCTTTCTATCGGGCTTATCACGGCAGCCGTGCCGCAAGCTCCCGCCTCCTCAAAAGTAGTAAGCTCTTCTTCGGGAATGGGACGCACTTCAACTTTCATGCCAAGGTCTTTGGCAAGCTGTTGCAGACTGTTGTTGGTTATTGAAGGGAGAACCGATGACGATTTCGGCGTTATATACGTATTGTTCTTGATGCCGAAGAAATTGGCTGCGCCGCATTCGTCTATATATTTCTTTTCTTTCGCATCGAGATAGAACTCGCACGAATAGCCCTGGTCGTGAGCTATCTTGTTAGCCACAAGACTTGCGGCATAATTGCCACCCACCTTGTAACGTCCCGTTCCGAGCGGAGCGGCACGGTCGTAACCGCGCATTATAACGTAGTTGGAGCTTGCAAATCCGCCTTTGAAATACGGACCTACGGGAGTTACGAAAATCAAAAACATATATTCCGTGGCAGGATGCACACCAACCTGCGCACTCGTGCCGATAAGCAAAGGGCGAATGTAAAGCGATGCATCATGTCCGTAAGGCGGCACGAACTCTCGGTTAAGTTCCACAACCTTCTTCACCATTCTTTCAAACAAATCGGTGGGAAGCTCCGGCATAAGTATGCCGCGACATGTGCTTTGCAGACGCTCCGCATTGGCTTTGATACGGAAAATCCTGACCTTGCCGTCTTTGCACCCGTGAGCCTTCAATCCCTCAAAAGCTTCCTGTCCGTAGTGCAGGCAAGTGGCTGCCATGTGAATGTTGAGTGTTGTTTCCGAAGAAACTTCTATTTCACCCCATTTGCCATTGCGATAATAACAACGCACATTATAATTAGTGGGGATATAACCGAATTTGAGATTTTGCCAATCGATATTTTCCATTTTCGCGTTTGTATTTCTTTAATTATTTCACCACAAAGTTACGTATTTTCTCTATACAAAACACTTTTTTTCAGACACCCCATCCCCCAAGAACCATAAAACAATACCCCTTTGCCGCCGCGAATATGTAAAAATGCTATCTATGCTATACGTAATGACCCGTCTTGCCTCTCATGCCGCAAATCGGCAAGCCTGTAACCCGTAACGGCAAAAGCCTCCGCCTCCACGGCAATGGCATAAGGCATAAAAACACTGCAAAGCAGACTGCAACGGTCAGCACACGGCACAATGCCGTTATGAATATTCATTCAATACACCCCGCAAGCCACGTCGTTTTTATCCCATGCATACATTTCGCCGCAACACACTGAAATTCAGAGAAATATCCCCATTTGAAGCAACTTTCGTAAGTTGCTGTGGCACAGTTACTTGGAATCGTCAAAAATACAAGGCACATATTTTGAAATACAAGGCACTTATTTTAAAATATATGCCTTATGTTTTTTACGACAAGCCATGTATGTTTTCCGGCAAGGCGGGAAAACACCATTTTTAACCGCATATTATTGAATAAAACCATAAGAGATTCCCGTCAATCGGCACACCGGCAAAAAGCCAGGCGACACATAGCCCCACCCAACAGGAACACACATGATTTTGTATCATTTACAGCCGTCAAAGTGCAGGAAATTTTTCAACAAGAGAAAAAAAACATCAAAATTCCTACTTATTTTTTGCGGTTATCGAATAAAAGAGTAATTTTGTTCGTGCATTAAAAAGGCATACTCTTACCGGAATTTTATTCAATAACTTAATAACCAAACATTAATCGTAAAACAAAATCATTAAAGATGGAAACAACAGTTAAGTCTCCTAAGGCTGCTCCAAAGCCAAAGGCAACAAAAAGCGCAGGCTTCAAAGGTGTGAAAGCAGCGTGGCTTGTAATGGTGGTTTGCTTCGTAATAGCATTCTGCTTCTACAAATTCGTTCTCGGTAATCCGGAGAACTTCCAGGGCGGCGACCCCGCTAACCAGCCTATCCAGGGCAACCTTCTCGGTACAATGTACAAAGGTGGTTTCATGGTGCCTATCATCCTCACCTGCCTCCTCACCGACTTCGCGCTCATTATTGAACGCTATTTCGCACTTCGCACCGCTTTCGGTAAGACAAGCCTCGTGAAGTTCGTAGCAGGCATCAAGGCAGCTCTCGCAGCAAAAGACCTTGAAAAAGCACAGAAACTCTGCGATCAGCAAAGAGGTTCCGTAGCAAACGTAGTTTCTGCAACCCTTCGCAAATACAAAGAAATGGAAGCCGATACCGTTCTCACCAAAGAACAAAAGGTACTCGCCATCCAGAAAGAGCTCGAAGAAAGCACCGCATTGGAAATGCCTATGCTCCAGCAGAACCTTCCGATTCTTGCAACACTTACCACTCTCGGTACATTGTTCGGACTTTTCGGTACGGTTATGGGTATGATTCGTTCATTTGCTTCTCTTGCAGGTGAAGGCGGTACAGACTCAGCCATGCTTTCCGTAGGTATTTCCGAGGCACTTGTGAACACCGCTTCAGGTATCGCAACCGCAGCCTTCGCACTTATGGGTTACAACTATTATACTAACAAGATCGACAAACTTACGTTCAGCCTCGACGAAGTAGGCTTCACAATCGTACAGACTTTCTCGGCTACTCACTAATCAACAAACAAGAAAGGTTAAATCATGGGACGTTTTAAATTAAAGAAACAAGATGTCTACATAGACATGACTGCTATGAGCGACGTCACTGTCCTTCTGCTTACCTTCTTTATGTTGACTTCTACTTTCATCAAACCCGAACCCGTTAAAGTAAATACCCCGGGCTCTGTATCGGATATAAAAATTCCGGAATCAAACATCGTAACCATATTGGTAGAACAGAGCGGAAAAATATTCCTCTCCATGGACAAGAAAGGCGACTTGATGTCAGTTCTCGACGAAATGCAGGAAAAATACGGCGTTTCCTTCAATGCAAAACAAAAGAAGGATTTCGGACTTCTTCCCGCGTTCGGTCTGCCATTCGGACAACTTCAGGGATTCCTTGATATGCCCACAGAATCGCAGAACGCTTATCTTAAAAGCGAGCAGAACCCCGGTATTCCGTGCGACAGCCTGCACAACGAGTTTAAGGACTGGATACTTTGCGCTCGTGATGTAAATCCCGATTTGCGTATTGCTATCAAGGCTGATGCAAAGGCTCCTTATAAAGTGATTAAAACAGTGATGAACTCTCTTCAGGACATCAAGGAAAACCGTTACAATCTTATAACGGCCTTGAAAACCGAAGAATAATTATAGATGTTATGGCAAAATTAGGTAGCAGCAAGCAGAAAAAATTTAGTTGCCGCATAGACTTTACGCCTATGGTGGACATGAACATGTTGCTGATCTGCTTCTTCATGCTCTGTACATCTATGATTAAGCCACAGACTATGGAGATCAACATGCCTTCAAACAAAGAAGACATGAAAGAAGATCAGCGTAACCAGGTGAAAGCCTCGGAGGCAGTAACAATACTTATGGATAAGGACAACAAAATTTACTATTATGAAGGTATTCCCGAAATAAACACTTTGAAGGAAACCACATACGGTAAAGATGGTCTTCGCGCGTTTTTGCAGCGCCGCAATGCCGTTGCTCTTAACAAAGTAAACAAACTCAAAGAAGAAAGACTTAAAAATGCAAGTACCGATCCTCGCGTAATGGCGAAGCAGGACGAAGCATTCCGCAAAGAGCTCTCAAAAATTAAGAGCGAAAAAGGCGTGCCTAATGTAATTATCAAAGCTACAGACGAAGCAATCTACGAGAATTTGATCAATGTTCTTGATGAAATGCAGATTTGTGGTATTGGTAAGTATGTGATAGATAAAATCAGCGACTTCGACAAGAAGATGATTGAACACTATAAGGGCGAACATCCCGAAAGTGCCGCAGCACCTTCACAACCGACCGGCGCGAAATAAACAAAACAACTAATTAGCGAAGTATATTATGGCAAAAATGGATTTAGCCTCTAAATCATGGTGCGAAATGGTGTTTGCCAATCGCAACCAGGCTTACGGCGCTTATCAGTTGCGCGCTGAATTGGGAAAACGTAACCAAATAGCTTTGATTGTAGTGCTTGCACTCATAGTCATAGGCTTGTTGGTTCCCCTCTTCCTTAAATTCGTGATTCCTCAAAAGAAAGATGATACGATTACGGAAGTTACCAATTTCTCCAAGTTGAAAGAAGCAGAAGTAAAGGACCAGCACATTAAGAAAGTGCAGCCCAAACAGCCTCAGCAGGAGGTGCAGCGTATCAAGAGCTCCATTAAGTTCACAGCCCCTGTCATTAAGGAAGACGATCAGGTTAATGAAGCGGACGAGATGAAGACTCAGGAAGCTCTTGGTAAGTCGCAGTTCACAATTTCTATCGCAGACGTTAAAGGTAACGATGAAGAACACGGTAAAGACGTTGCAGACCTCAAGGAAGTGATTACTTCACAGAAAGAGGAAACCAAGGTTTACACCGTTGTAGAGCAGATGCCTTCGTTCCCCGGAGGTGAAGACGCTCTTTTGAAATACATCGGTTCGCACATCAAATATCCTTCGGTAGCTCTCGAACAGGGCATCCAAGGTATGGTAATGCTGCGTTTCGTTGTCAATCCCGATGGTCATGTGGGAGAAGTGCAGGTTCTAAAGAGCCTCGACCCATATTGCGATCGCGAGGCAAAACGTGTGATTCAGAGTTTGCCTAAGTTCATTCCCGGTAAGCAGCAAGGTCGTGCAGTTGCCGTTTGGTACACCTGCCCCGTGCGCTTCCAGATTGACTAACGGCATTCAAGCTGTGTCGGGAAACCTTAATATTCCGACAACATACGGATTTAGATTTTCGGCACAACATAAAAACATTCATAATAAAGGCCGGCTCGCTTGCGGGTCGGCTTTTATTTTTCAAATCAGCTGCAATGCGGCACGGATGTGCAACTTGCAACAAACTAAAACAGGAATTTTATAACGGCATATATTATGAAAAGAGTGATTTTTGCGGCATCGATGTTAGCAATATCCTTCACGCTGATGTCATGCGGCGGAGAAAAGAAACCCCAAGGCGATCCCGACCTCATAAAAGTGGCTATCGATGAAACATTCAAGCCCGTCATGGAGGAGGAAATGCACCAGTTCAATCTGAAATACCCCGAAGCTACTTTCAAATATTATTATTGCAGCGAATCAGAGGCTTTGCAGATGCTTCTTGACGACAGTGTGCGCTCTTGTCTCGCCACTCGTCAGCTTTCCGACAAAGAAAAAGCTACTCTTCAGGCTCGCAGTTTGAACGTAATGACCGAACGCATCGCCACCGACGGAATCGCGCTTATCGTAAACCGTTCCAATCCCGACACTCTCATATCCACAAACGATGTGTTCCGAATTGTAACCGGACAGGTTACGCGATGGGAGCAAATTAAATATGCTCACCAAAGCGGCGAAATACAACTTGTGTTCGACAACACCCAATCGTCAACCGTGAGATACGTTGAAGATTCCATTTGCGGAGGAAAAGCTCTGAAAGGAAACGTTTACGCGCAAAAATCAAACGAGGCTGTCATAGACTACATCACCTCCAATCCAAAAGCCATAGGCATTATAGGCGTTGACTGGTTGAGAAACGAAAACGACTCAACCAATCTCTCGTTCCTGCCAAAGATTCGCGTGATGAGCGTAAGCAACTCTTCCATTCCCGAAGTGGACAACAGCTACAAACCATTCCAAGCTTACATAGCCTTGGGCAATTATCCTTACGTCCGCGCGGTATATTACATGACCACCGACCCGCTTATGCAGGGCAAGGCGCGTTATTTCTATCACTTCCTCGCCGAACAGAAAGGACAACTCATAATAACAAAATCCTCACAACTCCTGCCGTGGATGCAGGTACAGTTCAAAGAGGTTAACATCAAGTAAAACCGCACACCGGTAACAAGAAAAATAAAACACATAACGAATCAAAAGTCCGCAGCGTCCCACCAACGTTGCGGACTTTTTGTCTTCTTAAAATCCATAACGCCGTTCATCCGCACCCTGTTTTTCGCTCTTTTTCATAACTGTCAAATATTCAGACTTTTACGGCATTTTTCTCTGCTTTTATAAGTCATTGTATTTCAGACACTTGTTTTACTCAAAAATACAAGGCACATATTTTAAAATAAGTGCCTTATGTTTTAAAATATATGGCTTGTATTTTTTACGACAAGCCATGTGTTTTTTCCGATATGCCGAACCATTGGAAAATCATCCCGAAATTTTCCTCGAAAATCCGCATCTTTTGCCCTGTCGGACGCTCATGAAATTCCGCTTCGCGGCATAAAAATTCACGCTCTCCCACCAAACGAACATAAGAACGTCTTCGGGTTCGTTTTTATCCGCTTACGAATATCTACTTCTGTAAAATAAAGTATATTTGCAACCATATATAAACAACTAACATCTGTACCAAGCAAAACATCCATGAACATAAACCGCAAATTCAAACGCATTCTCGGCGTTGCATTGCTTTGCAGCCCGCTTACGCTTGTTTCCGTCAGTGCCGAAAGCATCACCACCGTTCTCCGTCCCAACACGTCCGACGCTTCCGCCTGCTACATTTCCAACAAAGCCCCGCTCCTTTCCTCGTTTTTCATTAAACTTCCCACCGGCAGCATAAAACCGCAAGGTTGGATTCTGACCCAACTGAATCTGCAAGCCGAAGGGCTCTGCGGACATCTCGGAGAAATAAGCGCGTGGCTGCAAAAAACCGACAACGCATGGCTTTCCTCCGGCGGCAAATGGGGCTGGGAAGAAGTGCCGTACTGGTTGCGCGGATATTCAAGCATGGCTTGGATTCTCAATCGCAAAGAAATGCAGAAAGAAAGCAAACTGTGGATTGACGCAATACTGAAAAACCAGAAACCGGACGGGGATTTCGGTCCCCACGAAGAAGGTCTCGACCATTTTTGGGCAAACATGGTTGTTCTATGGCTGCTTCAAGACTACTACGAATACACCGGCGACAAACGGGTAACGGACTTCATGACCAAATATTTCCATTACCAGCTCACCGTTCCCGATAACGAGTTTCTGCGCAAGTATTGGGAAAACTCACGTGGCGGAGACAATTTGTGGAGCGTGCTTTGGCTTTACAACCGCACAGGCGACGGCGAACTGCTCAAGCTTGCCGACAAACTCCACCGCTGCACCGCCGACTGGACCCAAGCGCAAAACCTCCCCAACTGGCACAATGTGAACATTGCGCAAGGCGTCAGGGAACCCGCCGAATACTTCATGTTCAAAAAAGACAGCAGTCTGCTCCGCGCCACATACAACGACCAGCAACTCATAAGGCGTATATTCGGGCAAATGCCGGGCGGAATGTTTGCCGCAGACGAGAACGCGCGAATGGGATACATAGATCCGCGCCAGGGCACCGAGACTTGCGGATTCGCCGAACAAATGGCAACCGACGAAATCCTTATGCTGACAACCGGCGACCCGTATTGGGCGGAAAACTGCGAGGACGTGGCGTTCAACAGTTTCCCTGCCGCTTTCAGCGAAGACTATAAGGCTCTGCGCTATCTCACTTGCGCCAACATGGTTGTCAGTGATGAAAAAGACCACAGCCCGGGTGTTCAAAACGCCGGACCGTTTCTTGCCATGAATCCCTTTAGCAGCCGCTGCTGTCAGCACAACCACGGTTTCGGTCTGCCTTATTACGCACAACATCTCGTACTCGCCACCAACGACAACGGACTTGCCACCGTGCTTTTCGGCTCCTGCCAAACCACAGCCCTCGTGGGAAAAGAAACGCAAAAGATAGTTTTGACCGAAGAAACCGATTATCCGTTCGACAGTAAGGTTAAACTCACCATATCCGCCCAAAAGCAGGTAACATTCCCCCTGTACATCCGAATACCTTCGTGGACACACGGTGCAAAAGCCGCAGTAAACGGAAAGCCATTGAAATGCCGCATTGAAAGCGGCAAATATCTCAGAATAGAACGCGAATGGAAAAACGGAGATCTCGTTGAACTTGAATTTCCAATGGACATAAGCCTGCGCCGGTGGGCAACAAATCAAAATTCTGTCAGCGTTGACTACGGTCCGCTCACCCTTTCTTTGCACATAAACGAGAAATACGAGAAAAAAGAAAGCGACAAAACCGCAATAGGTGATTCGAAATGGCAAAAAGGTGCGGACACCTCAAAATGGCCAACGTGGTTAATTCATCCCGCATCAGACTGGAATTTCGCGCTATGCACCGACGAACCCATAAAGCTCGTAAAGAAAGAAAAAGTAAAGGGAAACGAAAATCCCTTTGTGGCTACAAAAGTTCCGCTTGTCTTTTCCGCCAAAGGACGAAAGGTACCCGGTTGGGGAATTGACAAATACGGGCTTTGCGCTCCCCTACCCGATGAAAACGCAGTGCAGACAAACGAAAAATATGATTTGGAACTTATTCCCATGGGTGCGGCGCGGTTGCGCATATCCTCGTTCCCGCAGGCAAAATAAGCCTTTCGCCATAAACCGCAGCGCATCTCGCGTTGCGGTTTTCTTTTCATTTCCCTGCCGTTCCGAAAGCTTTTGCAACCATAGGGCGAAAAAATATTGCCATAGCCAATGAGCGCATGAACAAAAATGATATGAACGCCATCCAAAGGGCATAGTTTCCCATGCCGTCCCTCAACGCAAAAAACAAGCCGAAGAACACCGCCGCCGAAAGTATTGCCGAAAACAACATATACCTCGAAGCCGTAGCTCCGACAAACACGCCGTCGAGCAAAAAGGCTGCCACCGACACCAAAGGTATTGCCACGGCAAACGGAAGGTATTTCACGGCTGCCGCAACCGTTGCGCCGTCATCGGTAAGCAAAGAAAGGAAGCCTGCACCGCCTGCAGCATAAGCCAAAGCAAACATCGCAGCGGCAACAGCACACATGGCTCCGACCACATTCATCATCTTCCTGAAAGCTCCCAAGTTGCCCGCACCTATATATCGCCCCGACAACGCTTCAGCCGAGAAAGCAATTCCGTCACTTATATACGAAAAGATTACGAACAACTGAATGAGCAGCGCATTTGCCGCAAGAATCGTGGCATCCATTCTCGCACCGCTGATAGTGAACCACGACATTACGGCAACGTGCAAAAGCGTGCGCAGAAATATATCCCTGTTCACGTTAAAGAACTTAGTAAACGCCGCACGGTTCATGATTTCCGTCAATTCCACTCCCGGCAGAGCTGCATGGTATTTGGCACGAAATATAACAAAGCAGAGCGCAAACCCCACGTATTCTCCCGCCACCGTTCCCGCAGCCACGCCCTCCACTTTCCATTGCAGCGCATACACAAACAGCAAACTCGCCACGAGATTTGCCACATTCTGCACTATAGCCACACACATGGGAGCCACAGAGTTCTGCATTCCGAGAAACCAACCCGAGAACGCATAAATTCCGAGCACTGCCGGCGCACCGAGAATGCAGATTCTGAAATAAGTAACGGCAGGTGCTTCGACATCGGCGGGACAATCAACAAAAGCAAAAGCCGCACGGCACAGCCAGGGGCTTAATGCCACGAAAAGCAATCCTATGCCCAACGCCAGAAACAAAGCTCTTGAAAACTGCAAAGCCATGTCGCGCGAATCTTTGCGTCCGAAAGCCTGCGCAGTCAGTCCGCTTGTACCCATTCTCAGGAAACCCATCAACCAGTAAAGCACATTGAAAATCATTCCTCCCACGGCAATTGCCCCAAGATACACACGCGAACCGAGATGTCCCGTTATAGCAGTGTCAACAAGCGACAACAGCGGAACGGAAATGTTCGAAACAATTGCAGGAACGGCTATCCGCATAATGCTGCGCAATGTTTCGCGTGATGTGGGTGTTTGAAAGTTCGTCATGTCCCGAAATGTTTTTTCGAGATGCAAAATTAGCGAAAATAATTGCAGTCCGTGAAACCCCGCATACCGTCTCGCAAAAATAACGACTGTTGCAGTGAACCCCATGGGCGTAAATGCGTTAAAAACATGCCTTTTCCACACACAATAAAACGCCCGTTACTTTCTTTTTAATAGCTTTTGTATGTCAGACACTTAACATGGCAAAAAATACAAGGCACTTATTTTAAAATAAGTGCCTTGTATTTTAAAATATATGGCTTGTATTTTTAATTACATGGGGAAGCGTAAAAAAGGCAAGGCAAATGCCCCCTTTTTTTCGCGATAAAATCCGCCCGAAATGCCACGCATTTCGAAGCAAAACATATATGTACTTTTGCACGTACATACCAGAACTTTTGCCATATCTTTAGGGCAGCCATATACCCGATAATACGTTTCCGAAAAACATCGGGTTCGGCAGAACAAAGTCTGCCGAACCCGACACATAAAACCATTACGGTCTCTTTTGCTATAAACCTATTCTTGACATCTTAATTTTCAAGCTTCTTCCACCGGCTTTTATTATATAAATGCCTCGTTGTAGAGTAACAGACGCATTACCCTCGTAAACAATGCCGCCTGTAACATCGTACACCTGCATTTGCTTTCCGTTAGCATATACCTTGTTGCCGCTGATTTGGATTACCATCTCATCCGCAGGCACTACGGAAATACCGGTAGGAACACTTTCAACGATTTTCTTGAATTTTCGCCAAGGCTCTACGCTCTTGTAGGCATCAATACTACCCTTCGGGACATAAAGTTCCACATTTTCGAAACACCAATCGTTGAACGTGCCGTCAACACCGCTTTGCCTTGCCGCTCTAAGCACTATGACCTGCGGTTTGACCGTTTCACTTATCGCAGAAGGGGGCGTTGCAGATTCACAAATTATTTTGGTCAGTCCTGTGCACTCTTCAAATACTCCGGAACCAAGTTTCTCTACGGTTTCGGGAATGGTAATGGAATTCATTCCTATCTGCCCAGCAAACTCATAGTCGCCTATGGAAGTTACGGTGTATTCATTTTCTTCTTCATCTGTTGCTTTCGAACAGATAATAACATCTCCTTCGTAATTAATATTGGGATTTGCAATTACTTAGGCAGTCTTGTCAGGATTGAGGTCATACCACAAGCCGTTTACCTCAACCCGTTTAACAATATTCGAATCCGCAGCAGCATTCTTCGGATTTTCACCTTTTTGTTGTATGTTTGCAACATGAAAACAAACGATGACGAAAAATACATGCGGCTTGCCATTGCCGAAGCCCAACTTGCAGCCAACGAGGACGAAGTTCCGGTGGGAGCAGTGGTGATTTGCAAAGACAGGGTCATTGGTCGCGCACACAACATGACGGAAGCCCTGAACGATGTTACGGCACACGCAGAAATGCAAGCCATTACTGCGGCGGCAAACTATCTTGGCGGAAAATATCTTACGGAATGCACGATTTACGTAACCGTTGAACCGTGCTACATGTGCGCCGGCGCAATAGGATGGTCGCAAATGGGACGTTTGGTTTACGGTGCAGGCGACCCCAAACGGGGTTACACCAAGCTCACCCCCTCTCCTCTGCATCCCAAGACGCAGGTGACCGCAGGGGTACTTGAAGAAGAATGCGCGGAAATAATGAAAAACTTTTTTATCTCCAAGAGATAAAATTCCCGGAACGCACGGTTTACGCCTCTTTCCCTTTCACTGCTTTGGCAATATATACAAGATAGAAACCTTTGGCGGATATTTCCACCTCATTAGCCGTTGCCTCGTTCAGAGTTCCCTGCCAAAGCATATCGAAGTCGTAGCATTCATATTTAAGGTTCTTCGATTTCATGCCCGTGGCGTTGAAGTTGAAAACCGAAACCTGTTGTCCCTTTTCCACAGTGAACCTTGTGCAGTCCATGCAGGGAACAAACACGCCGTAATCGGTTGGCATCACCGCCATGATCCCATGCTGCAAATAATATATAAGGAGACTTATGTTTCCCAAGGCATGGTCTTCGCGCTTTCCGGTAGCTCCGAGAATGGCTATGCGGTTCATTCCTTTTGACTTCAGGAATCTCACGGCTTTTGTCTGGTCGTTGTAATCCTGCTCTCCCAACAAATGCAGAATGTCGGCATATCTGCTTTTCATGGCATGCGACAGCGAATCACCGTCGCCCACAATTGCATTGGGCGAAATGCCGGAAGCGAAAGCCTTTTCGGCAGCTCCGTCGCAACAAACGGTATATGCCGCCTTTGAAACCCATTCTTTCACGGTTTCCATGGCACACCATTCCCCGTTATCCAATATTACCGCCTGCGGAATGAAGTCTTTCAATGAAAACGTCTGTTTTTCCATGTCCTTTTCCATTTGGGGGAGTTCGTCAGTCAAGATAGATTTTGCGGCGTTGCCTTATGGTTACGAACACAATGACCATGCACGTAAGCACCTCGGACAACGGCACCGCAAGCCACAATCCGCGCACGCCCATTACCGACGGCAGCCACACGAAAACGGGAACGAGAAACACCAAACCGCGAAGCAGCATGAAGAAAACCGATTCTGCCACACGCTCAACGCTCTGCCAAAAGCCTATGACCACCATGTTGAACGAAAAGAGCACGAAACTAAGGGCGAAATACGGGAAACCCTCCGCGCCAATGCGGAAAGCGTTTGTTCCGGTGCTTATGAAAAGCGAAACAAGCGGCTTGCTCGCCACAATGCCCAATATTGTCATCAACGCGCCGCAGCACGCCGCAAGAACAACAGCAAATTTGAACGCCGACCTCACCCTTTTCTTGTCGCCGAGACCGTAGTTGTAGCTCACAATAGGCAACTGGCTTTGGGCTATGGCGTTTGCAAACACGAACACAAGGGGAAACAGATAGCAGCAAGTACCGAAGGCTGCCACGCCGTCCTCTCCGAGCGTGCGCATAAACATATAGTTGCCGGCTATAATCATGCAAGTTATCGCGCCCTCGCCTATGAAAGTGGGGAAACCCAATTTTGCCATATAGGCAGTGTTTCTGGCGGTGAGTCTGAGGGCTGTGGCTGAAAACTTGGGCTTATATAAATGTATCTTCTTTGAAAAGAACAGCAAATAAACCAACACCATCACCGTTCCAAAGCCTGCGGAAAAGTTTGTGGCAAATGCAGCGCCGGCAATGCCCCAATCCTGCCGGTACACAAGCCACCAGTCAAGGAACACATTTAGCAATGAGGGCACAACATTGACCATCATGGCATAATTGGGCGATCCGTCGAGGCGCAGAACAAACGAGCCTTCAATCATGATGAGCTGGAAAATGGGATAAAGCCCCAACCAATGCAAATAGTCGGACACATAGGGATACAAAAGCTCGGAGCCGCCAAACAGGAAGCACAGTTCGCGCGCACCGAACTGCATTACAGCTACGAGAGCAAGCATGGCGAGGAGCGGAACGGTGAGAGCCTGAGTGGTGTTTATGCACGCGGCTTTTGTGTTGCCCTGCGAAAGATGAACCGCACCCACTATCGACACTCCCGACGCAAACATCAGCGAAAACGATGAGGAGATTAGGAATATGGGAGCGGCTATGTTTACCGCCGCAAGGGCATTGCTCCCCACTCCGTGCCCCACAATCACTCCGTCGGCTATATTATACAAGACGGAGAATATGAGTCCCATGAGCGTTGGCACGAATAATTTCGCAAACAACTGCGGAATGTCGGTTTTTCCGAAATCAATGCTGTCTCTGTCCTTATTGTTCATTTCCTTTTAGCTTTTTTGTTTTACCACATTGCGGCAGCCGCTTTTTCAAGGTGCTTCCGCCTATAGGCAAAAGGATTGCAAAAGTAAGCATTTATAATTTAATATGCCATGGAAGCATTGAAACAGTTCGAACAATTGTTTCCGCAAAAAACACATGGCGGTTTCACAGTTTCTCACCCGCTTTCCCGTGTGCAAAACGGGACAAAATTCCAACCCTTCCGCATTGCGAAAAATAACATAAGGCATGTTGTGAAAAATACAAGCCATATATTTTAAAATACAAGGCACTTATTTTAAAATAAGTGCCTTGTATTTTTCGGCTTTCCAAACAACTGATAACCAACATCCTAAAAAACACGTCCGGAAACCCTTAAAAAGGTCTCCGGACGCACCGTTATTTTCTTGTTTGGGCAAACGTTTTTCCGCTTTACAGTGCCGCCGATTTTACAGTGTGCTTACCTGCCGAAAGTTTAAGCACATAGCGAGTGCCGTCGGCATTGAGCGAAAGCTTCTTGTTGTGTCCGTCAACACTGTATTTTGAATAATCTCTGGGCAAAAGCACCTGTGCCTTTGTGCCTTGGGGAACGGTTATGTCTACATTGTAACCGTTTTCCTTGTTTACGTTCAGCTTTATGCTTCCATAGACTGTGGGAACAACAGTCTTGACATATTTCAGATTGCCAAGTTCCGGTTTCACCTCAAACTCCTTGAACGCCGGTTTCACAGGTGATATGCCGGCTACGTACTGCGACATGATGATGAGCGGACCGCCACTCCAAGCGTGGTTATAGCTTCCCCCGTGAAAGTCGAACAACTCCCAGAGTGTGGAAAGGGGACTGTCGACCATGGGCTTGTATCTTTTCAGCATACGATCCACTGCATCCTGCGTGTTTCCCATTTCGCACATTGCCTGAAGCACATATCGTTCCATATACGGGCTTGCAAATTCCGTGGTTTTGAATATTTCGAGCAATTTGGGATACTGATCTTTCGTGGCAATTCCCGAAATGACAGCCACAGACTGGGTGCGGTCGTCGGTAAGTCCCTTGTATGTGTCATGGCGATAGGCACTGCCCGTCCAGAATTTGTTGCGGAAAGTTTCGTCAAGCTTTTTGGCGGCAGCCGTTGCCCATTTGGCTTCTGCCGTTTCACCAATCAAATCAGCCTGTTTGGCATAATTTTTAAGCGTAGTGGAATACCAGGTCTGACAAAGTGCCTGCATGTCGGCATTGTCGCCCCAGTCTCCCCAATCCCAGGCACCCGGGCGATATTCAACGAGACCGTTGTCTTCGATTTTCCACTTGTGAACATAACGCTTTGCGGCCGGGAATATATACTTAATTGTTGCGGCATCGCCCGTTCCCATATAATAATTCCAGTTTCCGAGACCCATGAACGCCATGGTCTGTTGCGGCAGTTCCTTTTTCCAGTTTCCTTCGGGCACGGGGGCATACATTACGGAATCAGAGCGTTGCCAGTCGGCAAATTCGCGTGCACATTTGCGTGTCAATAGGTTTGCGCTCGGCGAAAGGGAATAGAACACTTCGACCATCTCGTTTGACACGTCGCCAATCCATTGTGCTCTCTCACGGTCGGGACAATCCATGTAATTATCGCGCATTGTGATATAGAGTGTGCGCTGCGATTTTTTCCAAAGCGAGTTCAAATCGCTGTTATCACACTCGAAACTTCCGGCAAACGAGCAGTTGTAACCCGTTTCGTGGTATGCAAGCGAAATTACTTCAACTCCCGCAGGAATTGTGTATATAACTTCGTGTCCGTTCATCCAACCAAGATTTTCGTATTCCTGTTCTCCGTCCTTGGTAATGTATTCCGCGAACACGTTAACCTCGCCGTTTGGCGCGGGAGTAGCATAATCGTCGGTACGGATGTCTATCTTTTTGCCGGCCGAAGCCTTAACTTTCAAAACAGGAGTGAACTGACAGTTGTAAGGAAGGGTGCAGATAATTTTGTTTCCCTCGCGACGCTGTGAAGGATAGGGTTTCACTCCGTAATCTTTCCACTGCGGAATTTCACGTTTCACAAATTTGTTCCAATCGGCATCTTCGGGCGAAACGGATTTAGCCTGCTGCCACGACGAATCGTCATAGCTTTCGGAATACCATGCAGGCGCGTCCTTGCGTGCATCGAAACCTATGTTTGATTCGGGAAGACGGAAATTAGGTTCCTGTCCTTTCGGCAAATAATAGGCAGGGTGTATGGTTGTGAGCCATGAATTGTCGCTGCCATAGTGCTTTTTGCCCACGGCAAGGTCAAAATAAAGTCCGCCGACATTGGAATTCCGGTGGCTGAAACCGTGTTTGCCGTAATACCATACGAGAACGGCAACGGTGTTCCTGCCTTTCTTGAGGTTTTTCAGTTTCACATAGTCAATATACGTGTCCTTGGGGTTGGGACCACGTTTGAGCTGTCCCTCGAATACCTCGAGTTTGCCATTTACATAGAGCCAATACTTACTGTCGGCGGCTATGCGCAGAGTGTTGTTGCTTACGTCCCCGCCAATGTCAAGGGTTTTTCTAAAACAAATCCATTGACTCACTTCGGGAGCCTTGGGCGTTGTGATTATGTCCGCCGCTTTCACTCCGGAAAGGGCAAAGCCCACAAACATGGCTATCAGAAAAAAGATACGCTTCATAAAAATGTTGTTTTGATGATTCTTTATCGCAAATTTAAGAATAAATTACGAATAACCGCGTATATACGTATCCAATACCTTACGGCTTGGCGAATTTCCGACATTTCGCACTTTTTCCCCGGCACGGTTTGAGAGGGTGTCGTTGCGGCACATTTTCCATGGTTTTTACCATGCCTAAAAACACACATGGCTTGTTGTAAAAAATACAAGGCACATATTTTAAAATAAGTGCCTTGTATTTCAAAATATATGCCTTATATTTTTCGCGAAAAATAACATCTGATTTTCAGCAACTTACAAAACTACTTTATAACCCTCTTTTTTCCGTCTATTATATATATGCCTTTGCGGAGTGTTGAGGACAATTTTGAGCGTTTTACGTTTCTCTTGACACGAAGACCGTCAAGCATGTAAACGTCTACGTATTCCTTTTTGTGCGAAAGGCGAACGGGGCTTACGGCATCGGGGGTGTCGCTGCCGCCAAGGAATATGATTTCATCAGCACCCGTCGGGAGTTCGGAAACATACTTCGGGTTTATGTAGCAGTCTCTCGGCATGACCGTGAAAGGGGCATCGGCTTTGCACAACACGCCGTTTACGAACGCGAGCATGCCGCTTTGCTTAACTACCGTGGTGTCGGAAACGCCCACAAGTCCGTTGCTCCGTTTACCGGGAAAGGAAAGCGGTGTATGCGGTTGGACATAAAACGAAACTTCCGCCGTCTTGCCGGCAGCGGAATCGACATGGTATATCACAGGTTGCCCGGCGGAAAGAAATATCGAGTCGCGCATGAGACGGTTCACCTTTATGCCGACGAGTTTCCCCGAAGCATCCTTCATTAGCCCGCACACGGTGTAAAGCGAAACCCCTGCGCCGTCCACACTGTCAATGCGTGTGGGCAGAATGACGGCTTTCCACGCTCCGCCGTCCATTGTGTCGCGAAAACAGAGCGTCGGTTTGTCCACGGCATCGAACGAAAAGGAAAACTCATGCCTTGCCAGAGAATCAATGCCGGTTTCGGTCCATTCGGAAAAGCCTTCCGGCAGCACACGCAGGTATTTTCCGCCCGAATCATCGGTCAACGCCACTTTTCCATCCTTTGCGGGGAAAACGCCCATGGGAAATTCGGAAAAAACATCGCCGCTTGCGGCATTATACATGCCGAACAAATGCCCTTCTTCGGCATTGCCGGCAATCCACACGCTGCCCAACGGAAACCGCGACCGTTGCACGTTGTCGGTTTCGAGCAATGCGCCCGTGGAAACGGCGGATATTTCGTACCATTTGCCAGGAGACGGAAGAAAAAGCGAATCGCACAGAGCGCGACACAGGTTTTCAGCCTCGCGAAGCCTGAAAACGGTTTCATAAACATCATTGCCTGTATCAACCGAAGCCATGAGAGAATCTGCCTCTGCCGCAAAGCGCGAAACATACGCTGCAGGGGCATTGCCAACTCCGTTGCCGGCACTGACATTTCCGCGCAAATAGCGCAGACGAGCCATGGCGTTGGCAAGACGTGCGCCGGCACCCACGGTGTCAGCCTCGTTAATCAAAGCTTCCACCACATAGTATCCGTGAGACAGGTTAAGCTCGTAAAAAGCCGTATCTTCGGACAATTTAAGTTTGATTTCCTTACCGTTCAAATGGTAACCCAAATAATCGGAAGGCAAAAGCACTCGGGCATTCGAGCCTTTGGGAACATCAAGCTGCATACGGTAGCCGTCTTTCTTGGAAACGTAAAGCGAAATCCTGCCTCCGGGCGTGGGAACCGCCGTTCGTATGTAATCCAAATCGCAAAGTTGCGGTTTAACTTGGAACTCCTTGAACAAAGGCTGCAAAGGCGTGATGCCGCAAACATAACGCGACAGAATAATAAGCGGTGCGCCGCTCCAGGCATGATTGTAAGTGGAATTGGGAGCCAGCTCGAACCGTTTCCAAAGGGTTGTGTACACACTGTCGGCCATTACGCGATAGCGACGACGCATGCGGTTGAGAGCATCCTGCGTGTTGTTCATCTCGCAAAGAGCCTGCAGCACGAAACGCTCCATGTAGGGGCTGGCATATTCGGTTTGGGCAAAAACTTTCCTTACATCGTCCCATACATGCGGCGGAGCAGCCCCGGCAAGTACGGCAAGAGCCTGCGCACGATCATCGTTTTTGGAAACTTTCGAGGAATTGAACGCTTTGCCCCGCCAATATTTCGAAAATATCGCCGAATTGAGATTACGTCTCACCGTGTCGGCCCACGCTGATTCGTTGTCGTCGCCGTTGAGACGCGCCATTTTAGAAAAATATCCGAGAGTAACGGAATACCAGGTCTGATTCAGCGTCTTCAAATCGACATTCGTGCCCCAATCTCCCCAATCCCACGAGCCGGAACGGTAATTAACGAGACTGTCCTGCTGAACTTTCCAAAGATGCAGGTATTTTTTTACGGCAGGATAGACATACTCCATGGTTTGCAGGTCGCCGTAGTAACAATAATAGTCCCACAGACCGAGACCACAGAAAGAAAGGCTCTGCTGTGGGAGTTCCTTGTTCCATTCTCCCGAAGGAACGGGAGCATAAAGCACCGAATCCTTCTTTTGCCAGTCGGCAAACTCACGGGCGCACTTGCGTATGAGCTGCGAAGCCGAAAGCGACATGGCATAAGGCACTTCTGCCAATTCATTGGTAACATCGCCGATATACTGTGCCCTTTCGCGGTCGGGGCAATCCATGAAATTATCGCGCATGGTAACATAAAGCGTGCGCTGTGCCTTTCGCCAGAGTTTGTTGAGCGTTTCGTCGCTGCTGTCAAAGCTTCCGTCGAGAGAGCAATCGTAACCTGTTTCACGATATGCGAGACGAATGACTTCTACTCCCTCGGGAACTGTATATATAATGACATGTCCGTTAATCCAAGCCGGAAACTCGTATTCCTGTTCCCCTGTTTTTGTTTTATATTCGTATCGCATCACGTAATCGGTGCCTGATTTCGGATAGCAATCGGATTGTATTCCTATTGTTTTGCCTGCGGCATTTGCCTTGATGTGCAAAATGGGGGTAACTTGTGCGTTGTAGGGAAGATAGCAATAGATTTTGTTTCCCGTTTGATGGAAAGAAACGTAGTCTTTCACCTCGCCATGCCAGAAAAAAGGTATGGGACGCGAACGAAAAGCCCCCCACCCCGCACTGTCTGCGTTCATCTGCACGGCATTCGCCCATGCGGAATCATTGTAAAGGGTGTCGGCGAAACTTTGCAGCTCCTGCCGCGCGTCGTAACCTATGTTCGATTCGGCAAGACGGGCATTGGGTTTCTGACCTGTGGGAATGTAATAAGCAGGATGCAGACGCGATTTCCAGGAACTGTCGGAGCTGACACGGAAAGCTTTTCCGGAAAGGTCGAAATACAGTCCTGCATGAGAAGAACTGCGATGGCTGTAACCGCCTTTGCCGAAATACCACACAAGCACGGCTACGGTGTTTTTTCCTTTGCGCAAGTTTTTTATGCCAAGACTGTCTATATAGGAATCATGAGGATTCGGTCCGCGCTTCAACTGACCTTCCCTTACCACTATCTCTCCGTTTACGTAAAGCCGGTATTTTGAGTCGGCGGATATGCGCAAAGTGTTTTCGGAGGGTGCTTCCGCAAGTTCGAATGTCTTTCGGAAACAAACCCACATGCCGTTCTGCACTTTCTCGCTGCAGGTTATGATGTCGGCAGCTTCGGTCGGCATTACCACCGCAAGCAGTATGGCTATTACGGTTGCAAACTTTTTCATCTATACATTATATAATGTCATTCCTCTTTACCGCAACACAGCGAATAAACATAGTTGCGCGCGAAATTCATGCCGCTGATTATTTTCAACCCTGCGGCTTCGGCTTCTTCAAGTATGCCGGGCGCAGTATCGTCTATGCCGCAACCCAGAAATTTCCCCACAGCCTCCTTGCGCGTCCATATTCGCGCGAACTCCAAAGAGGGATTGGACGAAGCGTGAACCGCACGGGTTTCACGGGAATTGAAACAGCGGCTCATGACCGCCTCGCTTACCTTGCGATTTGCGCTCTCAATGTCGCAGCCTACGTTGCCACGGGAAACTACACACATTGCGCCCGAACGGCAATGGCTGAGACTGAAAAATATTTCGGGATGCCGCGCAAACGACGGTTTGCCGTGAACGCCATACACCATGTCGGGACACGACAATATGCCATAGTCCTCGCGCAAAGCCTTCATGAGCAACAGAAAAGCCTCAACGCCGAGCACACGATCCTCGAAACGCTTAAGCAATAGCATTCTGTCGCGCCGGAACCGGGGCAGTTTGTGCATATCCTCCTCGAGTTGTGAGGGAGAAACGCTTCCGGGATTGTCAAAAAACAATACACGCATAAATGCAAAAATAAACGTTTTTTTTGATTCCTGCATATTTTCGGGCGTTTGCGGCACATTTTTGTTTAACCGCCTGTCAGACAGGAAGATAACCACTTTTCTTGTAAGTTTTATAAGTTATTGTTTTTCAAAAACTTATCATCGTCAAAAATACAAGGCACTTATTTCAAAATATAAGGCACATATTTTAAAATACATGGCTTGTATTTTTTACGACAAGCCATGTGTTTTTTTGCACGAGCCGCACCGCACGAAATGTTACGCTTGCAACAATGCAAAAATTGCACATTCCACACCTTTCATAGGCAAAAAAATTCTTATCTTTGCACGGAAATAGGGTCGGATTGCGTCCTGTTTCAAATATTCAATCGGAAATAATATAACAGACAAGTTGATATGAGTCTTCAAACCCAAAAAATCAGAGAATTAGTAGAAAAACGCGCCAAGGCACGCCTTGGCGGCGGCGAGAAAGCCATAGAAAAACAGCACGCCAAAGGCAAACTTACGGCACGTGAACGCATAGCCCTTCTCTTAGACGAGGGCAGTTTTGAAGAGCTTGACATGTTCAAACTCCACAGATGCCACAACTTCGGCATGGAAAAGAAGCAATATCTCGGCGACGGCGTTGTAACCGGCAGCGGAACCATAAACGGTCGCCTTGTATATGTTTATGCACAGGACTTCACCGTTAACGGCGGCTCGTTGAGCATAACCATGGCCGAGAAAATTTGCAAGGTTCAGGATTTGGCAATGAAAATGGGTGCGCCGTGCATTGCCGTGAACGATTCGGGCGGTGCGCGCATCCAGGAAGGCATTGACTCGCTTGCAGGATTCGGCGATATTTTCCAGAGAAACATTGAAAGCTCCGGCGTAATCCCGCAGATTTCCATGATATGCGGTCCCTGCGCCGGTGGTGCGGTATATTCGCCCGCACTTACCGATTTTGTGGTGATGCTCGAAGGCGTTTCGTACATGTTCCTTACCGGTCCTAAAGTGGTTAAAACCGTAACGGGTGAAGATGTAAGCTCCGAAGACCTCGGCGGTGCATCGGTTCACGGCACAAAGAGCGGTGTGGCACACTTCACGGCAAAGACCGAAGAAGAAGCAGCGGAGTTGGTGAAAAACCTGCTCAGTTTCATACCGCAGAACAACATGGAAGAAGCTCCGAGAGTGGAATGCAACGACCCGATAGACCGTAAGGAAGACATGCTGAACGAGATAATTCCCGACAGCGCAAACATGGCATACGACATGTACAAGGTGATCGGCGCATTGGTTGACAACGGAGAATTCTTCGAGGTTCACGCAAACTTCGCAAAGAACATAATAGTAGGCTTTGCCCGTTTCAACGGTCAGAGCGTGGGCATCGTTGCAAACCAGCCCTGTGTTTACGCCGGCGTCCTCGATTGCAACGCCAGCCGCAAGGGAGCACGCTTCGTGCGTTTCTGTGATGCGTTCAACATTCCCCTCGTAACTCTCGTAGACGTGCCGGGCTTCCTTCCCGGAACAGGACAGGAATACAACGCTGTCATAGACCACGGCGCGAAACTCCTTTACGCTTACGGCGAAGCCACTGTGCCAAAAGTAACTGTAACCTTGCGCAAGAGCTATGGTGGCTCACACATCGTAATGAGCTGCAAACAACTCAAAGGCGACCTTAACTACGCATGGCCGTCATCGGAAATCGCTGTTATGGGAGCAAGTGGCGCGGTTGCCGTGCTCTGTGCAAGAGAAGCCAAGACGCAGGACGATCCCAAAGCATTCCTTGCCGAAAAAGAAAAAGAGTACAACGACTTGTTCTCCAATCCTTATCAGGCAGCAATGAAGGGATATATAGACGACGTGATAGAACCGCGCAACACACGTTTCCGCATTTGCCGCGCACTCGCACAGCTTGCAACAAAACGCGAAGTGCGTCCCGCAAAGAAACACGGGAACATTCCTATGTAATAAACCCAACCAACGATAATTCAACAGAACTCAATGAGGCGAATAAAGTTTATTCTTCTTACAGCATTGCTCATGGCGGGCGCAAACTGCGTTCGCGCACAAATAGCAACAAACTTGAAGATAAGCGAAGTCGTTGTAAACAATCCTGCGGGACTTATTGACGAATACGGCAATAGGAATGCTTGGATTGAAATCTGCAATACCTCATGGGGAACGGTAAATCTGCGCAGCTGTTATCTGACAACAAATCGAAAAACTCTCGATCCGAATTTGTCTGTACCCGAAAGAACAAAGCTCATGTCCGCAATTCCGCGCGGCGACGAGCGTACACGTTTGAAAGCAAAAGAATACATTGTGTTTTTTGCCGACGCACAGCAAAATTTGGGAACGCTGCATACGAATTTCAAACTCGAACCCGAGAAGGAAAACTTCTTAGCTCTTTTTGACGGCGACGGACATACGCTGCTTGACTCGGTAACTGTCCCCCCGTGTAAGCAACCCGGTTCGTCCTATGCCAGATTCTTTGCCGACAATGGCAGAGATTATGAATGGAAATGGTGTTCTCCCGAAAAAGTAACGCCGGATTGCGCCAACAGCAACGCAGGTACTACCGCCAACAAGGTAGCAGAATTCAAGGAAAAAGACCCTCACGGATTCGGCATGGCTATTCTCGGCATGGGCATAGTATTGTCTTGTCTGCTTTTGCTTTCGATTTTCTTCTATCTCTTTGGTAAAATATTTGCCAAGGCAAACAGCAGAAAAGCCGAAGCAACCACACAAGAGGAAACACCGCAGCCGCAGGACGAGAACGAAGTTATTGCAGCCGTTATAGCAATGGCATTGAGGAAACAGCAATACGGTTTTCATGACAACGAGAGTGGCGTGTTGACAATAAGACCTCGCCGCACAAATTGGACGAGAACCGGAAACAGCAACTAAACATAGTAAAAATCAGAACAGGTTTAATATGAGAGTATATAATTATAAACTGAACGAAGGCTCACTTACGATAACCGTTGACGAAACTGCGGGAGCAATTTCGGGCATCTGCGTCGAAGGAAACGAGGTTTCGCTTCCCGAAGGATGCGAAGAAGAGGCAATAGCAGCCATGGCACTCGCCGTGGATACTACATTAAACGAAGTGGTTCACGACGACGAAAGCGGAATAATAACTTTGAAACCCACCGCAAGCCGTTGGAACGCTCCGGAGTTCCACTTCAACACCGTTGAAAAAGACTAAAAACAGAAACAAAACATAAAGAGATGAAACAATACAAATACCGCGTAAACGGAAAGAACTACGATGTGGCGATTGACGAAATTAACGGCAAAAACGCCAAGGTTACTGTTAACGGCATCAGCTATGATGTTGAGATAGAAGGTGAAGCAGGCGAAGGTCTCGCACCCTTGAGCGGAATTGATGCCATTTCAGCAGGCGCATCTGCCGCTCCCGCAAAACCGGTTGCCGCTCCCAAAGCTGCAGAAAGCAAACCCGCTGCTGCTCCAAAGGCTTCTGCCGCTCCCGGCAAGGGAACTCCCGTGAAAGCTCCCCTTCCCGGCACCGTAACAGACATAAAAGTGGCTGTTGGCGATGCTGTAAAGAAAGGACAGACCGTTGTTGTGCTTGAAGCAATGAAGATGCAGAACAACATCAACGCCGAAAGCGATGGAACCATTACTTCGGTTACAGTGACCAAAGGCGACACCGTTAACGAAGGTGCCACATTGGTTACCATTGGCTAATTACCGTTGACGAATGGACGGATTTTGGCTCTTTCTTTCCAGTAAATTCAGCGACTTCCTTACATATACGGGAGTAGCATGCGCCTCTTATCAGAATCTCATTATGATTCTGGTGGGAATCGTATTCATTTGGCTTGCCATAAAGAAAGACTTCGAGCCGCTGCTTCTCATTCCCATTGGTTTGGGAATAATACTCGGCAACATTCCTTTCAAAGCTGCCGGATTGGAAATAGGACTTTACGAGGACAACTCGGTGCTCAATTTTTTCTATTCGGGAGTTAAGGACGGCTGGTACCCACCGCTGATTTTCTTGGGTATAGGAGCGATGACCGATTTCTCCGCCTTGATAGCAAACCCCAAGTTGTTGTTGATTGGCGGTACGGCACAGTTTGGAATTTTCGGCGCATACATGCTCGCCCTTCTGTTGGGTTTCGAACCGAACCAGGCTGCAGGCATTGCCATAATAGGCGGTGCCGACGGACCGACGGCTATCTTCCTTTCTTCGAAGCTTTCGCCCAACCTCATGGGGGCTATTGCCGTGTGCGCATACTCTTACATGGCTCTCGTGCCTGTGATTCAGCCGCCTTTGATGCGTCTGCTCACCACCAAAAAGGAGCGTGTCATACGCATGAAGCCCGCGCGTCAGGTTTCACAAACCGAAAGAATCATTTTCCCTATTGTGGGATTGCTGCTAACCACTTTCATTGTTCCCTCGGGACTTCCGTTGCTCGGTATGCTCTTCTTCGGGAACCTTTTGAAGGAAAGCACCAAGACCACACGCCTTGCAAAAACGGCGGGAAGCTCACTCAACGACATCGTTGTCATGCTTCTGGGATTGACAGTGGGATGTTCCACACAGGCAAGTGTATTCCTCACACGCGACACCATATTCATTTTCATTCTCGGAGCATTATCGTTCATCATTGCAAGCGCATCGGGAATATGCTTCGTGAAATTATTGAACTTGTTCCTGCCCAAAGGCAACAAGATAAACCCTCTCATCGGGAACGCAGGCGTTTCAGCCGTACCCATGAGCGCACGTATTTCAAACCAGATAGGATTGAAATACGACAGCGGCAATTATCTTCTTATGCACGCTATGGGACCGAACGTAGCAGGTGTGATTGGTTCGGCAGTGGCTGCGGGTGTACTTCTCGGCTTCTTGAGCTAAACAAAGAACAAATAGGAAATAATCATAAAACAGCGAGAAATCCCTTCCAAACAACGGAAGGGATTTTTTGTTGCATGCCGCAAAAGGCATTTTTTGATGCTCTTCTGAGCCTCTTTTGGGGGTATTGTTTTTCAGATACTTACAACGCTCAAAAATACAAGGCACTTATTTTAAAATACAAGGCACTTATTTTAAAATATATGCCTTGTATTTTTCACGACAAGCCATGTGTGTTTTTCGGACATCACAAAACGTTTTTCGCGAGAACGCTTTTGACGAATAAATAAAGCCGCAAATTCCGAAAATCAAAGTATCCGTTTCGGCTTATGATGCTAAAATAACCACCCCTAAGGAATTAATAAGATATATTAAAACTCTGAATTTGCAGCATTCGCATTAGGTTACTAACTTTGCATACACAAAAGCAAAAAGATGGCGAGACACAATCTGCTCGGAGTGCGAGGTGAAGAGGCTGCGGCGCGTTTTCTCATGTTCCGCGACTATTCCATTCTCGAACAAAATTGGCGGGTGGGACATCTTGAGGTGGATATCATAGCCCAAAAGCGCGGACTTCTGATTTTTGTGGAGGTTAAGACACTTGCCGACACAAACGTAATGCTCCCCGAGGAACATGTAGATGAGGAAAAACGTGAGCATCTGATAAAAGCCGCAGAAGCCTATCTGAAAATCAAAAACCTCGACCAACAGGTGCGCTTCGACATAATAAGCGTTACCGGTTCTGAGCCACCATATGAGATTCGCCATATAGAAAATGCCTTTGAAGTGCCACCCACATTCGTGGGAAGATAAAACAAGCAGCAAGACAGCATAAGCATACCTAACATCATGTCAGCCAACAGCAACATCGTATCGTCCATTTCAAGCCAAAAACCGAGTGAAAGCCGCAAGGTGGATATTCCCACACGTGCGTTTTGGTTTCTTTTTCCTCTGAAATTCACAAACGAATATACCTTTTCGTACTATTACGTACCCCGTACCACTTCCACCAATGATCTGGCGTTCACTCTCCCGCTTCCAAAGGAAACCGGGATACAAATAATCTCCGCCGAAGAGCAAACGGCAGGAAGAGGTCAGGGAAATTCTTCATGGGAATCCGAAAGCGGAAAAAATCTTACCTTCAGCATCGTATGCCGTGCCGAATTTGTGGAACCGTCCAAGCAATTCTGCGTGCTGCAAGCCGCTGCATTGGCAGTGCGACACGTTCTGGCAAAAATTTGCGACGATGTTACGATTAAATGGCCCAACGACATTTACATAGGAAACAAGAAAGCAAGCGGCACATTGATTCAGTGCGACATGGAAAACGGCAAGACTCGCAGAATGGTTATTGGCGTAGGGCTGAACGTGAATCAGGAAACTTTCACAAGCAATGCTCCAAATCCCGTTTCCCTGCACAATGTGGTGAATCACGAACTTAATCGCGACGATCTCCTGCATTCCATTGCCGAAAGGTTTGCAGTGGAATACGACGGCCTGCGTTTTGGCGTTAACGGCATAAGACAAAGATACACATCTCACCTTTTCCGAAACGAAGGTTCGCACGAATACAAGGACAAAAACGGGACGTTCGCCGCTACATTCGCAAAAGTGGAAGACGACGGGCATCTTGTTTTGCGAGACAATAAGGGTACGGAAAGAGTTTACGGCTTCAAGGAAGTGGAATTCGTGTTATAACCCACGCTTCAACCTTTCTGACAAATTCAATATAAGTTTTCGGACTTCACCCTGCATATCCGCTTCGCCGTTATTATATATAATGTAATCGGCACGAAGCATCTTTTGTTTCTCGTCAAGCTGCATGGAAATCCATTTCCTCACAGTTTGCGCGGAAATACCGTCGCGTTTCATTACACGTTCCACCCTCAAATCCTCGGGAGCCGTAACAAGCACCGTGTAAGCCACCTCGTTGTCAAACTCCGCCTCATAAAGCAAAGCACACTCCATGAAAACAATGCGGGAAGCCTGTTTTTTCGCCCAGCAACGCCAACTTTTCCTGACACAAGGGTGAACCTCCGCATCAAAACGCGCAGCATTTTCGGGCGAAGCGTGAAGAAATTTTCTTATAACGGGTTTGTTTAACGAACCGTCGGCTTTGAAAACGTCGGGAGACACGAGTTTTTGCAAACGTGTGCGTAGTTCGGTATTTTCAAGCATCTCATTGCGCGCCGCAGTGTCGGTATCGAAAACGGGGAAACCCGCTTCGCGCAAGATATTACATAAATAGGACTTGCCGCTTCCTATGCCGCCGGTAACTCCTACGAGAATTTTATCGCCATCACTGACCATCGGACGAAGGAATGTCTTCTATTACAAATTCCACCTCACCCGGCGAAATTCTTGCGTGAGAAACTCCCGCCGGCAAAGTTTTCAATCGCGGCGAAAACTTGCCGCTGACATTATTTACAAGCTCATCGTAGCTCACAACTATGACAAAATTCCCCGCATTAACCGTGTTGTACTTCGAAGCTCCTATCTGGAAAGTAACATTCACCTTGGGCGGGAAAGTACGAAGCACCTTGGTGGCAGGAAAATTGACCATTTCCACCGGAACTTGGACAGTTTTCTCGGTAATCATGTCAACGTAAACCTTGGTTCTGACTTGCGACGGAACAAACTTGGCTCCTCTCACGCCGTGTATGGGAACCATGAAATCCGTGTCTCTTTTAAGAGCCGAAAGCTCAAACGCCGTAGTGTAGGCAGCCGTCATGGTGTCGAGAACACTCTCTATGGCGTAAACGCTGACAGAATCGGGAATGACCGAAACGCCCGAAATTCTCATTTGACTCTCTGTGCCGACCCTTCCGAGGAATCTTACGGGAAGTCTTTTGTGTGCTCCGTAGTTAAAGTAGTATTCTATTGTGTCGGGACGGTAAGATGCTATGTGCGTTGACGAAGATAATTGGCGCGAAAGCTGTTTCATTAGCTCACGAGTGAGGATTGAAACATGTCCGTTGCGCCCTTCATATTGCGTAAAGTCTATGTTTATGGGAGAAAAGTCCATGAAATAGCGATATTGCAGGAGTGTGGAGCCGTGATCTTTGAGCATAACACGCAAAGATGCCTGTGGCGGCGTGGTAACTACCGCTCTTTCGGGAACATTCACAAGTTTAACGGGCACTTCAAACTCCATTTCGTAATAGGAACTCAAGTGCTGGAAAAGCCAGAAGCATGTGGACAATGCCACAAAAAACAAAAACTTCAGAAACTGCCTGTTCAATATTTTCGAGACCAAGTTTCTGAAATAGCTTTTCAATATTCCGCCTTTCATTGACAGTTGAAGAAAACTCCTGCGCGGGCTTTCTCCGCGCAGGGTTTGGTTTATTACGGTTTAGATATATTGTCCGCGTTAGCGCACGGACTTTCGAAAATCAACGTACCTGCTGTGTTGCAGCCGCATTTGCAAAGAGATGAGTTTTCTCGACCTTTACCTTTACGTCGCGGGCTATTTCGAGAACCACAATGTTCTTTGCATCGTCTATTTCCTTGATTGTTCCGTGCAATCCGCCGTATGTTACAACTTCCATGCCCGGTTCGAGAGAATTACGAAACTTTTGTATTTCCTTTTGTTTTTTCTGCTGCGGACGAATCATGAAAAAGTACATGATTGCAAAGATTGCAACAATCATGATAAGGAACGTTGCATCGAATCCTCCGGTTTGGGGAGCTGCAGCAAGGGTTGAAAGTAAGAGATTCATTGTTTTGATTTTGTATTGTTGTTAATATGTTTTTTTGCTTACGTCATTTCATTATCACGTTCTCGGAGCGAAGTTTTTTCACAACGAAGTCAAGCAGTCCGTTAATGTAAACGTGGCTTTTGGGTGTGCTGTAAACTTTGGCGAGGTCGAGATATTCGTTTATCGAAACTATCGGCGGAATGGTGGGGAACGACATTATCTCGGCTATGGCTATCTGCATTATCACTATGTCCATGAGAGCCATGCGCGAGAACTTCCAGTTTTTGGCGTTGTCGCGTATCATTGCGCGATATTCCTCTTCGTTGGCAAGCGTGTTGTGGATGAGTTTTTTTGCAAACTCGCGATCTTCTTCGCTGTCGTATTCCGGGAGCAGCGGTTGCTCTTCTCCGTTTTCCTCTTTGAATCGTTTTATGGTTTTAATGACGAATGTGTCCACTATTTCGCGGTCGTCGTTCCAATAGAGACTCTTCTCTTCAAAAAGCGAATCAATATCTTCGCACGGAATGAAGCATGATTTGTAAACTTTTCGCCAGAAAGTACGGTCGTCGGCGTATTCCGGGCTTTTCAAGCTCATATATTCGCGATAGGCATCGCTTTCTTTTACCGCTTTGTATAGTTTGCGTATCAAAGTTTCGTCCATCATGTCGGCACCGGCATTGTTAGCAAACGAACACAGTTCCTTGTTTGTAACCAGCTGTTTGGCGAATTTGTTATCGGCATAGCGTGTATCGATTTCCACATCGAGATGCAGACGTTCGGCACGGGCTTTCTGAACAGAAATGTCCTTTACTCCATACTCATAAACTTTTCCTATGAGCATCAAAAGGTAACGATACATATCGTATGACTTGGAAAGGCTGAACAGAAGCTCTTTCTCCACCGATGCCATGGACTTGTCGGGATTCTGATAATAAGAATATACTAATTGAACGACTTTAATGCGTATTAAATCACGATTTATCATAATCAAATATCTGAGACTTTTGCGTATAATCACGGATTCCGCAGGTGCAAATATAATAAGATTCCGTGAAATTATAAAAGATTTTTATCGGAATAAAGCCTAAAATTGCCGCCGATTCGGTTAGCGACAACAAGAACTGCACAAGCCGGCGGAGAGTGCAATTTTGCGTGCTTCACATCAGTTTCGGCAGTGCACGGAACGCCTAAAAACGTTATTTATAAGTTGCTGATTATCAACACACGGGGAAAGCGCAAAAATACAAGGCACTTATTTTAAAATACAAGGCACTTATTTCAAAATATATGGCTTGTATTTTTCACGATAAGCCATGTATTTTTTTCAGACATCAAAAACAGAGTTATTTTAATGCCATTCCGGGGTAAATCACATCACTTTTGCGATGAGTTTTTCCATATACGGAATGTCTATTATTCCCCGTGTGAACGAAAGAAGTCCCGCATCCTCGAGTTTATGCAGTGTGCGCGACACGTTCAAACGAGTTTCACCCACACATTCGGCAAGGTCGGTCATCTTACATTTAATCTGTTTTCTGCCGGCAGGGCGCAAAACCTGACGTGAAAACAGGTCGGTGATTTTTGCTTCTGTTGTTTGGGGCGGCAAACGGCGCAGACGGTTCACCGTGTCCTGTGCCAACGAGCTGAGCATGTTTGTGAAATTGAATCGGAACACATCGTTTTCCATCATCTGCCTCACGATTACGCTTTTGGGCAGACGCAAATAATACCCTCCGCTGTCGGCGGTGTAATTGCGTGTGTATGTAGTGTGAAGTCCGAAGAGACATTGCGGTTCGACAACACTTACGGCATGAACCAGCTCGTATATGGTGAACCGGTTTTTGCCAAATGCGGCAGAAGCCTGCACGAATCCTTCGAGCAGAAACAGGAGCGAGCGACACTCTTCGCCCGAAGTGATTATGGCATTTCCCTTGCGCATGGGCGCAACCACGGGATTTATGGTTTCGTAAATACTCGAAAGCGTAGAACCGTCTATTCCAAGAAACAGCGGAAGGGAAGCAAGTTGTTCGTAATCGAGTTTTTTCATCGCTTTTATCTTTTGGCTTTCGCAATTCTCGCAGCAAGCTGCGGCGACATCCATACTCCGTATCCGCCTTTCTCGTCGGAATAGATGAAATACGCCTCCAACTCCTTATGATTTCGGAGAACTTCCTTGGCAGAATCCACGCCGAGCACCATGAAAGCTGTGGCGTAAGCGTCGGCTGTGGCACAATCGCGGGCTATGACCGTTGAAGAAAGCAGGGTGTGCTGCACGGGATAGCCGGAGCGGGGATCTATGGTATGGGCATAGCGTTTGCCGTTTCGATAATAGAATCTGCGATAATTTCCGCTCGTAGCCATTCCGCAATCGGAGAGCTCCACCACGGCTTCAATCTCATTGTTCACCTGCGTACTGTCGTCAACGGGACGATTTATGCCTATGCTCCACAGCGCATTCTTGGAATTTTTTCCCTTAGCCGCAATCTCTCCGCCAATTTCAACGAGATAATCTTTAATGCCAAGCTCGTTGAAAAGCGCAGCTACGACATCGCACCCGTAACCTTTGGCTATTGCGCTGCAATCGAGCTTCGTTTCCGGATTTTGCTTTATTACCCTGCCGCCATCCAAGAGAGAAACCTTGCGGTAGCCCACTGTTTTAAGAAGATTGAGGATTGCAGAGGAAGTAACACTGTCCTTTTTTGCAAAACCAAAGCCCCAGGCATTAACAAGCGGTGCAACGGTAATGTCGAAAGCACCATTGGTTGCTTCCGAAACGGTTTGCGCCAAATTAAAAACATGGTTGAACATGCTGTCAACCCTGACATCGCGATTTTCATTGACAGCGGTGATGATGCTCCGTTTGTTGAACGGCGAAAGCGAGGCATCGACCATGGCGAGACGCTTGTCAATCTCGGCCTGCAGGTCGCGATTGTAGGAATATGTTATGTGGTAATAAGTTCCGAACACATTTCCTTCATTATATATGTATCGCGTGTTATTGCGGCTGATTATGACAGCCGCACTCGCTATCACAAGAAACACGAGAAATATTATCTTTCCTTTTCCGAGTCTTCCGCTTTTCATAACAACAGATGTTTATCCCCAAACAAGGGTTTTGATGCCGAGAAGAATGAGTATGATGCCCCCGAAAAACTCTCCCTTGAATTCGAAACGCTTTCCCACAAACACACCGACGGCTTTACCTGTGAGCGCAAGCAGGAACGAACCGAGAGCTATGATAAAGAGCGGCATGGCAACAGATGAAACCGATTCGAGACCCATACAGGTGAACGTTATGCCTATGGCAAAAGCGTCGATGCTCGTTGCAACGGCAAGATAAAGCAATGTCAGAACGCTGTTGGGGTTGAACGGACGTTCTTCTTCACCATGCAGACTTTCCCAAACCATTTTGCCGCCAATCAAAACGAGGAGTACGAAAGCTATAATGGGAGTAAAACTCTCTATATAGGATATGAACAATCCCGAAACACTCCACCCTACTAACGGCATAAGAGCCTGGAACAATCCGAAAAGCAAAGCCATGAACAATGCCTGGGAAAGATGAAAACGTTTCTCGATTATTCCGCACGTAAAAGCAACGCCGAAACAGTCCATTGCAAGAGCGAGCGAAAGAAATATACTCTCAATTATACTCATACTGTTTGTGAAATGATTATGTCTGTCAAATATCGAAAATCAAGTTGAATGTGCCGCCTATGACCGTTGTCCCGCTCTTTCCGAAGCCGGGCACATACCACGGTTCGCCTATACTTGCAGATTTTCCCGAGATTCGGTTTTTATATCTCGCGGTCCAGCCCAAATGAAATATCTTCCAGATTTTCGTTTCTACACCGAAAGTCAGCTCAAGCCAAAGCTGGTTTCCACTCAAACCTTTGAAATCGTAAGGAACTTCGATGTTCCAAAAAGGATCTTTGAGATTCGGTCCGCTTATGTCGTATTTGAACGAAGAATAAGCCAATCTTCCACCGGCGAAAACCCTGTTGCCTGAAATCTTGTCGCCGAGAATATTATAATCAAGCCCCACGCGGAAGAACGGAGAGTTTGTTTTATAGTGCAGATTGGTTGCCTCGTCCGTATGATTGCTCACGCCCATTCCGATTTCCACTATAGGAAAATAAGTACCTTTTATATTAGCCCTGACAGCACCTTCGTATTCGCCGTAAGATGAGACCAGAGACAGAAAAGCCCCGGCAAGGTTTCCCGAAACAGAGAAACCGGCAAGAAATGGCAGTTCCTTCTGCTGCGCCGAAGCCACATTATCGGGACTATATTGCACCCCGCGTATTTTTTGAGGCGCAGCAGCCACGGAATCACGCTGGGCGTTGGCACCCAAAGGCATGGCAAGGCTAAGGCAAAGCAATATATACTTTGAAATTCTCGACCACATTGTAATTTACTTTGGGATTGTTGAGCGCGACACTGTCTATTTGCGCAACTTTTGCGGAGCCGTTACCGCGCAAAAGGGTTACGGACGTAATTTTATGGAACATGGACGGGCTGCAGTCTATTGATTCAAAATGCGCCTCGTTAGTGTGAGCCACAACAACGGTATCGGTACGGCTTTCACCTGAATTCGAAATGCAGAAAAGCAACGTGTCGGCACTCAAGCGGTAACTCATAGGCAAATTGACTTCTGTAAGATTCACACCACGGTTAAAGAGCACCGTATCAATGCTCGCGGCTTTCACGGTAAGGGTATCCTTAAGCACCACAGAGGCTCTGCTCGAGGAATCATAGAACATATATTTTGCCGAAACCGAATTGCTGAGCGGGCAGTCTATATTCGTGCACGACGAGAACGCCGTCATTGCAAACAGCAAGCTTATTATAACGCCGCCTGAGCCGGATATAGTATCCAAAAACCTATACATTTGCCGCAGCATGGACTTTTTATATTTCCTTCTCAATTTTGTAGTCGTTTCGTGAGGATGCGTTGCGGCTGATAAGCTCTCCGAGAAATCCGGCAAGAAACAACTGCGTGCCGAGAAGCATCATAGTTAGCGCAATGTAGAAATACGGAGAATCGGTAACCAGATGTGCGGGAATATGATTGCCGAGAGCGTAAAGTTTATTTGCACCCACAATTACTATGGCAACGAATCCGATGAAAAACATAAGCGACCCGAGAAATCCGAAAACGTGCATCGGCTTGCGACCAAAGCTCGTGAGAAACCACAAACTCAACAAGTCGAGATAACCATTAAAGAAACGATTGAGGCCGCCAAACTTTGTATGCCCGAACTTGCGTGCCTGATGATGCACAACCTTTTCGCCAATTTTGTCGAAGCCCGCATTTTTTGCAAGATACGGTATGTAGCGATGCATTTCGCCGTATACTTCGATGTTTTTTATGACTTCGCGACGATAAGCCTTCAAACCGCAATTAAAATCATGCAGATTGTTTATGCCGCTAACCTTTCGCGCCGTGGCATTAAAGAGTTTCGTGGGAATAGTTTTGGAAAGCGGATCATAACGTTTCTTTTTGTAGCCCGAAACAAGGTCATAACCGTCCTCAATAATCATGCGGCGCAACTCGGGTATCTCGTCGGGCGAATCCTGAAGGTCGGCGTCCATGGTTATTACCACATCGCCTTGCGCTTTCTTGAATCCGCAGTAAAGAGCTGCGCTTTTGCCATAATTACGACGGAACTTAATGCCGTGAACATTGGTATCTTTTTCAGAAAGTTCCTCTATCACTTTCCAGGAATTGTCTGTGCTTCCGTCGTTCACGAATATTATTTCATACGTAAGCGAGTTGTTTTTTGCCACACGTACTATCCAATCATATAGTTCCTTTATGCTTTCGTCCTCGTTATAGAGTGGAATTACCAGCGATATGTCCATATTTTTATCATTTGCTTTTGGCTGTTCTGCGCACGGCGAGTAATGATGCCGGCAAGGACAGAATCAAACCGAGAAATATGTTTATGTCAAGAAGATTTGCCGCATAGGTTACCGGCGAAACGGACTGCATTGTTTCAAGAACGTTCTTCATGTCGTCAAGTCCCTTTCCGTCGGTCAGTTGTCTCATGCTTTCCATTTTGAATGCCTCTTTCACTTCTGGGGAATCCAGTCCTTGCAAATAACCGTCTATGAATGCGCCGTTGTCAAAGAACTGAAAATAAACGTAACATGCCGCCGAAAGCAAAAGGGCTGCGTAAAAATACAAAAGTATTGAGAACAGATAGCCTCTGCCAAACGACATCACGCCGTCGCAAACGCTGTCGCGAAATTTGCAAAGCAGCAAATAACCCATTACGGGCGTTGAGGCGAACACCAGATAGAACACGAGCGAAAGCATGGTGTGTTCCAAAGAATTTACAAAGCACAACATTCCCACAATCCAGCACATTCCGTAGGGCAGCGCGTAGTTCATGGCAAAAGCATTTGTTTGCCTGAAAGTATTGGAGGACATTTGTTTCGGTTCCATTGGTGTTGTGTAGTTTGCTTATAGTTTTTGCAAAGTTACAATATATAATCCATTATTCTGCAAGCCTTCCCCGTATTTTGCCGTTCCGCATTGTTCAGAACATTACGGATGCCCTCACTCCGTTCTTGGAATGCAGCGGTTGCGCAACGGGCATCAAATTTCCGCCGTTCTCCATTATGGCATACGGATCGGTCAGTCCGCGCAGCGAAGCCGTCCAATATTTCACGCCATTGAGTTCTGCGGCTCCCGCCTGCCTCAACAGTATGTTTATCTTTGTCATTCCGCCCAGATTGTTCCAAAAGTTCATCCACTCGCCCACAGACGGGAGATACCAGTCGGAACATCCCTGCAAACTATTCTGATATGTGGCGGCAATGTTCACTGCTGCATTTTCGGCATTGCCTTTGAAATAGTCCGACACCTCATATCCGCGCAAATCGGTCATGACACTCGATGTAATGTATTTCGAAGCCGAACTCGGAAGTGTCTCGGCATTGCTCCACGAAGTATTATCCGCCGCCTCGTTCACCGCCATTGCGCGCCCGTAACCGTATTGTTCGCGATTTAAGTTCTCTGTGTCGTAAACTATTGCCCTGACATTGAAATCGTCATCACAAAGAAATGTTCCGACCGAGACTTTCCCTGTGGCAGTCGCCGTATAAGTTTTGCCATTCTCGAAATCCGCGGTTCTTATTCCCGCATCGCCATAACTTCCCGCACTGCTGCCGTCAATATCCACGTTCTCTATTATGTTCACACCGTTTTCGAGCGTTATTTCACACTCAAGCGTGGGCTTTGCTATGGTCTGCGCATGAAAAGCCACGTAAGTGTCGCCATCGGAATTGACATTACACGAAATCTTCTCTATCTCATTAGCCACAAACATGTTGCTATTCATATAAGTTTTGGCTAAAGAGGCAAACAACAAGGGTGCGGCTATAGCGGACTCCTTTGTGGCAACACGGTTTCCTATGGAAGCAAGGCGGTATGCCTTGGGGCTTACGCCGTCCGTCTTTTTAATGCTAAGAAAAGCCGAAGCGTTGTAAAGCGAAAGCGGCTGCGCCGAATTCTTAAGGTTGGCGGCTGTTGCACTCCTGTTATATGCGTAGTCGCGCGCCTTGGCATCGGCAAGTGTTCCGTTCTGGTTTTGATAGTCCACCGTTATGCACCGCGCTGCCGTGTCAACGCTCACCTTGGATGTGTTTGCGTATACCACATAGCAGTTAATCCTGTCGTCGTCTGCCACATATTGGAAATTTCCTTTGAAACAGCCCGAAGCTTCATCGTATTTCAAAACGCTGAGTAAGCTTTTTTCGCCCACACTTCCGTTGCAGGCATACATAACATCGCCTTCGGCAAAATCATGTCCCGCCGGAGTTTCCATTTTCGGGGCAACCGAAACGTATATGGTCTTTATTTGTTTCTTGTCTTTGTTGTCGTTGCCGCCGTTATCGCTGCTGCACGAAGCCGCAAAGATCGCAGCAATAATGAAAAGCAATGCGGATACTGTTTTATTCATATAAGTTTTGTTTTAATATCGGAAAGCAAAGATAAAAAATAAAGCTTGTTCGCCGAATCTTTTTCATTGTTAATTCTTGGCGGCATCCACAGAGCCGCACACGCCGCACGGCGCGGCACATATCCGCACGTTCCCATAAGGTTTCGACTCGTTATCGGTCTCCCGTTGGGAAAAAACACTAACTTTGCCCCGCAAAATATTCACATTATAAATTACTGCAATCCATGAAACTAAAAACATTACTGCTATTCCTTGCCTTTGCGCTATGCAGTCTGCAAGGTTCGTTCGCCAAAACAATAAAAGTGCTCGCCATAGGCAACAGTTTCTCCGAAGATGCCATAGAGCAAAACCTGTATGAACTTGGCAAAGCCGCAGGCGACGAATTTATAATAGGCAATCTGTACATAGGCGGATGTCCTCTGAAAAAACACTGGTACAATGCCGAAAACGATAAAGGAGCTTACAGATACCGCAAAATAAACGCCGACGGCAAACTCGTGCAAAAGGACAACATAAAAATAAGTGCCGCGATAGCCGAAGAAGACTGGGACTATATCAGTCTGCAACAGGCAAGCGGAGTTTCCGGTCTTACAGAATCCTACGAGCCTTACCTTGCATACCTCGTGGCTTACATAAAAACGCTCGCACCCGGGAGCAAAATCGTATGGCATCAGACATGGGCATACTCCAAGACCTCAACCCACGGCGAATTTCCCAACTACGAACGCAACCAAACCAAAATGTACGAAATGATTATGGAAGCGTCGCAAAAAGGAATGAAAGACAACGGAATAAAAAAGGTCATACCCTCCGGAACAGCCGTTCAGAACGCACGCAACACCTTTATAGGCGACAACATGAACCGCGACGGCTATCACCTGAACCTAAGCTACGGACGCTACACGGCAGCCTGCACATGGTTTGAGGCGCTGACGGGGAAAAACGTTACCAAAAACACCTACGCACCCGCAGATGTTGATGTGCGCACGGCACAAGCCTGCCGTTGCGCCGCACACGATGCAGTGAAACACCCGTGGAAAGTAACGCTTCACTGACACCTCCAAACGCCAACGCATAAATATTCCAAAGTAAAGCCGAAACACCGCGAAAACACGCCGTTTTTTCGTCCTCATAAAGGCTACTGTGTTTCAGACATTTGGAACAGGCAAAAATATAAGGCACATATTTTAAAATATGTGCCTTATATTTTGAAATACATGGCTCGTATTTTTTACGAAGTGCCTTATGTTTTTTACCACATCAGCACACGCCTCAAAATTCATGCGCATATCCACGAAAAATATACGCATATTTCAGCACGGGAATGCATTGCTGCGAGACGAGAAAGCGATGGTGCCCCGAATTTATTTGTAAAACTCTTTCAGTTTCACGTATTCATCGGCAAACCATTCCGCTTCGCCCGGATCGGCAGCCTTGTTCATCTTCTTTGCAGGCACACCCGCCCATATTTCATGTGCTCCGACCTTGGTATTTCCTAAAACCACGGCACCGGCAGCCACAACGGCCCCCTCGCCTACCTCCGCGCCGTCAAGAACAACGGCGTTCATTCCGATGAGTGCCCCCTTGCGCACGGTGCAGGCATGAACAATGGCTCCATGTCCGAGAGTAACATCGTCTTCAAGCACCACGGGCTTGCCGCCAGCCTGATGTATGCATGCATTGTCCTGTACGTTCACACGGTTTCCCATTCTCACACCGTCAACATCGGCGCGAATCACAGCCGAAAACCACACACTACAGTCATCGCCCATTGTAATGTCGCCTATGAGCGTTGCGTTCTCTGAAAAATAGCAATTCCTACCCCACTTGGGGCTTTTGTCCTTGAAGTTCTTTATCAATGCCATAATTAAAAGGATTTTCAATTTGCGTGCAAAGGTATGAATTTGCTCCATGCAGGCAAAAAATAATATTCAGGAGCTTATAAAAACATTAAGGAGAGTATCACTTTCGTAATACTCTCCTTTTAATTTGATTTTTTAGTGATCCGTTTGGGGCTCGAACCCAAGACCCCAACATTAAAAGTGTTGTGCTCTACCAGCTGAGCTAACGGATCAGCCGTTATTGCCGTTAAGCGAGTGCAAAAATACTATGTTCTTTAATACCGACCAAATTTTGGAGCAACAAATTTGAGAAAAAATCGTGTTTTAGTCCTTTTCAGGGGCGTTTTCAAGCGTTTTTTCTCTCATTCTACACTTTTCTATCTTGCTTTCGAGCTTTTTTCTGCGCCGGTTTTCCCTCTCTATTTCGCTGTCAAGAGGGTCGTCAACCACATAATGCCGATAATATGAAATAAGAATCTGTGTGAGCGGAAGAGCAATTATCAATCCGATTATTCCAAGCAGATAGCCCCAAACCGTAAGCGACAACAAAACCACGGCAGGGCGAAGTCCGAGAATCTTGCCCATTATGTGGGGCGTTATGATTGAGTCCTGCAATACTTGAACTATACAATAAACGGCTATAACGCCCAGCATCAGCATCCAGAAGTTTCTGCCGGTGTCCACAGAGCACAATATTGCCAACACAGTAGCCGGGAAAAATCCGAGAAGCTGCACGTAGGGTATGAAGCTTATCAATCCTATGAACACACCCAGTCCCACAGGCATGGGAAAACCTATAATCATGAAACCAACGGAGAAGAGCACGCAATTGGCTAATGCCACGAGTGCCTGACCGCGAAAGTATCCGCTCATACCGTTGTCTATGTCGCTCACAATCTTTTTAGCCATGCTTCTTTTGCTTTTAGGCACGAACCTTATCCATCCCTTCTTTACGCGGTCGTAGTCGTTGAGCATGAAAACAAGATAGAGCAACGCTATGAGCGACGAAACTATGCTTATAAGCACATTTGCCGTGGACAAGAGCATGTTCCACACCCTCGGCAAGGTTTCTTTCAGTCCCGACATCAGGTCTTTTTCGTTGAGCAGCCGTTCTATTCTCAACTTGTCCGAGTTTTCGCGAATGAATTTCTGCACCACTTCCGGAAGACTGTCGGCTCCCGTGCCGCCCGATACGTATGCTATCGCCACATCTTTAAGATGCAGAAGTTCTTCAAGCATCACGGGGATTGCCAGATAGAGCAACGTGCTTATTATTCCTATCACAATGACCAGCGTAACAAGTATGCTCAGCATTCTGAAGTGAAGCCGGCATTTGTATTGAAAGAAGTTTACCACCGGATAGAGTATGTAGGCAAATGCCCAGGCCACAACAAACGGCACAAGCACCGGACTGAGATAACATACAAGAAAATATCCCGCCACAAGCACCGTCATGAATATCAACCCGCGTACAAAACGGTCGAAATTGATTTCTTTTCCGAACATGATTGTTTAATATGAAAATTCGCGCCAAAGTTAAGACATCTTTTCCCAACACGCGGAGTTTCCCCGGCTTTTTTGTCCGAAAATTCTCCCTCATGTTTTGCCGCTTCACCCAAAACTCATAACTTTGAAAGCAACTTCAACAGCAAGAAAATGAAAAGTTTGAAAGCCTTTACCGTTGTTGCCGCCGCACTAATGCTCACGTCGTGCAGCACAAACATCATTGCAAGCCTCGGACTTGAAGACAGAATAAAAGGAGCGTGGCGTATGGCAGACGACTACGGTTATTGCCACGTCAGCATAGGAGATTCCACGCTTTGTTTTGTAGATAACACTCCTGAGAAGCATTATAAATATGTTCTTGTCAAAGACACGCTGAAAGTTCTGCACGGCAACATGAATGCGGTGCTTGTTGCCATGCACGGCGACACTCTCGGCGTTTCGCCGGTCAATGATGCACAGGGCGGTTACAGTCTTTTACCTTTCGAAGCCGTGAACATTCACGGCATTAACCGTCCCATTCCCACAGGAAACGACAGTTTGTCGAACGAAAAGCTGTCGGAAATTCTCCTGTTGCTCTCCATGGAGCGCGTGGATGAGGGAAGCATACGAAAATGGAACGACTTGCTTGTATACACAAACCCCGAAGCCCGGAAAGAAGTAGACAGATACGCCGCCAAACGCTATAAGAAACATCCCAAACGCTTCCTGAAATGGATTTACTCCCAAAGGGGACGAAATTCAAACGAAATTGCCGACGGGGTGTTCGGAGAATGGAAAAAGACAATAGGTTTTCCCGACAGGGAACACGTAGCCAAGCGAATTTCAAAGCTGAAAGACCCGCAAAGCAGGGAATATCTCACAAAACTGCTCGAAAAAGGTTTCCCCGACAACCGATAATTACCGCAAAACACGCCTTGTTTTTTAGAAATTACGGGGCATAAAAAACAACTTTCCCGTTATCCGATAAAAACACATGGCTTATCGCAAAAAATACAAGGCACATATTTTAAAATAAGTGCCTTGTATTTCAAAATATATGGCTTGTTTTTTTGCCCTTGATTCACAAGAACTTACAAACGAGCCAAAAAAATTCTTATTCTTTTGGCTTTCAGGCAATTGCAAAAGAGATGCGATTTTCCGGGTATTCCGCCTGTTTTTCATGAAATCCGTTTCCCGCCACATGCAAACATAAAAAAACGCTGCCGTTCCCCCATGGGAACAACAGCGTTCGCGCTCTTTTTCGCTTTCAGCCTATCCAGCGCACAATTGTCATGGCTTGTTTTTGGGTCAATATGCGTTGTCCTTTTTCATATCCGCGTTTTGCCAGCCGTCTTTTCAATTCTCCGTCGCCGCTTATCCAACGCCGCAGACGCTGCGACGCACTCCGGGGCTTGGTTTCGGGAAACAGTTTCACCGCAAGGTCGCAAAATTTAATTGATTTCAAAGCAAATCCTCCCTTCCTGCGGCAAAATTGGCAAACCATCCCGCGTTGTCTCTCCAAAACAGGCGGGCGTAGCGGGCGGAAGCATCATCGTAAACGCGCCGTGCCACATTTTCGCCCTTGCGAGCCATACATACTTTTCCGCCCGGCTCCACTTTCACCACACATCGGTTTTCGGGAGTGCCGCAAGTAATTATTGCCGTGCCGTTACGCTCTACAGTTATACTGTCAGCAGAATAGCGCGCCTGCGAAAGCCTGTCGGCAAGTGCAAAGAGGTATGTGAATCTTATACGTTCGCATCCGGTGCGCGGCAATTCGGAGTTTTGCGTAATCATGGACATAAGCCGCAGGTCGCAACCCAGGTTTTCGGCATAAACAATGCCGTAAAGGCAGCGCGTTTCGCCGAGCATAAACATTTCGCGACGGTTATCATCCATAAATTCTCTTGTAGCCGCATTTCTTTCAAGGCTTTCGCGCCGGGACATGTCGCCAAGACTTTGCAACGAAAACAAGCTGAGCCTGAACGAACGGCGAACATCGGTCATTCTCAGCATTCCGCCCGTGGCGGAAAGGGTTACCCTTTGAACCGAAACCGACGGATAACAACTTTTGTAGAGTTTGAAAATGGAATTTAGCTTCATGGTTGGTTAGTTTTTTAATTGGTTGTGTTTTGTTTGCTTACCAATGGTTTTGTTTTCCGGATTTAGTATTACCTTTGTCGAACGACGGTGCAAAGTTATCCTGCAAAAACCCGAAAATGTCGGAATGCGCAAAAACGGTAACAAATTTTTCATGCAGCCGCCGCCTTAAGAGTTACGACAAAACCCGAAACCCTACAATCATGAGCAGAAACAAAGCCATTTGGATTGCCAAACTTTTGTTCAGACGCGGTCAGTTGTCGCGCGAGGAGATTCTCGCGGCGTGGGCATCCTGTGATGAAAACGCAAAGCCCATGGCTCCGTCCACTTTCTACGACAACCGCCACCTTTTGTGGGAACGTTACGGAATAAACATCCGTGTGAGCCACGGGCTTTACAGTCTTGACCTTCGCGAAGGGCGTGAGCAGGAGTTTCTGAACCAACTGTTTTACGACGATGAGGGATATGACAACAGCGACACGGTGATTCGCGAGCCGCGTCCCGCAGGCTATGTCTGCATTGCCGCAATATCGCGTGCCATGGACAGTCATACTTGCGTGGAAGCGGTTTATTCGCCGTTCGACAAGCCGAAATACTCTCTGCTTCTCGCACCCTATTGCCTGCGTGTGTTTCGCGGGCGGTGCTATGTGGTGGGCTTTTCGTCCGCCCACAGAGAAGTTCGCACTTTTGCCCTCGACCGCATGGAGTCTCTGCAACCCACGCCCCACCCTTTCCCTCATGCTCCGAAATTTGACGCAAAGCAATATTTTGCCAACAGTTTCGGTGTTTACGGCGGCGCAGACCGGAGTCCTGAACACATTGTTCTTGAAGCCGATGCCCTGAACGCTTCGTTTCTTAGGACTTTGCCGCTGCATTCTTCACAGAAAGAAACAAAGACTGATGCCGACGGGGGAAAATACGTATGTCGTTTTGAGTTGGACATTTGCATTTCGCCCGATTTTGTTCACGAACTTTTGTACCACGGCGCGGGAATAAGGGTTGTTAGTCCCGAACATTTGCGCCGGGAAATAAAAAATGTGGCAAAAAAGATTCTCGAAGCATAATTGCCGCAGGGAATCCGCCACCGTCCGTCCCGATGTTTTCATTCTTTATGCCACAAGCCGAAAGGCGCAATCCGTTTGCCAAACACCATAATGCAGTTGCTCCGCCGGGCATGCTCCGGGGTGCAAAAAAGGGGCATTTTCAAAGCTTTTTTACAGGGATTTTTGCGGCTTTTGCAAGACATTGTTTTTCAGCCATTTGAAAAAGCGAAAAATACAAGGCACTTATTTTAAAATATAAGGCACTTATTTTAAAATATAAGGCACTTATTTCAAAATATATGGCTTGTATTTTTCACAACAAGCCATGTGTGT
>ENA-ORRN01000010-ORRN01000010.1-human-gut-metagenome-genome-assembly--contig:-NODE-10-length-164421-cov-16.545514_pt1 | contig 164421 bp, 130 predicted proteins | sample MGYA00242174_ERZ509132 | MGnify/ENA primary metagenome ERZ509132 (study PRJEB26280, sample SAMEA2338671) | human gut metagenome | biome: human gut; feature: human-associated habitat; material... | reverse complement strand
AAAATACAAGGCACTTATTTTAAAATACAAGCCATATATTTTAAAATATATGGCTTGTATTTTTTGCGATTTCCTATATCGTTTTTTCAGATTAGGAAAACGGCATTGTTTTATCAATGCTTTTTGTGTTTTTCGTCAGTATTGACGCAGAAACCTGCGGCTTTACGGTCAACAGGGAAAAAGGGATTTATTGTTTAGACGGCGTTTCGGATGCGAGGCGTGAGAATTTACGCATATTATATATAAGCCGGTCTATTTCGTGCAGAATCTGATCCAACTCCTGAAGCAAATGGAGCAGAAGCGTAGTGGCAGTTATGTCGCAGTTTTGCGTTTGAATGTTTACCATCATCTTGTCTCTGAAATCAGAAATCTCATGTTTCAGTGCGGAACACTCCTTTTGTATCTCTTCTCCGTCTCCAAGATTCAGTTCTGCAAAGTTTCCCGCCATTTCGTTCATGAGTATTACAACTTTTCCTCTGAAATATCTGAACAATTCGGCATCGTTCGGATCAATGGGCAGGAAGTTATTATCAACATGTTCGAGCGAGGGGCGACAAATACGCAGCAAACTGTAATATAATTGGAAAAGTGCGTTGTGCAAAAGGTGGAACGGAGTACTAAGTCTCACAGCCACCGCAACATCTGTTCTTCTAAGGCAGATAATCTCCCTGCGTCTCAGGCTCTTTAGAATTACCTTGTACTTCTTAACGCTGCTTAGTGATTTCCGAAGCGAATGCAGTTTTTCGTTAAACAGTCCGTCGGTGGAATCTATAAGCAGGGTGGAAAATTTATCGGTAATCTCCGCCACATTCTTACCCACATGTTCCTGCAACATCTTCACAATTTCTTTGGAATCTGTGGAAGAAAGCATATTGTAAAAGAGAACGTCCTTCTTGTCGTTCTTCTTGCGCTTGGCATAGCTGATATTGGAGTGAATCAACATGGCTACGGCTACCGTTATAAGTATTACTTGTGCGGGGAAACCGCCATAGTGCATGATGTTGGCTATTGTGAAACAAGAGATGAAAGCCACTGCTGCAGTAATGAACCATCCGCCGATAACCGTGAGCACACCTGTTATGCGGAACACGGCACTCTCTCTGCCCCATGCGCGGTCAGCAAACGAAGAACCCATGGCAACCATAAATGTTACATAGGTTGTGGACAGCGGAAGTTTCAATGAAGTGCCGAGAGCAATGAGTAAGGCAGAAATCACAAGGTTTACCGAAGCACGCAAAAGATCATAGGCAGCGGCATTCTCCCCCACTGCTTCAACGGGACGCTGAAAGCGACTTTCAACAAACTTTTGGGCACTTTCGGGAGTGATTTTCAATATGACATTTCCCGCAGAACTAGCCATGCGCACGAGACTTCGCGCCACTCTTGAAGAACCGAACATTTCATTTCCCGCATCCTGACGCGAAAGATTGACTTCGGTTTCTGTAACTCTGCGGGCTTTTTTCGACGTTGCCAAAGTTGCAGCCATTATTGCGCCTGCACCTATGAGGAAAAACACAGGTGTTTTTGCCGATTCCAAAAGCGATGACATCATAAAGGTGTCGGGATTTCCCGAACCCGAATTAGCGTAATCGATATAAGAAGAATATCCCGCCAAAGGTACGCCAATGAAGTTTACAAGGTCGTTGCCCGCAAACGCCATGGCAAGAGCAAAAGTTCCGAGAAGTACAACGATTCGCAGCACATTGATTTTCAAGAAATGGAGAATCTGCATTATGATACTGAGAACCACAAAGCATACTCCGAGAATCACAGCTATGTGAGTATTGATGAATTCCTTTGTTTCGGGAGTCATGAAAGAAAGGTTGCTTAAACCCTTGAAAAGCATAAAATACAGTATGGCTGTAACGGCAAGTCCCCCGAAAATTCCAATTTTGAACTTCAAGTGCACCTTATATTTGAATGTAAAAATCAAACGCGTTATGTACATCACAAGAGTTCCGAATACAAAAGCAATTCCCACAGATATGAAAATGGCAGTAATCATTCCCAAAGCCTGACCGGAGTTTATGTAATCACCAAAATCGGTACCCGGGTTTCCCCATGTCTTAATCATGGCAAGAGCAAACGAAGCACCAAGCAGTTCAAACACCATCGAAACCGTGGTAGAAGTCGGCATTCCGAAAGAATTGAATATATCAAGCAGCACAATGTCCGTTACCATTACCGCAAGGAAGATTGTCATAACCTCGCGGAAAGAGAACAAATCGGGCTGAAACACTCCATGACGGGCAATGTCCATCATGCCGTTGCTCATAACCGCACCGCAGAATATGCCTACGGCAGCTATTGCAACAATTGTACGAAACTTGGCAGCCTTTGAACCGATTGCCGAATTCATGAAATTAACCGCGTCATTGCTCACTCCTACCCATAAATCGGAAGCTGCGAGCAAAAACAGTAACACCACCAATACCAAATAGATACTTTCCATATAATTTTGCATTCTTTGTCAATGCAAAATTATTCCTACAGTGTTAGCCTTCTGTTACAACCGTGTTAAGATGATGTTAAGACGCGCCATAATAAAAACACGACACCAAAACTCCATTGGTTATACCTCGCGGAATTTGAAATATCTGTCGTTATGCTTCAAAAACCACGGATGAGTTACCGCCAGATAGAATATAATCGAAACAACGGCAGCAGGAATAGCAACCAACGTAGGATTTGGTACAAAAAAAGCCAAGACAAAACCTATTGCATATCCGCACTCGCGCGAAAGCATATATGTGTTCTGCGCCGTACCGCGCTGACAGTGTCCTATCATTTTCAAGAAGTACAACAGGAAACGCGAAGAACTTAGTCCCATACCGGCTCCGAATATCAAAGCAGCCGCATGAAGCGACGCGGGATTCGATGTTGCAAAAGGAATAAGCAATGCTGCCAACACGAGAATCATTCCCGTTACAATCTCCGCCCTGACATCAGCATTAGCAAAAACCATTATTCTAAGCGGATACGCCACGAGTATTCCCAACGCAGCAAATACAAACGATAACGGTTGCAGATTTGTTGCCACAAACATTCCCATTGTTGTGGAAAACAACAAGAGATTTACAAAAGGCAGGAAGTCATTTTTTTGCCAAAAGCGGTCGCAGCTAAACAGACTAACGTGAATTGGTGCACGAAACGGAACTCTGATTCTAACTATTACTATGGCAGAAAGCAGCAATACCGAAACGCTCACAAGCAATACCGTATGGAAATCGGTAAGAGGCATTATATAATAAGAAACAGCCACACCGGCAGGCACTGCAAGTATAGCCGACCATGCAAAATAATAATCGGAAACCGTACGTCGCTCTGAAGAGGTAAGATCATTGAGAAGCGTACTGCCCAAAGAAACCTGTGCCAAACCACATACCGCACCCTCAAGGAAACGAACTAATGCCACAGAAAGAACATCGCGGCTGAAATACATTATTCCGGAAATCGCAACAAGTACAAGCAATGACGCTTCGTAAACATTCTTTCTTTGAAACCTTACTACAAGAAAAGAACTCAACGGTCCAAGGACATATAATCCTACAGAAAAGGCTGCAATTGCAAGCGAAAGTGAATGATTTGAAACACCTTCAATGCGTCCTACAAATAAAACCGATGCAAGCTGCATCATAATGGCTACCACCAAAAGGAAGTTTGCCAAGCAGATTCTGAACAACACACCGTTCATTGCGTATTCGGTATCTATTTACAATATCAATACTGTTCTTCTTTGTTAGGATAATCTCCACTTTTTACATCCGCCACATATCTTTGCACGGCATCAGTTATGATTGTATACAAATCTGCATAGCGGCGCAAAAATTTAGGAGCAAATCCTTTGTTCATGCCAAGCATATCTTGAGCTACCAGAACTTGTCCGTCAACTTCATTGCCCGCTCCTATTCCTATTACAGGTATTGATAATTGCGCAGAAACCTTTGCGGCAAGAGATGCAGGGATTTTTTCGAGCACCAAAGCAAAACAACCGGCGTCCTGCAAGGCTTGCGCGTCTGCCAAAAGGCGTTCCGCTTCTTCCTCTTCCTTTGCTCTCAATCCGTAACCGCCGAATTTGTGTATACTCTGCGGTGTTAATCCCAAATGTCCAACCACAGGAACTCCCGCATCTACCATTGCGCTTATGGCAGGTACAAGACGTTTTCCGCCTTCAAGCTTCACAGCATCGCAACCACTCTCTTTCATTATACGAATGGCATTTCTTACTGCTTCGTCTGCGCTTACCTGATAAGAACCAAAAGGCATATCACAAACCACAAGTGCATGCTTTGCAGCTTTAACCACACTTTTGGCGTGATAAATCATTTCGTCTAAAGTAATAGGAAGTGTAGTTTCATTGCCGGCCATAACATTTGAAGCGGAATCTCCTATTAGAATCATATCAACTCCGGCAGAATCCACAATACTTGCCATTGTATAGTCATAAGAGGTAAGCATGGAGATTTTCTTACCCTCACTCTTCATTTTCAGAATGCGTTGCACTGTTATAGGACGCATGTCATCTGATATATAACCGGTCATATTATAATTTGTTTCACACGCGGAAAGAAATCGAATCCTCCAGATTCGATACATATCCCGTCTTACGAAGTGCAAAATTACTAAATTCCCTATTTATTACAAAAAGTGCTGCAAAAAACCTTATTTGCGTCTTCAGGACCAAAGCTCGAAAAGTTAGGAATTACCACATCGCTGTACTTTTTTACTACTTCTTCGGGATTGGATGTGATCAGTCCTATTACCATAGACCCGGAAGCTGCCGCAGACATCAGACCATTTACGGAATCCTCTACCACTATGCATTCTTTTGAAGAGAAACCGAAATGTTTTGCAGCTGTTATATAACAGTCGGGAGAGGGTTTCGATTCTTTATAATCCTCTGCAGTTAAAATTGAGTCAAACATATTCCGTATTTCCGGGCATGCCTTATACACGAAACTCATTTTGTCCCGGTCTGAACTTGTTGCCACAGCAGTTTTAACCCCTGCATTTCTTAATTTCTTTACAAATTCCGCAACTCCAGGTATATATGGATAGGTCATGGTGCTTTGAAATTCGTTCAATTCCTTTTTTATTTTGGCTCTTGTCTCATTATTAGGAAAATATTTCTCAAATACTTCCACAAGAGTATTGCCTTTTAGTTTCAAGGCAAGGTTTTCAACTTCGGGCAAATACTTTTCATTTATCTCGTCCCAGAATATTGTGTACTGACTTTCTGTATCTACCACAACACCATCAAAATCAAAAAGCACGGCTTTGAAACTATATTCCATTCTCAAATTGTTTTCGGCAAAATTAAATATAACCAGATTTTCATACAAACACCTTTACAGAAACTACACATTGCTTGTCCTGCTATTGAATTTAATGCTAACTTTGCATTACAAGTATCAAAATCACACAAAAGATGAAGTTACGAGTTATTACAGTCGGATTTATCTGCGCATGCGGGGTTTTGTTTTCGCATGCTCAGACTCCGGTAGAAATTACAACAAAAGACATTAACCGCGCAAAGGAGCTTGTGTCAAAAATGACGCTTGACGAAAAGCTCTCACTTATTAGCGGAAACGATGACGGCATGTCCCTGCGTCCCATAAAGCGTTTGGGAATCCCTGCTCTTCAAATGCACGACGGTCCGCAAGGCATCGGACAAGGCATTAAGGGAATAATGTTTCCCTGTGGCATGCTCACGGCTGCCACATGGGACAGAAGCATGGCAAAACTTGTTGGCGAAAGTCTGGCAACAGATTTCAAGAACCACAACACGGATGTTATTCTCGGTCCTGGCGTAAACATTTATCGCGCTACCCTTTGCGGACGCAACTTTGAGTATTTTGGCGAAGATCCTTTCCTGGCAAGCGAAACAGCAAAACAATATATATTAGGCGTGCAGTCCAAAGGTGTTATTGCCACCATCAAGCATTTTGCCGCCAACAACATGGAATGGGGACGCATGGACGTAAATTCCAACGTTGACCTCCGTACTTTGAATGAAATTTATCTCACCACTTTCCGCAAAGCTGTGAAAGAGGCAAAAGTGGGAGCTGTTATGGACAGCTACAATCTGCTTTACGGACTTCACACTACCGAAAGCCGTTACCTCAATATTGATTTGCTGCGAAAGAAATGGGGATTCCAAGGAATTGTAATGAGCGATTGGGGTGCGGTTCACTCTACTGTGGCTACGGCAAACGGCGGTCTCGATCTCGAAATGCCTAATTCGGACTTTTGGAAGCCGGAAAAAGTTAAAGAGGCTCTTGCTAAGGGTTTGATTTCCGAAGCTACGATAAACGAAAAGGTACAACACATTCTTCAAACCATGAGTGCTTTCGGTGTGCTCGATAAAGATGAGAGCAAAAAGGCTGTACCGCATGAAATGCCGGAACTTAAAGCTGCGGCACTCAAAATTGCAGAAAGCGGTATTACTCTTCTGAAAAACGAGGACGATGTTCTTCCTATTGCAAAGCAGAAATTTGCGGTAATAGGTCCTAACGCCGATAAAATTGCACGCGGTGGCGGTAGCGGACAAGTCAATTATTATTCCGCAGTTACCCCTTGGGCGGGCATAAAAAAGGCTTTCGGCAAACAGGCTTCATTTATTTCCGACAGCAAATATAAGACCCAACTTAAAAATGCTTTCTTTACCGATGCTTCCATGAGTCATCCCGGATTTAAGGCGGAATATTTCAAGAACAAAAACCTTGAAGGTGAACCGGCTCTTACGAGAACAGAAGAAAACCCGAGCATTGCCAATGATACCAAAATGCCTGAAGGCTTTACAAATGCAAATTTTTCGGTTCGCTGGAGCGGTGTGTTCAAGGCTCAAAAAGACGCAGCCATTAATTTCATTATTACCGGAGACGACGGATACCGTTTGATTATTGACGGAAAGACCGTTTGCAACGAATGGCGTGATCAAGCTGCGAAAAAGGCTTCTTATAAACTGAACGCAAAAGCCGGTAAAACTTATAATGTCGCAATAGAATATTATCAGGGCACAGGCGACCAAAAGTTTGAGCTTGACCTTTTCGAATACGACCTCAACAAACTTGGCAACATACTGAAAGATTTCAACACCGCCGTTGTTATGGTTGGTTATGACACAGATACCGAGAGCGAAGGCTCTGATCGCACTTTCGATTTGCCCGATCCGCAAAACGAACTCATTTGCAATGTTGCCTCTAAGGTAAAGAATGTGATTGTTGTGGCTAATTCGGGCGGCGGCTTCAATTTCATGCCGTGGATTTACAATGTAAAGGGTGTCATTATGGCTTGGTATCCCGGACAGGAGGGAGGTACGGCTCTCGCCAACATACTTAAGGGTACTGTAAACCCGAGTGGCAAACTCCCCATGTCCATTGAAAAGAAATGGGAGGACAATCCGGTGCACGACAACTTCTTCAGCAAAAACGGCGAGAAAGAAATTACATACCAGGAAGGGCTTTTCTACGGCTACAGAGGTTATGACGCGCAGGACAAACGCCCGCTGTTTCCGTTCGGATTCGGATTGAGCTACACAACTTTCTCATATTCCGACATTAAAGCCCAACCACTCGGAAAGAATCGGTTGCGCGTTACCTTCAATGTAACAAATACCGGAAAACGTGCCGGTGCCGAAGTGGCAGAACTGTATGTGTGTCCGCTTAAATCTAAAGTCGTCAGACCGGTTAAGGAACTTAAAGGCTACGAAAAAGTTTATCTTGAAAAAGGTGCTTCAAAAACCGTAACCATTGACCTTAACGAAGACGCATTCTCCTACTATGACGTCGAAACCGAGGATTTAGTTCCCGACAACGGCAGCTTCAGAATTTTGGTAGGACCGTCGTCCGACGACCTTTCTCTGCAAACAGACGTAAACTTTTAATTATAAATATTCGGGTATATTCAAATCTTTCATTATATTTGCAATGGTATTAACCCTAAAAACAAGATGTCATGAAAAGATTCGTTTGTAAGGTGTGTGGTTACGCATACGATCCCGAAGTGGGAGATTCTGAACACGGAATAGCTCCCGGAACTGCGTTTGAGAACCTTCCTGACGATTGGGTTTGCCCTATATGCGGGGCAGGCAAAGAAGAATTCGAGGAAGAAGAAGATTAAAGGAAATTCATTATCAGAAATTCAATTTGCGGCATTCCGTTTGCGGGATGCCGCATTTTTCATGCTCCGCCCACTTTGAAACACTTTTTCCGCAAAAAGCTAAAAATCAGCCGCTTATCCAATTTTATAGAGTGTTTTATAAGTTGTTGTTGTTCAGACACTTGAAACAGTCAAAAATATAAGGCACATATTTTAAAATAAAAGGCACTTATTTCAAAATACATGGCTTGTATTTTTTACAATAAGCCATGTGTTTTTTCGTGTGTGCCGCAGCGGGGTGAAAATTCTTACGAATTTTCCGGGCATAAAAGCATACGTTTTTCATTTCATTCGTCCTCGTAGTCGTAATCATACTCCGTAGGGATAACATCCATGTCTTCCCATTGCTCAGCCTTTAGTTCGGAACGCCCGGACAGTTTCCCGTTCATGGCTTGTTCTATCATCAAAGCCCCGAGCGGCGCAGCAAGATCGGCACCCCAGCCCCCGTTTTCCACAAACACAGCCACCGCAATGCGGGGATTTGTTTTCGGAGCAAAGCCAATGAACACGGAATGGTCCTTACCCTCATTTTCCGCAGTTCCCGTCTTACCGCATATTTCATATTCGGCAGAATTTATGTGCCGCGCCGTTCCCTGCGTTACGGCATTGCGCATTCCCTCAATCACAAGTTCATAAGCCTCTGCCGTTGGCTTGCAATAATGTTTGGCATTATATTTCTTGTATAGCGAATCCTTGTCGGAATATTTTTTTACATGGGGAACGATATAAAAACCTCTGTTGGCTATTGAAGCTGCAAGGTTGCACAGCTGAAGAGGAGTAACCATAACCTCGCCTTGTCCCATTCCCACCCACATAATAGTCTCGGCGTTCCAACCGCCTTTGTGAACTTTTGCGAGATAAGCCGAATCGGGAATCAAGCCGGGCTTTTCTCCTGCAACATCAACGCCGAGTTTCCTGCCAAGCCCCATGCTGTGCATATAATAGCTCCAAACGTTTATGGCTTTTGAGTATGTGTGATAGCATTCCCTGTTGTTAATCATATTCATAAAAGCCTTGCAGAAATAAGAATTGCAAGAATGCCCTATGGCAGGCACAAGCGTGAGCGAAGGACGGTGGGCATGGCAACCTATATGGACTTTGCCGCGCCAAAAACCTTTGTTGCACGAAAACGAACTCTTTGCGTTCAGAACATTCTCGCTTACGAGAGTAAGAGCCTGCGCAACCTTGAACGTACTTCCCGGAGAATATTCCACACCCAGGGCACGGTTTACGGTATCTGCCATATACGATTCGGACACAAGGCATTTAATCTCGCCTGTTGACGGTTCTATTGCCACTATGCTCCCTTGTTTGGCGTAGAGCAAACGACGCGCAAGCTCCTGCATGCCATTGTCGAGAGTTTCTGTCGTCTGTGCCATGGCGGCAACGGCGAAACAAACCGTATATATACTTAACAATACGCGCTTAATGCTCATGGGGTGTCTTGATAATCGTTCGCGTTAACACTCATACACTTTATGTTCGCCGTATCTTGCGATATGCGCACACGATTATCGACCCTGCGCCCCACAATCCATATTATTTTTTCTTTGTCGCATACTACAAGTTGCCGCAGTCTCTCTTCCACCGGAACTTTACAGTCTTTCAAAAAATCACTAACCAGTTTACTCCCCTTCATTCCGAACGGCACAAAACGATCTCCCGTTTCAATGCGTCTTAAAACAAGTGGAAAACTCACCTTGTCCGCATCTATGTATGCAAGGTCAGTTTCCGTTAGTTTTTTCTTGGGAGGAAATTTGTCGACATCGGCAATCCGCACCACAGAAAAGCCTGTATTCACCTCACATCCGGGTTGCAGAACAAACTTGTTGCCTTTTGTTACAGAATCCTTGCGCACAACCACATAACGACATTTGTTGAAATAAAGAATATAATCGTTGCTTTCCATAAGTCTTGCCTCTTCCCGCTCGTTTCGTGAGGCGTTTTCTATCTGATCCTCGTTAAACCCTTTCGGCGAAAGCCATTCAAAAAGCACAATCTCGGAAGAAACACAAACATTCAGCTTCTCGGCATAAAGAATCTCATCGCCGTAAACATTGTGTTCTATTTCGTCGAGAACTTTCCCTACTGCATCCTTATATATATTGTATGCGTCCGAAAATTTCCGTATTTCTTTTTGCAATGTATCGCACACCGACGGATTTATTTCCCTTAGCTGCGGAATTATTTCAAGGCGTATTTTGTTTCTTTTCACGTCTGCCACGAGATTGGTGCTGTCGGTAACGAAAGATTGTTGCTTGCTTTTCAGATATTCCAGTATCTCCTCGCGCGAAACATCGAGAAGCGGACGAACAATCCTGATATTTTTTCCGCACGAACAGACTCTTTCGCTTTCATAAGCCATTCCGCACAAACCGCGAAGCCCTGTGCCGCGAATTAAATTCAAAAGAAGCGTCTCGCAATTGTCATCGCGATGATGAGCCACCGCAACGGGGGCACGTAGCTCCTCACAAAGCGACGCAAAAAAGTCATAGCGCAAATCACGAGCCGCCATTTCCACGCTCACCCTCTTTTCCGCCGCATAAGAAACCGTGTCAGCCTCGGCAACTCTGACATCAACTCCCAAAGAACGGCAAAGTTCGCGCACAAAACGCTCGTCGCGCATGGATTCTTTGCCACGAAGATGAAAATTATAGTGAGCCGCCGTGCAATGACAATTCAATTCCAAAAGAACACGCAGCAAAGCCACGGAATCAGCCCCGCCGCTGAGCGCAACTATCACTTCCTTACCGGCAAGTGGCAAAGAATTTCGGACTATTGTGCTGTAAACTTTTTCTGTAAACGTCATTTTTCGGGATATTTCCTGCCCCATAATCTTTCCATGCGTTCCCGCAATCCGTCTTCCTGACGATTATGCTGCGGAGTCCAGAAACTTTCATCTTTCAAAGCATCGGGCAGATACTGCTGTCTCACAAAATTTTCCTTGTAATCGTGAGCATATTTATAACCTGCGTGATAGCCGAGCTGTTGCATGAGTTGCGTGGGAGCATTACGCAGATGCAGCGGAACAGGTTGGTTACCGCTTTTCTTAACTTCCGCAATGGCTTTGTCAAGAGCCGTATAGCTTGAATTACTCTTGGGAGAAGCCGCCAAATAAACCGTTGCCTCGGCAAGAGGTATCCTTCCTTCGGGCCAACCTATCTTCATTACGGCATCGAAAGCCGCATTGGCAAGAAGTAATGCGTTTGGATTTGCCAGACCTATGTCCTCGCTCGCAGAAATCACAAGACGGCGGGCAATGAAAGCGGGGTCTTCGCCGCCCTCCACCATTCGCGCGAGCCAATATAGGGCTGCGTCAGGATCGCTACCGCGAATGCTCTTGATAAACGCCGAAATTATGTCATAGTGCATCTCTCCGTTCTTATCATAAGCCAGAGGATTCTGCTGCAGACGCTCCTCCACCTTTTTGTCTGTGATTACGACTTTGCCGTTTGGCTCGGCATCGACCACAAGTTCCAGAATATTCAGCAGCTTTCGGGCATCGCCGCCGCTATATCGCATCATGGCGGAAGTTTCCTGCACATCTATTTCGCGCTTCTTCAGTTCTTCGTCGTCATGTATGGCGTGGTCTATGAGTTTTGTCAAATCTTCTTTCTCGAGAGGCTTGAGTGTATATACCTGACAGCGAGAAAGCAAAGGACGTATTACCTCGAACGAAGGATTCTCCGTGGTTGCGCCGATAAGTGTTACCGTTCCGTCTTCCACGGCTCCGAGCAGTGAGTCTTGCTGCGACTTTGAGAAACGATGGATTTCGTCTATAAACAAAATAGGACTGCCATCGGAGGTGAACAGTGTATTCTTTTTTGCCCTGTCTATGACATCGCGCACATCCTTTACGCCGCTCGTAACCGCGCTAAGGGTGTAAAACGGCACCTCAAGGCGGTTGGCTATGATTTTTGCGAGTGTGGTTTTCCCTACACCCGGCGGTCCCCACAATATGAACGAGCTTATACGTTTGCCCTCAATCATACGGCGTATCACACCGCCTTCGCCCACAAGGTGGTGCTGTCCCACATATTCGTCAAGGGTTCGCGGACGCATCCGCTCTGCCAAAGGTGTATCCATTTGCTTTTTTCTTTGTTTCTGCAAAGATACTGATTTCATTTTATAGATTCGCGCGAACTTTCAAAGCCGTTCACAACACGCCGCAAAGCACTATGTCTGCCGGAAAGCTTTCTTTGCACGCAGTATGTGGGTTACGGATTTTTTTGATGCCATTCATGTTTTTTCGCCCGTTTTACGTTCAAAACTGCAACACGCTTAGAATCAAGCAATTAAGCAATTTCAAAAATTTTTCAAAAGACATTGTTAATCAGAGAGTTATAAAGGCGAAAAATACAAGGCATATATTTTGAAATAAGTGCCTTATATTTTAAAATACATGGCTTGTATTTTTTACGATAAGCCATGTGTTTTTTCGCACAATGCAGAATTGAGGAATTTTCAACCGATTCCAATACGGCAAATTCTATCACGCTGCGCGTTTTTCTGCTTTTCACATTGCGGTTATGACCATAATAATTAACTTTGCTACAAATCTTAATTACCATAAACAACAACAATGAAAATACAAGCGTCATGAAAACTTCAATACTCAAGACCTTTTGTCTTGCCACACTTATGTTGGCAGCGCAGAGCGTATGTGGTCAGCGCAGAGCCTGGCAGCAAACCGAACTGAAGCAGTGGAATTTCAGCAAAAACAAAACAGAGTGGCAGCAGGTGAGCATTCCCCACAGTTGCAATGCCATGGACGGACATTCACAAAGTTATTATCGCGGAAAAGCATACTACAAAAAACAAATAGAATTCAGCAAGAGCGACCTTAAAAAGCCCGCTTACATTCTGTTTGAGGGCGCGGCGCAGGCGGCAACCGTCAGCGTGAACGGCAAACATGTCATTGAACATCGCGGAGGCTATACACCTTTTGTGGTGAGCCTCGACAAATTCATTCATGAGGGTAAAAACGAAATAGAAGTCTGTACCGACAACACTTTGGACGTAAATCTTATTCCCGTAAGCTCGGATTTCAACAAAAACAATGGTCTCCACAACCCCGTATACCTGTTGAAGATGAACACTGTTTCGTTTCTGCCCGAAAAATACGGCTTGTATCGCATGCATGTAAGCACACCGTTTGTAAGCCGCGAGAAAGCCACGGGAAAAGTTGAGACTTCGATAGTAAACACAAGCGGAAAGAAACAAAAGCTGAAGATTGTGTTCACCCTAAAAGGCAAAGATGCCGGCAGCACAGCCTACAGGAGCGAGCGCGAAATAGTTATGGAAAACGGCAAATCGTATGATTATCTCGAACAATTCGAAATAAAATCCCCGCATCTTTGGAACGGTTTGGAAGATCCCTATCTCTACGATGCCCACATATCCATTCTCGACACAAAAGGCAAAACCATGGACGAAGCAGAAACCAAAGTGGGATTCCGTTTCTACCAAACAACTGCAAGCGAAGGCTTTTTCCTAAACGGACGAAGCTATCCGCTGCGCGGAGTTTCAGAACATCAGGACTGGGACGGCGAAGCTTCGGCTGTAAGTAAGCAACATACTTACGCCGATTACGAGATAATTAAGGAACTCGGGGCAAACTTTGTGCGCCTTGCCCATTATCCTCACAACGATTACGAGTTTCGCCTGTGCGATTCGCTCGGCATTGTGGTGCAAACCGAGATTCCGTGGGTTAACGTCTGCGGTGTGAAAGCCACTCCGGGATATTTCGAAAACATAAACCAACAAATGAAAGAAATGATTGTGAATCTATACAATCATCCGAGTATTATTTTCTGGGGAATGTGGAATGAATTGAGCGGTTGGGGCAACAACGACCAACTGCAAGGCAAAATAGACAACAATAAAATAGTAGAGGAATCGTCCAAACTGTATCGCTACGCAAAAACACTTGATCCTTTCCGCTATGTTGGCGTTACCGATTGCAGCATATACCGCGACGCGGAATATACAAAGCTCCACTGCGATTTCTTCTCGGAAAACCGCTACCCCAACTGGTATCAGATGGGCGACATGAACCGACTTACCACCGAAATGAACGAGGTGCACAGAAAAATGGGCGTTGTCAGCATTGCCGAATACGGAGGCGGTGCGAATCCTTTCTGTCATACTCTCGACTCAACGGTAATGAAAGACCGCAAAGACGACAGTAAGCATTACGAAGAATACGCCTGCTATCTGCACGAAAGCGACATGAAACAAATACTCCGTATGCCGTGGCTGAACTTTACCTCGCTGTGGATAATGTTCGACTTCCCGGTGGCAGACCGTAGGGAAGGATTCATGGACAGTGGGGACGGAGTGAATTTCACACCCAATGAAAACCGAAAATACATGAACGACAAAGGTCTCGTAACCCGCGACCGAAAGATTAAAAAGGACCACTTCTATTTCTACAAGGCTTTGTGGAACAAGAAAGAGCCTACGGTCTATATAACAGGGCGGAGACGCACGGGAAGTCCCAAAGAAAAAGCGTTTAATGTAAAGGTTTACAGCAACGCAAAGAGTCTTACGCTTTACCAGAACGGAGAAAAAGTGCAGACACTCGAGAAATGTCCCGACTATTCAGGCGTTATTTGGATGTTCAACCCCGTGAAATACAAAACCGCCAAAGATAAATTCAAAGTAGTATCGGACAGCGGAATTTCTGACGAGGTTGAATGGAGCGCATTATAACTTTCAGAAACATATAAAAGCCTTAAAAAGTCCGTGTTTCCTTATCCCCGGAAATACGGACTTTACTTTTTCCCGCACAACTCCCAGAACGCCACTGCCGAAGCGGCTGCCACGTTCAGCGAATCCACTCCGTGCATCATGGGAATCCTTACCACATAGTCGGAATTTGATATGGTTTCATCGGGAAGTCCTTCGCCTTCCGTTCCCATTATTATTGCCAGTTTCGGTTCGGACTTCAGGCTCTCGTTGTCAAGCGTTACGGATTTTTCAGTCAATGCCATTGATGCAATTCTGAATCCCAAAGCCCGCAATTCGGTTATGGGATTTTCCGTCCATGTCCACGGAACGAGGAAAACAGACCCCATGGAAACTCTAACGGCACGGCGCGTCATCGGGTCGCAGGATTTTTTTGTAAGAAGCACCGCATCTATTCCCAAAGCCGCCGCCGAGCGAAAAATGGCACCTATATTGGTGGAATCGACCACGTTATCAATGACCACAATCCTTTCGGCATTTCTGCAAACATCCTCAAGTTTTCTGCAAGGTTTGCGACGCATTGCGCAAAGCACACCCCGGGTAAGTTCGTAACCCGTAAGGCGCGAAAGCAGTGCGCGGTCGCCCGTATAAACAGGCACATCGCCACAGCTGTTTATGATGTCTGCGGCATCGCCGTCAATGTGCCTCCGCTCGCACAAGAGCGACACAGGTTCATAACCTGCCCCAAGAGCCACACGTATCACCTTGGGACTTTCGGCAATGAACAGTCCTCCTTCTTCCGCGCCACGGCGCAGCTGCCGCTCCGTAAGACGGCAGAAAACTTCCGCACCGGGGAAGTCAAGCGATGATATTTCAACTACCGGCATTTTCAAACTTTTTATTTGCTGCAAAAGTAATCAATTGCTTTGTCGGCACAAAACAAAAGCCTTCCCCAAACTCCCCGAAGAATATATTTGATGTAGCAAAAACTACATAGGACGTAGAAAAAATTATATCAGACATAATTTTTTCTACATCAGACCTTTTTTCACCGCCTTGTAACCCATTGCAAGACAAATCGTTATAAGATTATCGCGCAGGTAGTGTAAAACGTTGTTCTCCAATGGTTTGTGCAAATTTTATGGAACGTTGGCATACGTCTTGAATCTTCCTGTTTGCAAGGCAACGCCCAAATTTCTGCTTTTGCGAAAAAACTGCGTGATATTTTGTTTGTTATGTAAAATAAATCATAAATTTGCTGTCGGTTCTCAACCGACAGCCGTATGCGGTGCAGGGGCGGAAGCCCGGAACGCCGCTGCGGAAATGTAAACCCACGCCGAAAGACCGGTGCAAGCCGGCTGTGAGGGCGGGAGGTGAGAGCCGCAACATATTTAAGGCGTTTACTGCGCTTTGTTCTTGACGTACTGGAACTTCGCAACTTCAAGATATAGTCATGGGCATGGCAACGGTAGATGTCTGCGGGATGTGTATATACGCATTCTTTTTACGGGGTTTTGCGTCCGCAATGCACGGACAGGAACTCTGTGAAAAGGTGTATCAGTACATATCGGCGTGGGCTTCTGCGTTGCTCGTTCAACTATATCGGGCAATGCGAAGGCCTCAGTACGTGGGACGAGTAACGGTTCGACTCCCACGCTTTTTTATGCTGCATAACCGTGTCTGAATAATAACAACCGCCTTTTCGGGAGTCAGTGGCATAAATGCTAAATATTAAAATGTACAATGAGCGTAATTTTAAAAGTTGACGAAAAGGTGAGGAATGTAATTGATGTGCTTCCAAAAGGATATTCGAACGATATGTTTTTGGAAGCATTCAAGAACACATATCCAAAAGATTATCAAAAATGTTGGCGAGTTTATCGCAAAGAGGAGAGAATGTCAAAGGGGAAACCACATCCAATGCAACATCCCGACAAGCATATAATAAATGCACTGAAATCATATCTGAGCAGGAATAACAAAACAAGATTAGAATAAACGATGAAAAACTTCAAGTTAAAGGTAATGCTGCTGTTGGCGGTGTTGCTTTGTGGCGGTGCTTCCGCATTTGCAGATACTATAATATGGCAAGACAGCATCCAATATATACTTCGAGATGATTTGACGGCATACGTAAGCGATGCAAAAACCGACATCAAGACCGCCAACATCCCCGAAAAGATAACGTATGGGAATAAAGACTATACCGTTACGAGCATAGGGAGGTATGCTTTCAGTCAGTGCAGCAACCTTGCCTCGGTGGTCATACCAAACTCAGTTACGAGCATAGGGGACTGGGCTTTCAATGGTTGCAGCAGCCTTGCCTCAGTGGTCATTCCCAACTCAGTTACGAGCATCCGGGACCGTGCTTTCAATGGTTGCAGCAGCCTTGCCTCAGTGGTCATTCCCAACTCAGTTACGAGCATCCAGGACCGTGCTTTCGAGGGTTGCAGCAGCCTTGCCTCGGTGGTCATACCAAACTCCGTTACGAGCATAGGGGACTGGGCTTTCGAGGGTTGCAGCAGCCTTGCCTCGGTGGTCATACCAAACTCCGTTACGAGCATAGGGGACTGTGCTTTCGAGGGTTGCAGCAGCCTTGCCTCAGTGGTCATTCCCAACTCAGTTACGAGCATAGGGGACTGTGCTTTCGAGGGTTGCAGCAGCCTTGCCTCAGTGGTCATTCCCAACTCAGTTACGAGCATCCGGGACTGTGCTTTCGAGGGTTGCAGCAGCCTTGCCTCGGTGGTCATTCCCAGCTCCGTTACGAGCATAGGGCCCGGGGCTTTCGAGGGTTGCAGCAGCCTTGCCTCCGTGGTCATACCCAGCTCCGTTACGAGCATAGGTCGGTATGCTTTCAGTTGGTGCAGCAGCCTTTCCTCGGTGGTTATTCCAAGCTCCGTTACGAGCATCGGGGAGTATGCTTTCAAGGGTTGCAGCAGCCTTTTCGCCTACCACTATAAAAAGGACGGGACAGCCACTCTTCTGAAAGCGGGATCCGAAACCGCCGAGATTTCCGGAAAGGACACCTATAACATTCCCGAAAAGGTAACGCACGATGGTGCAGAATACACCGTTACAAGCATCGGGGATTGTGCTTTCGATGGTTGCCGCAGCCTTGCCTCCATTGCCATACCAAGTTCCGTTACAAGCATCGGGGATGATGCTTTCTCTGATTGCAGTAGCCTTGCCTCGGTGGTCATTCCCAGCTCCGTTACAAGCATCGGGAATAGAGCTTTCTATGGTTGTCGCAGCCTATGTAGCGTAACAATAGGTAGCGGCGTGCAATCTATAGCTGAAACTGCGTTTGTTGAATATGCTTATAATTACAGTACAACGTACGTCCAACCGGAGAAAGTAATTTGGCTTGGAAACACGCCCCCAGAGGGCTACGAGAATGTGAAAGGCAAATATAATTATGTAAGCAACGACTCGTTTACCGGTTTAAGCAATACCAAGGTTTACCCTTTCCTAAGTTCCATGTTCGAAAAGGACGGCATCAAGTATGTGCCGAATCCGTCGGAGCGCACCTGCGATGCAATAGACTGTGCGTATGACTCCACCGCCGCCAATATAAACATCGGGAAAACGGTGAACTATAAGGGCGTGGAACTTGCGGTAAAGGACATAAGGCCGTACACCTGCTATGGCAACAAGTATGTAAAGAGCGTAAAGGTTGATTATGGTGGTGCAATACCCGAAAATACATTCTATGATTGCGAGGCAATAACTACTGCCGACATTATGGCTAAGGTCATCGGCGTGTCCGCCTTTGAGAACAGCGCGACCAAGAACCCTGCAAAGTTTGAAATAAATGCAGATAAGATTGGAAACAATGCGTTCAAGGGAAGCAGAGCCATAACCGAAGCCAAAATAACGGCCAAGATCATTGGCACATCCGCTTTTGAGAACTGTGCGACCGAGAATCCTGCAAAGTTTGAGATAACGGCAGACACGATAAGGGACAACGCATTCACCGGGTGCGGCAAGTTGGAGAATGCCGTGCTTGGCGAAAACCTGAAGTCGGTCGGCAACAGCGCGTTCAAGGACTGCACAAGCCTTAAGGGCATCACAATCCCCGACTCCGTAACCGGCATCGGCGGCAGGTGCTTCAGCGGGTGCGAAAGTCTGGCATACGCAAAAATCGGCGCAGGGGTCAGCGTAATCCCCGATGAGGCGTTCAACAACTGCAAGTCCCTGCCTGAAATCACAATCCCAAAGACAGTTGAAAGGATAGGCAACAATGTCTTTTCCGGCTGCACCTCCCTTGCCGACGTAACGATAGCCGACAGAGAGACGGAGCTAAAACTTGGAAGCAACGGAAGCAGCCCGATGTTCTCGAGTTGCCCGCTGAAGAGCGTTTACATAGGCGGCAACATAACCTACGGCACCACCGCCAATGACGGCTACTCGCCCTTCTACAGGAACACGAGCCTCGAGACCGTGAGGATAACCGACAGTGAGACCGAGATTTCCGAGAACGAGTTCTACGGCTGCACCAGTCTGAAGAGCGTGAGCATGGGCGACGGCATCGAGACGATAGGCAGATACGCCTTCAGCGGCTGCTCGGCATTGGAAAGCTTCTCATTCGGCACAGGTCTGAAGAGCATCGGCGACGAGGCTTTCTCCGACTGCACCGGTATGAAGAAGTTGGTGAGCAAGACTGCCACTCCTCCTGTCTGCGGCCCACAGGCACTTGACGACATCAACAAGTGGGAGTGCACGCTCTACGTTCCGCAGGAGAGTTTGGACGCCTACAAGTCCGCCGCACAGTGGAAGGAGTTCTTCTTCCTTGAGACAGGCATAAAGAACGTGCCGAACACATCTTCCTCTGCAACGGAGTCGGCACGCTACTCCACCGACGGCACGCGCATCGCCTCTCCGCAGAAAGGCATCAACATAATAAGGATGAGCGACGGCACAGTGAAGAAAGTGCTTGTGAAATAAGCTTAGTCCATGAGTACTTAAAAGTTACCTTTTTTATAGTTTGTGGGGCGGCTTTATGCCGTCCCACTTTCGTATGTGCCGTAAATGGAACAGGGCAGAGCCAGGAAAACTACATCGGATGTAGGAAAAACTACATAGGACGTAGAAAAAATTATGTCTGATATAATTCAAACTACATCAGACCTTTTTTCGACCACTTGCAATGCTATGAAAAACATAAATTTACGTTTTTGCGCCAAATTATCACAAACATCTGTTATACAGTTTGTTATGTTTTTGCCCACATACCACCGGGAATGGCGGAAATGCCATTTGGCTTGCCGCATCCGTAAAACTATCGAAAAGCAATTCTTTGTTTCGCAAATAATGCGTAATTTTACAGGTTGAAACCAAGGTTTTAACCTTTTTCGCATACAGTTTTTGTTTGACTGCCAAACTTTTAGTAACAAAAATGAACATAAGGAGAACATTTCTTGCATTGACGGTCGCCACGCTTGCGATGACCGGCACTATTACGGCGCAGATACGCCCGTTCCGTTTTGCACAAATCACCGACATACACCTGAATCCGAACAATGCCAATCCCACGGAAGGCTTGTTGCGCTCTGTGGCACAGATTAACGCCACAGACAGTTTGGACTTCGTTCTCATTACAGGCGACATAGCCGACTACGGAGACCGGAAAACCATTGAAAAAGTGAAGAGTTGTCTTGATTTGTTGAAGTATAAATACTACATCATACTCGGCAATCACGAAACCACCTGGAGCGACAGCGGCTGCATGGCATTCAGTGAAATTTTCGGCAGCGAGAGATTTGAATTCAAGCACAACGGAATACTTTTTCTCGGTTTCAACACCGGACCTTTCATGCGTATGGCTTACGGACACGTTGTGCCGCAGGACATAACCTGGCTGAAACAGGAAATGGACAAATGGGGCAAAGACAAGCCGGTGATTCTCGTAACCCATTACCCGCTGACGAAAGGAGATGTGGACAATTGGTACGATGTAACCGATGCCATTCGTCCCTACAACATAAGACTGATGATTGGCGGGCATTATCATGCCAACCGTAATTTGAAATATGACGGCATTCCGGGAATTCTAATGCGTTCGAACCTTGCCGATGATAAAGGAAAGAACGGATACGGAATTTACGACGTAACAGAGGACTCGATAAAGGTTTACACCCAAAACATAGGAGAACCTAAAAAAGAATGGGCGGCTTTCCCACTGAAAGGTGAGCTTTTTGACCACAACGCCAAGGCAAACGAATATCCCGACTACTCGGTTAACAAGCAATACGGCGTGAAAGTAAAATGGTGTGTCAAAGGTGAGGGCGGCATCTACTCTTCGCCTTTCAAAGAAGACAACAGACTTTTTGTGGGAGACGACACCGGCAAACTCACAGCCTATAACATAAAGAACGGGAAGCGTTTGTGGCAATTTTCCGTCCAAAGACGCATTGTAGGAGACTGCGCGGCAGAAAACGGAATAGTGGTGTTCGGAAGTGCAGACAGCACTGTTTACGGCGTAAGTTCCGCAAACGGCAAAATGATTTGGAAACTGAAAACGCAGGGACCGGTTCTCGGAGCTGTGAGAATAGTAAACGGTTTGGCATATATTGGTGCAAGCGACAACAAAATGCGCTGCATAGACACAAAGACGGGAAAAGAGGTATGGGAATACAGCGGCGTAACGGGATATATCGTTACACGCCCGCTCGTAACCGACGGAAAAGTGATTTTCGGGGCTTGGGACAACACGCTGTACGCTCTCGATGCTTCAAACGGTTCGGAAGTTTGGAAATGGAAAGGCGGAAAAGACGGAATGCATTTCTCTCCCGCGTCGGCATGGCCCGTGAGTGCTAACGGAAAAGTCTTTATTGCCGCGCCCGACAGGTATCTGACAGCAATAGACCTTAAAACGGGAAGCACGGTGTGGCGCACAAACGCTTCTATGGTGCGAGAATCAATAGGAATGTCGGAAGACGGAAAAACTATATTCGCAAAGACAATGAACGACAGCGTGGTTTGCTACTCCACCGAGGGAAACACGCCAAAAGAAGTATGGGCTTCGAATGCAGGATTCGGCTATGAACACGCACCTTCCATGCCTTTGGAAAGCCAGGGGACGGTTTACGGCGGAACATGTAGCGGACTTGTTTATGCCTTGGACGCAAAGAGCGGAAAACTAAAATGGAAATATAAAATAGGAAACTCACTCGTAAACACCGTGCTGCCTTTGAGCGCAAAAGAAGTGGCGGTTACATCGAGCGACGGAACTATTGCAATACTCTCCAAATAAGTCAAAATGAAAGCAAACGGAATAATACGAGCAACAATAGCGTTCCTGCTGTTGCTATCGCCTATGGTCCGCGCACAAAAAGTAACCATAAAGACAGGCATTGAGGTTCTGAAAGCAGAAAACTTCAAAAGCCTTGAAGGAAAGCGCGTGGGACTAATAACAAATCCTACCGGTGTGGACAACAATCTTAAAAGCGACATAGACATACTGCACGAAGCAAAAAATGTGAACCTTGTGGCTTTGTTCGGTCCCGAACACGGAGTTCGCGGAAACGCTCACGCCGGGCAAAGCGTGGGAACAGAGAAAGACGAAGTTACGGGACTTCCTGTTTATTCGCTGTTTGGCAAAACACGTAAAGCCACACCCGAAATGCTGAAAGACATAGACGTTTTGGTATATGACATTCAGGATATAGGAAGTCGCTCGTTCACCTACATAAGCACCATGGGACTTGCCATGGAAGCAGCAGCGGAAAACAATAAAGAGTTCATCGTTCTTGACCGTCCCAATCCGCTTGGCGGAAAAAGAGTTGAAGGCTGTTTGGTAGAGGACGGTTTCTTTTCGTTTGTAAGCCAATACAAAATTCCTTACATTTACGGGCTGACCTGCGGCGAACTTGCGCAAATGCTCAACGGAGAAAGAATGCTCGAGAACGGAGTGCAATGTAAATTGAAAGTAATAAAAATGCGCGGTTGGAAACGTAAGATGAATTATACCGCCACCGGATTGCAATGGATACCTTCGTCTCCGCACATTCCCCATGCCGAAACTTCTTATTTCTATCCTGCAAGCGGAATACTCGGAGAATTCAGCTACATGTCCATAGGTGTGGGCTATCCCATACCTTTTGAAATGTTTGCAGCCCCGTGGATAAACGCCGGAGTATTGACAAAAAGACTAAACGCATTGGATGTGCCGGGAGTTATATTCCGTCCGATTTATGCAAAACCTTTTTACGCCACATTCAAAGGCGAGAACATAGAAGGTGTGCAGGCACACATTATAGATTATAACAAAGCTCCGCTGACCGACATACAGTTCCTCGTAATGCAAGAAGTAGCAGCAATGTATCCGGAAAAAGCTGTTTTTGAAGTTGCAGACCATAAGCGGTTCGGCATGTTTGACAATGTGTGCGGTACATCAAAAATACGCGAACTTTTCAGCAAACGTAATCGTTGGGAAGACGTGAAAGACTACTGGTACAAGGACGCTGAAAATTTCAAAACCCTGTCCAAAAAATACTACCTATATAAATAAAGAACATGAAAAACGACGTAGCAAAAAAAAGGATTCTTGCCATAGATATTTTAAGAGGAATAACTATTGCCGGAATGATTTTGGTAAACAATCCTGGGTCTTGGGGACACATATTTACACCACTTGACCACGCAGAATGGATTGGTCTCACTCCCACCGACTTTGTTTTTCCTTTCTTCATGTTCATAATGGGAATAACAACCTATATATCGCTGCGCAAATATGACTTCCGTCCTTCGGTTGACGCAATAAAGAAAATTGTGGTACGAACCATAGTAATAATGCTCGTAGGCTCTTTTATCGGACTCTTCGTGCATTTTTGCCGTTATTGGGGAAACGTTGACGAAACCCTGTCATTCGAGAAACAATTATTGGAAGCACTGAACGTGTTTCCCACTTTGAGATTTACGGGAGTGCTTCATCGTTTGGCAATATGCTATTGCATTGTGTCGATTCTCGCATTGCTGATAAACCACAAGAGATTTCCTCTTATAATTGCCGTTCTTTTCATCGGCTATTTCATAATTCTTGAATGCGGAAACGGATTTGCCTATGACGAAACAAACATTCTTTCAATCTTTGACCGCACCATAATAAGCACAGAACATTTGTATAACGATAACGGAATAGACCCGGAAGGACTTTTAAGCACTATTCCGAGCGTTGCTCACGTAATGATTGGATTTATGGCAGGTAAAATGATTCTTGCAAAAGGCTCCGAGAACGAAAACACTCTACATAACAAAATTATAAAGACGTTTGTGTCGGGAACTTTATTGCTTGTTTTCGGTTTTCTGCTAAGCTACGCCTGTCCCATAAGCAAGAAAATTTGGTCGCCAACCTTTGCCATGGTAACATGTGGCTTTGCGTCAATAGTTTTGGCTACACTTATTTTCTTTGTAGATATGAAAAATATAAAATGCCGGGTACATTTCTTTGAATCATTCGGCGTTAATCCTCTTTTTCTCTTTATCATGTCCGACATATTTGCAATTCTTTTCGGCTGCATAAAGATTGCAGGAACCAGCATACACGGCATTATATATAACAGTCTTGTTCCGTTTTTCGGGGAAACCGGAGGCTCGTGCGTATATGCTCTTCTTTTTGTATTGTTCAACTTTATAGTTGTGGCATACCCCTTATACAAACGCAAAATATACATTAAAATATAAGCACTTCAATGGAATTTGAAAAGATAACCGAAAAGCCCTCCCTTTACGATAATCTCGAGAAAAAAAGTACTTGTGAGATTCTTAAAGACATCAACAACGAAGATAAAAAAGTTGCAATTGCCGTAGAAAAAGCCATACCCCAAATAGAAAAACTTGTCGACGGCATTGTTCCAAGAATGCGCAAAGGCGGTCGCATATTCTATATGGGAGCAGGCACAAGCGGACGTCTCGGAGTTCTTGACGCATCTGAACTTCCCCCGACCTATGGTGTTCCCCCTTCATTGGTAGTTGGTTTAATTGCCGGCGGAGATACGGCTTTAAGACGTGCTGTTGAGAATGCTGAAGACGATTCCACAAGAGGTTGGGAAGAACTTGTGGAACATAATATCAACGAACACGACACAGTTATAGGAATTGCCGCTTCGGGAACCACGCCTTACGTTATCGGAGCTGTAAAAGAAGCGCGCGAACACGGAATTTTTACCGGCTGCATAACAAGTAATCCGAGTTCTCCGCTTTCTGAAGCTTCGGAAGTTCCCATTGAAATGGTTGTAGGACCGGAATATGTTACCGGAAGTTCAAGAATGAAATCGGGAACGGGGCAAAAGATGATTCTAAACATGATTTCCACAGCTGTTATGATTCAACTTGGAAGAGTCAGAGGGAATCGCATGGTAAATATGGAGATTACTAATAAGAAATTGCAAGACCGGGGAACAAGAATGATTGTCAGCGAACTTGGCGTTAGCTATTCCCACGCCCGCACACTTCTTTCGCTTCACGGCTCGGTGCAAAAAGCAATTGACGCATATAAAAAAGGAGAAAACATTTAGTTCATGAGACTACGCATTCTTATATTATTTATAATGGCAAGCATCTGCGCCACGGCTCAAACTCTTGAACGCACGATTCCCGAAAGAGTTGGCATGAGCGGTGCGCGTCTTGCCTACGCCGACAGTGCGATTCTTAACTCCATTAACGCAGGAGATATTCCCGGTGCCGTACTTGCCGTAGTCAAAGACGGCAAAATGGCTTACCTAAAAGCGTATGGATATCGCAGCATTGTGCCGAAACGCGAAAAGATGACCACAAACACAATCTTTGACATGGCTTCTTGCAGCAAATCTATGTCAACAGCGATATGCGCCATGGTTCTTATTGAGCAAGGAAAGCTTAGACTTAGCGACGCAGTGGAAAATTTTATCCCGGGTTTCAAGAATTGGACATCCGCAGACGGTAAAGACCATACCACCATAAGACTGCGACATCTCCTAACTCATACTTCCGGTCTGCCTCCTTACGCTCCGGTTGCCGAATTAAGAAACAAATACGGGACAAACTGCCCAGACAGCCTTATAAGTTACATTGCTTCATGGCGCAGAGATTTTGAACCGGGTACAGACTTTCAATATTCATGTCTTAACTATATTACACTTCAACACATCATTGAAAAAGTAAGTGGGTTGTCTCTGCGAGAATTTGCACGCCGCAATGTTTTCGGACCGTTAGGCATGAACCATACCGACTACATACCTTGTCTTGAAGACCAAAAAGGATATTGGAGAACCGTAAGTCTTCCTGTTTGGGCAAAAGACCATTCGTGGGCAGATATCATAGCACCCACAGAAAAACAGAAAACAGGTGAAGTTCTGCGCGGTGCTGTTCACGACCCTCTGGCAAGAGTTATAAATTCCGGCATAAGCGGCAACGCAGGAGTCTTTTCCTGTGCAGATGATATTGCATTGCTTTGCGCCGCACTCATAAACGGCGGTGAACTTAACGGGCATCGCATTCTCAGTCCCACCACCGTAAAACTTATGACAACAGTTCCCAAAGGTCTTGAAGCATTTGGCAGAACTCCGGGATGGGATAATTCTTCCGATTATTCCTCTAATCTTGGAGACATGCTCAGCAAATCGGCATATGGTCATACAGGTTTTACCGGTACAATGATTGATATTGATCCCGAAAACAAGCTAGCAATTATTCTGCTTACAAACAGCGTGCATCCCGACGGGCACACAAGCGTCATTCGCCTTAGAGCTGTAGTTGCAAACGCCGTTGCGGGAGCAATCACAAACGACAAACACACGCAGCACTACCTTGACAGAATGGACTTGTTTGAAAAAGAACCAGCCATAACCTCCAAAAACATTGTGATGCTTGGAAACAGTCTCACCGAAAACGGCGGAGATTGGAGCAAACGCCTTAACATAAAGAACGTTGTCAATCGCGGCATTATCGGCGACGATGTTCCCGGCATTTACGAGCGTCTTCATCAGATACTTCCCCACCACCCTGCCAAGATTGTTTTAATGGAAGGAATCAACGATGTTTCTCATCAACTTTCAAATGCAGAAATCATACAATCTATAGCCACTACCATAAGCCGCATAAAACGTGAGTCTCCCAATACCCGGCTCATTCTTCAAAGTCTCCTGCCGATAAACGAAACTTTCAAACGTTACAAGTTGCTTGAAGGCAAGACGGATTCCGTGGCTGGCATAAACCGTGAACTTGAAGCTTTGGCAAAAAAGGAAGGACTGACTTTCGTAAACCTTTTTCCACTGTTCACAGAAAGCGGAAGCAATATATTGAGAAAAGAACTCACAACCGATGGTTTACATCTCAATGAAGACGGCTACAATATATGGTGTGCCGAGCTGCGAAAACACTTAAAATAAAATTACAATCTAACTCATATATGAAGAATAAGAACATTTTTCTGATTGCAGCCGTTATGCTGTTGGCGGCAATCTGTATGTCGCAAACCACTTACGCTCAAAACAAGGATTTCCGTGCTCAGGCAGGAGAATTGATTCTAAAAGGAGAATTCAAAAAAACCGAAAAACTGCTCAACGGACTCCCTAAAAAGACAAAAACAGAGAACCGTTTTACAATAGACTCCATACAACAAACCATGTATCGCATACGCAAAGATTTTTCGCTTTCGCCAACCGAAGGGCGTGCACAAATCGAAAAGCGCATGGGGCATGCCGTGAGCAATGAAAAGATTGATTATTGGAAACGCAAACGTTATATAGAAACCGATACCATTGACGGCAAAGAAATGTGGTTTCGTCGTGGCGTGGGAAACTTCTTTTTGCTGAACAACGAGGATTTCAAAAGCGAAAACGCCGCAGAAAAGAAATCCACAAACAATTACTACGCAAAATTCTACAACGAAGCTATGAATTGTCCCGCAGACTACAACAATCTGCGCAATCCTCATAAATGGCAACTTACTTTCAATCTTAAAGTAAATGCCAATGCCATTCCCGACGGAGACACTTTGAGAGTGTGGCTTCCCTTTCCCATGGAAACGACACGTCAAACAAACGTAAAGTTCCGGAAAGCGTCCGATCCAATAAAAGTATCGCAAGGAACATTCCACACCACGGCATACATGGAAGGCGTGGCACACAAAGACCAACCCACAAATTTCAGCATAACATACAGTTTTGTTTCTCATGAACAGCATTTCACACGTGCCGATATTATGTCAAGTCTAAAACCTTACGACACATCGTCCGAACTGTATAAGCAATACACTGCCGAAGAATACCCACACATAATAAAAACCGAGAAACTCAAAAAACTTGCTCATACCATTGTGGGAGAAGAAAAGAATCCCGTGCTTCAGGCATCCATGATATACGATTGGATAGCAACCAATTTTCCGTGGGCGGGCGCACGAGAATACAGCACCATACCAAATATTCCCGAATATGTGGTAGAAAACCGCCACGGAGACTGCGGACAGGTGGCACTTTTATACATCACGCTCGTAAGATGTCTGGGTATTCCCGCACGATGGGAGAGCGGTTTTATGCTACATCCCGGAGCAGAGAACTATCATGACTGGGCAGAAACATATTTTGAGGGAACAGGTTGGGTGGCTACCGATCCTTCGTTTGGAAGAAGCACCACAGGAGAATCTCTCGCCGACTATTACAAAACAGGTATCGACCTCTATCGTTTCGTAGTGAACAAAGGCGTGAACGGGAGCTTTGATCCCAAGAAGAACTACATACGTTCGGAAACCGTGGACAATCAGGCGGGCGAAGTGGAATGGAAAAACGGAAATCTTGAATATAAAGACTGGACTTCCGACCTTCATGTTGATTCATGCATCAAGATTGACATTAACCGTCCCGAATATTCCTGGGCACTCACCAAACTATCCGTGGCTTCAATGCGCACAAGCGGAGACCATGCAGCCGAAATGGCAACACAATCAGTAATGGGTACACCGCTGAAAGTGCTCCAAAAAGACGACGAGTGGTATAAAGTGGAAACTCCGGAGGGTTATCAATCCTACATTCCGGGAAGTTCCATACAAATGCTCGACAGTGCCGCGTTCTATAATTGGAAACATGCAAAACGTTACATAGTTACAGCCTATCAGTCGCAACTCACCACCCAACCGGGCGGAGACGAAACGGTCAGCGACCTTGTTCTTGGCAACATTCTCGAATATAAGGACAAAAAAGGCAAGTATCTGCTATTGTCCACTCCCGACGGACGCACGGGATATGCCGCAGCCGCCGACGTGGAAGAGTTATCGGAATGGGCTAACAAACCTTTCACCACAGCACAAGTGCTGAAAACAGCAAAACGCATGATGGGTTCGCCATATTTTTGGGGAGGAACGTCCACAAAAATGACTGATTGTTCAGGACTAAGCAAAATCAGCTATCTGTCTGCCGGAGTAATTCTACGCCGCGACGCTTGGCAACAGGCTTTGACCGGAGAAAAAATAGAAGCTAAGGATTGGGCAAAAGCACAAGCCGGCGATTTGTTCTTTTTCGGCTCCCGCTCGGGTCGTGTAACCCATGTGGCAATTTCTCTCGGGGGTGCAAAATACATACATTGCAGCGGCAGGGTAAAGATAAACAGCATTGACCCCAAAGCCAAGGACTATCTTTCCACGCCGTTCCTTTCAATAAGTCGCATAAACGGAAAAATAGGCACAGACGGGATTGTTGCCGTGAAGAATCACCCTTGGTTTTTCTGACTTTCACCCATATAATCCGCGCCAACCGATAGGGAAATATTTTAATTGATTCCCGTTACTTTTCTCAGCCAATCCGGCAAAAAGAACAGGCACGAAAAGGCAAATGTTTTTCGTACTCCGAAAAACACATAGGACTTCGTAAAAAACATAAGGCACTTATTTCAAAATAAGTGCCTTTTATTTTAAAATATATGCCTTGTATTTTTTGCCGCAACAAGTCTCTGATTTACAATACCTTACAAAAGCCTTTCAAAACGGCGTAACTTTTTGAAAATTAGAACTTTGCCGTATTTTGTCACTATCGGCATAAATTTCATTACCTGTTCGGTAAATTCATGAAGCTTTTCCGCAGAAACAAAGCTGAGCGCAGAAACCTTTGCGACGCGCTTTTTGGCACACAGGTACCTGTTGCCACGGAAATATTGCATAACTTTGTATCATGAATAAGTTTTTTGTTGCCGACACACCGTGCCTTCCATGCGCCAAAATAAACCTGGGGCTGAATGTAGTGGAAAAACGTCCCGACGGATACCACAACATTGAAACGGCATTCTATGCCATTCCCCTGACGGACGTTTTAGAAATAAAACCATTGGAAAACGGTGATGCCGAAGAGGTTCAGTTTTTGGGAATGCCCAAAGAGGACAGTCCCGAATCCAATCTTGTATATAAGGTGTATGATGATTTGCGCAAGGAATTCAACCTTCCGCCCATGTCGCTCTATCTATACAAGCATATACCCACCGGCGCAGGTCTCGGAGGCGGTAGCAGCGATGCCGCCGAGACACTTAAAACCATAAACGCCCTCTTTGACTTGGGACTTGACGAAGAAGAGATGCGCCAACGCATATCGCGCTACGGGGCAGACTGCGCCTTTTTTGTAAGCGGGAAACCTGTTTATGCCACAGGCATAGGGAACATTTTCGAAGATTTGGACATAAATCTCAAAGGCTACTTCTTAGCATTGGTGAAACCAGATGAGAGTGTGAGCACAAAGGAAGCGTACTCGGGGCTGACACCTCAAAAAAGCCGGGAAGACATTAGAGACATACTGAAAAACGATGTTGCCAAATGGCGCGGGCTTTTGAAAAACGATTTCGAACCATCTGTGTTTCGGAAACATCCGCAAATAGCCGCAATAAAAGAAACTCTCTATGACATGGGAGCAATATACGCTTCGATGAGTGGCAGCGGCAGCGCGGTTTACGGCATCTTTAACCGCCCCGTACCCGAAGTTCGCAAAGTTTTCTCCGACTGTTTCACTTTCGAAAAGGAATTGCGCAGATGATATACTGGTTTTCAGGCACCGGCAACAGCCGTTTTGTGGCAGAAAAGCTTGCAGAACTCACAAACGACACGGCGCAAAACATCTTTATGCCTTATACAGAGGAACATGACGGCATCGTGGGATTGGTTTTCCCCGTATACGTGTGGATGCCTCCCTTTTTCGTGTCGAAATTCATAGATAATTTCCTGCAAAACATTGCTCCACAGACATACAAATACGTGGTTATGACTTGCGGAGACGATGTTGGTAAGACTCTTGACCTTGTTAAAAAACACGGTTTCGCTCCTGACGGAGCCTACAGTCTGTTCATGCCCAACACCTATGTATGCCTTCCGGGATTTGACGTAGACGGCGATAAAGTAAGGCAGGATAAACTGGGCAAAAGCCTTGCAAGAATTTCACATATTGCCCAAGAGGTTAACGATAGACGTAAAACCGTTGAAATTCACGAAGGATTGTTGCCACGAACCAAAACTTATTTGCTCGGGAAGCTCTTCGGCAGCTTCGTAAGAGACGATAAACGTTTCCGTGCAGGCAAATGTTGCAATTCCTGCGGCGCATGCACCAAAGCCTGTCCCGCAGGAAACATAACAATAGGCAACGGACAACCGCAATGGGGCGGCAACTGCACGGGATGTCTTGCCTGCTATCACACATGTCCCAAACACGCAATAGATTTTGCAAGACGCACAAGCGGAAAAGGACAATATCTCTTCCGCCGTCATGCAAGAGAAACAGGGAAATCATAATATAAAGCAAAACAACAATGAAGATTCTGCTTCTTGGCGAATTCAGTAATGTACACTGGGCTTTGGCATGCGGACTGCGGCAGCTCGGACATGAAGTTACCGTAGTTTCCGACGGCGACAATTGGAAGAACTATAAACGCGACATAGACGTAAGACGCTACGACCTTGGCGTTCGCGGCACAACGGCTTTCGTGGGGCGTTTGGTCAAAATTCTTCCGAAACTGAAAGGATATGACGTGGTTCAGATCATAAATCCCATATTTCTTCCCGTGAAAGCGGAAAGAACAGCACCTATATACAATCTGCTACGTGCGCGAAACAAGTCAATGTTTCTCGGAGCTTTCGGAATGGATCACTTTTGGGTTCACGCCGGATGCAATTGTAAAACTTTCCGTTACAGTGATTTTAATCTCGGCGACACATTAAGGCACGATGGAGAGAACGATATTTGGATAAAAGAATGGGGCTCGGGAGTAAAAGGGCGGTTGAATTGCAGAATAGCAGAGAACTGCGACGGAATAATTGCAGGACTTTACGAATACTATGCTTCCTACAAACCCTATTTCATAGATAAGCTGGAATTTATTCCGTTCCCGATTGATATGAGTACCATTACTCCGAAATCATCCGAGGCACACGACAAAGTAAGATTCTTTATAGGCATACAAAAAGCCCGCAGCGAATATAAAGGAACAGACATAATGCTTAGGGCACTTGAGCGCGTGGTTCGCGATTACCCCGAAAAAGCAGAGATGATAAAGGTGGAATCCGTTCCATTCGAGAAATATCAAAACCTAATGAATTCAAGCGATCTTCTGCTTGATCAGCTTTATTCTTACACGCCTGCAATGAATGCACTGTTGGCTATGGCAAAGGGAATAATTGTTGTGGGCGGCGGTGAAGAGGAAAACTATGAAATTCTCGGCGAAAAAGAATTGCGTCCTATCATAAATGTTCTTCCCAACGAAGATAGTGTTTACAACGCTCTCAAAGATATTGCTCTACATAAAGAACGTATTCCTTTGCTTTCGCAACAAAGCGTGGAATATATAAAGAAGTATCATGATTCCGTGAAAGTTGCGCAGCGTTATCTGGATTTTTGGAACAGACAAATAGAACGTAAAAAACAAACAAGCCAAGGACCGCAGCACGACTGACAGGTTTGTTAGAAGAAATGACTGATTTAAGTTTTTTTGAAAAGGCTTTTGCCCAAAGCGAAGGAGTAAAACGTCTGTACAATGACGTCTGTGAACTCCGCAACAACAATAACGGTACAATTAAAGTTTGTGGTCTGCAAGGTTCTTCGCGAGCCATTGCTGCCCATAGTCTTTTTTGCAAATTGGCAAAGGAAGACGTTTGTTTCGTTGCGGTTCTTGACAGCTACGACGATGCGGCATATTTTTTTCAGGACTTTCAGAAACTGTCGCACAACGGAATACTCGGCAACAACATAGTATTTTTTCCTTCCGAAACCAAACGTAAGGGAAACAATTTCGTGCGTGATGAAGACAATATCATTATGCGCACAGAAGTTCTCGGTCGTCTTGCCCACAAAGACAGCCCTTTGGCAATAATAACCTATCCTCAAGCCATTGCAAAGAAAGTTCCGGGGGCGGAAGAGGTTTCGAAGCGTTCGTTCACGGTGAAAGAAAACAGCTGCCTCGATGTTGCTGAAACTGAAAACAAACTTCGCGAATGGGGCTTCAAACCTGTTGACTATGTTTATGCTCCCGGCGAGTACGCTGTACGTGGAAGTATAATAGACATCTTTTCATATTCCTGCCCCGACCCTATAAGAATAGACCTATTCGGAGATGATGTGGAAAGTGTGCGCACTTTTGACGTAACAACACAGCTGAGTATTGAAAAAATAAGCAGTATAATTATTGCGCCGCAGGCTTCATCTTCGGGCAAAACAGTTCCCATTACAAATCTTTTCCCTGACAATACAGTTTATTTTACAGGTAATCTTGCTTTTGACGCTGTAAAAATTGACGAATACAAAGATTCTATGACCGAAGACAAACCAGAGGATTACATAGTGGGAGAAGCCTTTCTGGGATTGCCTTGTAAAAACGTGGTTATAGAATGTGGCGTTACGCAGGATGCAAAAGCGGGAAAACATACAAGAACTGTTTCGTTTCATACAAGTCGTCAGCCTCTTTATCACAAGGATTTCGATTTGGTAAAGAGCTCTTTCGAGGAATTCAATTCGAAAGGTTACAAAATTTATATCGCTGCCGACAGCGCAAAACAGCTTGAACGAATAGCAAGTGCACTTGAAGGCATCGGGGCAGCAAACATATTTACTCCTCTTCTTGGAACAGTACATTCGGGATTCTGTTCCGACGACATAAAGACCTGTCTCTTTACCGATCACGAGATATTTGATCGTTTCCATCGCTATAATATGAAAGAAAATAGTGCGAGAAACGGTAAAAATGCTCTGACATTAAAAGAAATAAACGACTTGCAGGTAGGAGACTATGTGGTTCATTCCGATCACGGAATAGGTATATTTATGGGACTTGTCCATATAGGCGAAGGCAATTCCCGTCAGGAATCTATAAAACTTGTTTACTCCGGCGGCGACATAGTCATGGTGTCCATCAATTCCCTTCACAAACTTAGCAAGTATCGCGGAAAAGAAGGAACGCCGCCTAAAGTCAGTCATCTTGGCACAGGTGCATGGCAGAAAATCAAAGACCGCACTAAAAAGCGCATAAAAGACATTGCCCGAGACTTGATAAGGCTTTACGCCGAAAGACGTTCCAAGAAAGGTTTCGCTTTCAGTGGCGACAATTACATGCAACACGAACTTGAGGCCTCGTTTCTTTACGAGGATACCCCCGATCAGTCAAAAGCAAGTATGGCTGTTAAAGAAGACATGGAGAAAACGCGCCCCATGGACAGGCTTGTATGCGGGGATGTGGGCTTCGGAAAAACAGAAGTTGCCATACGCGCAGCATTCAAAGCTGCCTGCGACAACAAACAAGTGGCGGTTCTCGTGCCTACCACAGTGCTTGCGCTGCAACATTACAGAACTTTCTGCGAACGATTGAAAGATTTTCCGGTGCGTGTGGACTATCTTTCGCGTGCAAGAACTGCCAAGCAGACAAAAGAAGTATTGAAAGACCTCGCTGATGGCAAAATAGACATAATCGTAGGCACACACAAACTGACGGGCAAGACAGTGAAATTCCACGACCTCGGACTTTTGATAATTGACGAGGAACAGAAGTTCGGTGTTTCCGTTAAAGAAAAACTGCGTCAGATAAAAACCGAGATCGATACACTTACGCTCACTGCCACCCCCATACCGAGAACACTGCAATTCTCACTTATGGGTGCGAGAGACCTTTCGGTTATACGCACAGCCCCGCCAAACAGATATCCCATAGACACAGAATTGATAACCTTCAATGAAGAAATTGTTTCGGAAGCCATTAACCGCGAACTTGCACGCGGAGGGCAGGTGTTTTTTGTATGCAACAGAGTTTCGAAATTGCCCGCAATAAAAGCAATGATAAACCGTGTGGTTCCCGAAGCCCGAGTTGCCATAGGACACGGGCAGATGCCGCCGGAAGAAATGGAGAAAGTCATAACAGGATTCGTAAACTTCGATTTCGATGTGCTTGTTGCAACAACCATAATAGAGAGCGGAGTTGACATTCCCAACGCCAATACAATAATAATAGAAGGAGCACAAAACTTCGGACTTAGCGACCTGCATCAAATGCGCGGGCGCGTGGGACGTTCAAACAAAAAAGCCTACTGCTACCTTCTCACTCCGCCCGTGTCCTCTCTTCCCGACGATGCCCGCCGTCGCCTTGAAGCCATAGAGGGTTTCTCCGATTTGGGAAGCGGCTTCAGTATTGCCCTTCAAGACCTTGACATACGCGGTGCGGGAAATCTTTTGGGTGCGGAGCAGAGCGGATTTATAGCAGACTTGGGTTATGAAACATATCAACGTGTGCTCAACGAAGCGGTCAACGAATTGAAGACCCAGGAATTCTCATCTCTCTATGAAGACGAAATAAAACAATCCACGGAAGGCGAAGGCAGTTTCTTTGTTGAGGATTGCAATGTGGAAAGCGACATTCCTATGTTCTTTCCAGAAACATACGTGCCCGGAGTAAGCGAAAGAATAATGCTATATCGCGAACTCGACTCCATATCCGACGATTCGGAATTGCAACGATACAGACAAAGACTTGCAGACCGCTTCGGCACTCCCCCGCGTCAGGCAGAAGCCCTTATGCTAATGCCTGCGCTGCGCCGCAAAGCTCGTGCCCTCGGTGTGGAAAAGGTTTTCATGAAAAACAAGTCAATGACCTTGTTCTTTGTATCAAACAACGCAAGCCCGTTCTACAAGAGCAATACATTTGGGAACATCATTGACTACGCCATGAAGCATCTGCACCGATGCAAACTTGACGAAACTAACGGCAAACGCAAAATGCTTATTGCTAATATCCCCACCCCGGAAGCGGCAATAACTGTTCTTGACGAAATTCTTGTTAAGAAAGAGGAATGACAGAATTTCCTACCTCACACATAAAAAAGGACCTTACATGCATCCCAAGAAAACGCTATTTTTTGCGTTGTTTTTTGAGCCGTTCGACAGCTCGAAAAACACATAAGGCATGTTGTAAAAAATACAAGCCATATATTTTAAAATACAAGGCACTTATTTTAAAATAAGTGCCTTGTATTTTTCGCCTTTCTTTAATTCAGGAAAACAACAACTTACATCAGTTGGCAGAAACCTCGTCTTTCATGCCTTCCGCGCCGGTTCTTTCTATCTCCCCGCGCATTTCCACAATGCGATATTCAGCATTGTCCATTTTCCGAATCTCACTTTTATCAACACCATATATCATGGACATAATGCAGCGGTTTATGAATCCGTGTCCCACGCAGAGAATTTTCTTCCCGTCGTATTTTTTGAACATAAGATTGGCAAATTGTCTTCCGCGTTCCATGCCTTGTTCGAGCGTTTCCACACTTGGGGGCAGCGTTTCCAGTTTGCGTGCCTCGGCATAGCTGTGCAGAGTATATTCTCCCCAATCTCTTTCTTTCAATAGGTCGCAGAGTTCTATTTCATTCTCATGTCCGTAGCCGAGCACTATGTTTGTTGTGTCAACCGCGCGTTTCAGCGGACTCGAAATCACGGCATCAAAAACCTCATCTGCAAGTTTTTCACCCAACTTGTGCGCCTGACTTATTCCGAGTTCCGTTAAATGTCCTCCGGTTTGCCCCTGAAGAATCTGCGCGCGGTTTTCTTCCGTTTCGCCGTGGCGTGCCAAATACATTGTAAGCATAATACGTTGTTTTTTCAAGTGCAAAAATAGACAAAACCTGTAGGCGGGAAACAAAATAAGTGAGTAACTTCGCAAAAAATATAAATTAAAGAACAATGAGTAAACCAATCTTCGCAATTTTAAGGGCGGTCATTGCCTTGGTTATAGGATTTCTTTTGGCTCTGAACCCGGAAACAGCCACATGTATCATAGTTGTGCTGATAGGCATACTGTTTCTGCTTTTCGGCATAGTGTCTGTTATTTACAACATCAAAGCCGTTAAAAGCATAGAGCGGTTTTCCGAAGACCGACAACTGCAATTTCCCATAACAAGTGTGGGATGTATACTCTTCGGACTTGTTTTGTCGCTCATGCCGTCGGCTTTTCTGAAAATATCCATGTTTATACTCGGTGCGTTCCTTGTTTTGGCAGGAGCATTTCAGATTGTTTCCTTCCGTCTGTGTTCCAAAAACGTACACACGCCCATGCCGTTTTACGTTATTTCGGCTTTGGTGATGCTCGCAGGCATTTTCATATTCATTAACCCTATTGAATCGGCTTCACTTCCAGCCATTGTGCTCGGCACATCGTTCATAGTTTATGGCGTAATGGAAACCGTACTTTCCGTTCAGACAATGATTTCAAACAAACGCCTGAAAAAAGCGGAAGCAGAGTATGCAGTAGAAGTTATTGCCGAAAAAGAACAAACGACAAACGGACAGGAAGAAAACAATACGGCTAACCAATAACAGGATTCCGTATCAAAACTCCAATTGAAGCCTGAGATTCAAAAGCCTTCCCGTTAGATAATTCGGCACTGCAAACTGATTGTTGGTTATGTCCGTTACCCAATAATACGAATTAACGTTGTTAATGCCGAACACGTTGAAAGCGTCTATTCCGAGCCAAGCATTTTTAAGCATACCCGCTATGCCGCGCGTATGACTGCGATCTTCGTTGTTCAAAAGCCGATAGTTCATGCCAATGTCCACACGTTTGTATGCCGGGGCGCGGAAATTCATTTTTTCTCTTCCCGAATGGGGAGGACCAAAAGGCAAACCGTCGGCAAAAGCTCCGCGAAGCGACAATTTCCAACGGTCTGTGCCGGGAAAGAAATCGGTGAAATACAGCGAAAGATTGTATCGCTGGTCCGTGGGACGGGGAACCCACTTGTTTCCAAACTTTTCTTTTGTCTGCATAACAGAGAAAGTAACCCACGAATCGGTTCCAGGAACAAATTCTCCGTATAGCTTTGTGTCAATTCCCACTGCATAACCGCTGCAAACGTTTCTGCCGTAATATACAGTGCGAACATTGTTGACATTGTAGGGAATCAAATCGCTCATGCCCTTGTAATAAAATTCCGCAGTAAACTTAAACGGTCGCTCTCCCATACGAAAAGTATAATCTCCCCCGAGAACTATTTGCCAGCTGCGCTGCGATTTTATGTTTTTATTGAGATTGACCACCGTATTATAGTTTGTGGTAACGGTATCTCGCAATTCCTTATAAAAAGGTGTCTGACAATAAAGACCGGCTGCCATTCTGAAAATCCAATTCTCGTTTGCCGAAGGAATAAAACCCACCGAAGCGCGCGGACTTATGATTGTTTCCTTATTCCAGCTCCAATTGGAAAGACGAACTCCGTAATTGACTGTAAAATTTCCCACTTTGGACGAAAAACGATATGTGTCCTGCACATAAGCCTCTATTCGTGTGGCACTAAGTTTCTCATCGGCGTGAAGATTATAGTAAAGCTGCATTTTGTCCGGGTTATTGGGAATGGAATATCCCGCAGAATCTCTCATTTCCCACTCTGAAGATTTCTCGGAAAAGCTTTCGGTGCGCATGGAAACGGCAGCTTCTACATCGTGCTTGGAAAACTTTGTGTTGAAACGCAGTCCTATGTTGGCAACTGTGGCATTCAGATAATTTCGTGCGTGTTCGCGATAAGTCCCTACGCCGAGTTCTTCCTGCGAACCCAGTTCGTTGAGCCAATATTGCCCTTGTATGTCATAAGTTTCCTGTTCACGGGTTTTGAATGCGGAACCAAGGAGAGACAACGATGTTTTTTTTCCGAAATGCCGCGATATCGTGAAAGCCCCGTAATAGGTACGGAACAAATCTTTTTCTTTTCCGTCGAAATATACACGGAACTCTTTTGTATCGGCAAGCGTTCCGAAACGGGTTTCCCTGTCCTTGGGCTTGAAATTATAATGATTGTCCGAAATGTTACCTATGAAATCGAGTGTCCAACGCTCGTTGGGAGTCCATGACCAATAAGTTTGGTAGTCAAGAAAGTTGGGACGATATTCTCCATTTGTCTCGAGAGAGCCAAGCATATACCTTGTTGTTTTATAACGAACGCTGTTCATTATGCTGAAATGCTTGTTTCCCCAACCGGCATAGACACCACCGCCGAGAAGCGAGGCATTGATTTTTCCTTCGAACTTTTGGGGCTTTTTATATTTGATGTCCAACACCGAAGACATCTTGTCGCCATATTTTACTGGGAAACCGCCGGTTGAAAATTCAATCTTGTCAACCATATCACTGTTTATGATGCTCAAACCTTCCTGCTGACCGGAGCTGACAAGCATGGGGCGATAGACTTCCTGACCGTTGAGATAAACAAGATTCTCATCAAACGAACCGCCACGCACATTGTATTGCGAACTCATCTCGTCGTGCCTGCTCACTCCCGCCATTGTGGAAATCAAATCCTCCACGCCGTTGCCCGTAGTGCTCGGCAGATTTTTTGTGTCCTTTGCCTTTATGCTTTGCATGGTGTTCGACTGAACCCGTTGCCCTTTCACCGTTGCCTGTCCCAATGTGTGGTCGGACGGCTTTAACACAACCTTCAGCGTAACGGAGTCGTGCGGAGACATGAGTGTTCGCTTGTGAGTTTGATAGCCCAACATGCTGAACACAACCACCACACTGTCGCCGCTCTGACATGTGAACGAATATTTTCCGTTCAAGTCTGTGAGCGTTCCTGCTCCCTGCCCCTCCACTTTCACTACTGCCAGTTCTATGGGCTTTCCGTCTGTGTCGCTAACGGTGCCACGTATTTTTAAGTTGCCTTGAGCCGAAACGAATGTCTGCGCAAAAAACAGCATCGCAAGCAAAAACAGCCCGCGCAAAAGGAAACTTTTTTTCTCGCTATACTTCATCATCAAATTATAAACGTGAAAAAGCGGCTAAAGTTGTAATCGGTTTGCTATATTTTTATTTAATGCGATATTTTGTCCCGAAATCTTTGCTGTTTTCGTGGACATGAAGCACAATTTTTCAAGTAATTTTCATCGCGCTATAGCTTCACGAAAAACACACATAGGAAATAAGAAAAAATATAAGGCACTTATTTTAAAATACAAGGCACATATTTTAAAATAAGTGCCTTGTATTTTTCGTTTTTCTATATATCTGAAAACCAACAACAAATAACGAGGCAATTTTTACGCATAATTTCCGCACTATTTCCCTTGATTTTTTTTGAAAAAACAACATGATAACCGGCACACGAAACATGTAAAAACAATAAAACCGCAACTTCACAGAAGTGCGGTTTTACATTTAAGAGCCGATACCCGGACTTGAACCGAGGACCTACGCATTACGAATGCGTCGCTCTACCAACTGAGCTATATCGGCAAGCGGTTGCAAAATTAGCTTTTTTAGGCGAAAGCACAAAGTTTCAATCCATATTTTTTGCCATTCTGATGTTCACGCTCGCGTTCATGCCGTCTGCACCAACAGGCGGATTGGGTTTTGTAACTTTAACCTCGGCGGCTACAACGTCCTGCATTTGCAACAGAACCGTCCCAATTTCACAGGCAAGCTTTTCAAGAAGTTTAAGAGGTCGAGCCATAACCTCCGCTATGCGCCTGTAGGCTTCGGAATAATCGGGAACGGCAAAAGGATCATCGTTAACAAACGCCCCTTGATGCACAACGGCTGTAAGTTTTACACACACTTTTATTTCCACACCGGTTTTTCTCTCTTCTTCGCCCACACCAAGGTGCGCAAAAAAGTTCATATTTTCGAGCGTTATGGTATATGTTTCCGGCAATTTCATTTTATTCCCCTTTCGTTTAGAGCCTTGGAGTAACGGGCAGCATTGGCGAGATGCTCGGAATAGGTGCGGGCAAAGTTATGAGTGCCCGAAAAATCTTCCCTGGCGCACATATACATGAAGTTGTGGTGCACGTAGTTCAACACGGCATTTATTCCCTCCACACTCGCCACTCTTATTGGTCCGGGAGGCAATCCAATGTTTCGATAAGTGTTGTAGGGACTTTTTATGTCAAGAAGTCCATGGCGAATGCGGCGAAGTGCAAAGTCATGCCACGCAAATTTTATTGTAGGATCGGCTTGCAAGGGCATTCCTGCCTTTAGCCTGTTTATATACATGCCGGCAATTGCAGGCTTTTCGGCATTGTTAGCCGTTTCTTCGTCAACTATCGATGCCAAAGTGCAAACCTCGTGAGGCGTAAGCGGTATGGATTTAGCCTTGGCAACACGTATGTCGTTCCAAAACGCCGAAGATTCTCTTTTCATACGCAAAAGAAAATTCTGCAACGAAGTATTCCAATATATCTCATAGGTGTTGGGAACGAAAAGACAGTAAACGTTTGCCGTATCAACGCCCAATGCAGACATTTTGGCGGAGTCTTTCACAGTTTTCACAAACTCCACGGAGTCAATCATGAGGTTGTGCGAAATATATCCCGCCATGTCTTCCATGGTTCGCACTGTGGGAATTGTCAATTCCACCGGAGTTTGTCTTCCACCGCGCAAGGCACGAAAGAATTGAAGTGCGCCCTGCCCTTTTTCAAGTGCATAGCGTCCGGTGCGCGGATGATTGTCGTAGCGTGTGAGTACTGCCATAAGCGAAACACCCCAACGCTGCGGCCAGTGAGCCACAGACGAGAGTTGCTGTGAGACAGAATCACGAGTATCATCGCCGTCAACAAAAACATAAGCAGTTTGATTGCCTTTAAGCATTGGGGCAAACATCATGTAAACCCCAAACAACACAAGCACGGCGGCTGCCGCGATTGCATAGATTAATCTTCGTTTCATATCAATATGAGTTTCGTTTCTTAATTAGCCTCCTCCTCCGGTTTTTCTATCTGGTGAAAAAACAAATATGCCCAATAAGTATTGGAATATTCGCCCGGACCGTTATTCTGTTTGGCTTTAGAAGCAAAGTCGGCAAAATATTTTTCAAGATCAGGGTTATATCCCGCAATGGAACGGGCACGCGGGTCGCGCGAAGCCAAAGCTGTCAAAGCTTCTGCATAAGCACGCGGCATTTCAGAGTTCTTGTAAAGATTAAAGCGGGATAATATTATACCAAACTTCTCAACTTCCTTGTTAAGCAAGAGACTGCAAAGCACGTAATCGAGAAGTTTTTTGCTGTTTACGTTTCGTTCGAAAAGACGGAACAACTCCGAAGGCATGGGATATGCTCCTACAAATGTATCACTGCGATAAGGCGGAAGTTTTATTCTGTTGCTTTTTGCCTCAAGCGCAACAAGTCTGTGCATACGTTCTTTTACGAAATCCCCATTACAGACGCTTTTTTGAAGAAGTTCCAAATAGGAACGGGCAACACCCAAATCGCAGGAATTGAGAGCATAGTCAATCTTGAAACGAAGAGAGCGGAAACATTCGTTCTCGCGCTGCGTAACACCATATTCGAATGCCTGATGAAAAGCTTCATCCCATATTTCTATATTATCATAGAACTGACGGTTGAAGTTTGTATAGAAAGTTCGTTTGTCGTGTCTGTACAAAAAATCTTCGGGAGAACTTAAGGGATAAGAGAAGAGTACCTGCGGCAAATTATCTGTTGCACTCATTGCCAAAAGCACGTAGTCGGTAAGAATCTTACTTTTCACAGCCTCGTCATAGGGAACTTCGGCAATAATTCCCTCCCAATCTTTTTGGTCAGCCAAAAGCGAGAGTTTGTTTGTTCTTTCTCCGAAAAGCAAATCCTTATCTGTAAGCATTATTGCAGCGAATGCTGCAATACAAAGCGCAGATGCGGTACAGGAAATCCATCCTGCTGTTTTCTTTTTTAAAGGCATCAACACTGCCGCACAAGTTATTACATATCCCACAAAGACTTTCCATGTAAAAAACTCGTCTATTCCTGTAAGCGGACGCTTGTTGAAAGGCACAAAGTCCACAAAATCCGACCATAAACGCGGAACAAAAAAGCTAAAAGCAAGAGGAACGAGTATTACGGCGGAAGTAATCTTTGACTTATGGTAAACATATTCCAATATGACAAACACAACCAAAAGCATTACTGCTTCGTACCACGGCATAAGGCAAAAAGCCGGTATTGGAAGCAACAGTGTGTAAACAGTTCTCCAAATCCTAGACTTAATAGCCGTGAACACGTACAGCAACAACGAGAAGAACAGGAAGTTCACGGACATATCGACAAAGGGGAAGGAATAAGGCACTACGAGGAGCGCAGGGAAAAATGCCAACCAGCCGAAAGAAGTTTTTCCAAGATTGCGTAAAGTAAGGAACAATAGGCACTGGGATAAAGTTATAACCAATGAATATATCAAAGCTCCCGCCCATGCAGTAGCAAAGAACTGCTCAAGGAAATCGGAAATCAAAAATGTTATGCCCTGCGGTCTGCTTATTACACCACCTAAGAATTCTCTTGTAAGCAAAAACAGGTCTTCGCCCTCCTGCATTTGTATTGTATAAGGGAAACAAAGAAATAGAACCCAAAAACACACGATTTCTGATAGTAGCAGGAATATATAATTGCGTTTCATCTCTATTTTCATTTAACACGGAACAATTCCGCAGCCTTTTCTCTGCTGAACACAACGGGAGACTTTATGAACTCTGGAATATTGTATGCGTAAAGTAATTCTCCATTTTGCTCAGGATTTTTTTGAGGAAGCATGAAAGGTTTGGTGAACTTGCCTTTTGAATCACAATGCGAGAAAAACAGACGAGTATATTTCCCGTCCACCCTGCGTGAACTGAAAACTATCCAACGACCATTAGAACTCCAAGAATGATAACTATCGGAACTATTACTATTTAATATATCAGTATTCACAAACCGCATTGTATTCAAGTCAATCATTTTCAAATCTGCTTCCACATGTTGTATCGGGAACGTTGCGCAGTCTGCTTTGGTAAACATCAGAAATCTTCCGTCTGGTGAGATTCGGGGGAAAGACACGCTGCCTCCATTTTGCGAGGGACTGTATATTGTATCTATTTTTTCTCCGAGGGTTCCATTGGCGGAATTAAAAGGAACACGAATAAGAGCATATTTCATCTTTTCAAAATATGACTGCATCATTTCTCGCTGCTGTTCATTTATTCCAAGATGAGCTACACACATATAAAGATATTTTCCGCCAGGCGAGAAAGCAGGAAAAGTTTCCCAATCATCGCTTCCGCAGAATCTCGAATCGGTTAAAACCCTATCGTTTTTTACATCGTAAATAATAATGTCGGAATTCATATCGAACACCTCAATTTTATTACGACTTATTCCGTAAAATGTCTGGCGGGTAAGGTTTGAAGAAAAAGCAACGAAGTTTCCCGAAGGATGCCAATAAGGATATGTGGCACTTTTCTTCGGTCCTAACTGCTCTATTGGCAGTTTTCTTGTTTTTCCGTTTACAGTTATTATTGTACTTCCGCCTTCTCCACGAGCATGAAACAACCAATTTTGGGGATTGTAATCACAAAAACTGTGGCAATTGACACATCCTTTGTTGTTCTGCGAATTTTTTATTATTGTTTTCTGATTAAAACTTTCGAGATTACGTTGATAAATTCCCATTCTGTTCCACAATTCAAATCCGGGAGGAACAAGGCGGTAAGCAATCCAAGGATCAATGCTGTCTTTTGAAACAAAAATAGAAAATGGTTTGTAATCAATGCCGCCGGGATGTTTTTCCGACCACTCGGATACTTTTACAACCAAACATTTACCCGCAGCTTCTCCAAGAATTCTTTTCCAATCCTTTTCAGGAAAATCTATAACCGTAGAGCCTTCGACTTTTATTACTTGTTTCCCTTCGAATTCCACAATAGCCTTCACATGTTTTGCGGCTTTTATCTCAAAATTCAGCGGTGCAATGTTTACAGGAACTGTTACATCTGTATAATCGGGAAATATTGTAGGAACAATGTTAGAACTTTCGGCACATTTTTCATATTTTCCTCCGCAAGAAGACAGAATCATGCCGGATGATAAAAAGAAAATCATCATCCAAACACAAAAACTTATATACGGCTTGCGCATGACTTTTATTTTTCCTCTGATGAAGAATATTCTCCTGCGTGTTTTGTTTTCCACACAAAGAACCATATCAAAGCTATAAACACCGCTATCCCGCCGACAGTATAAGCTATTCCCTTTGGAAGAGCCATCGCCTCGGGTGCAACACACAAATAAGTTACACTAACAGTTGTCATAAACAATGCGGGGATGAGAGTTATAAAATAATTCTTCCTTTTCTTCAACAAATAAACAGTTATAGCCCAAAGAGTAAATACCGAAAGCGTTTGGTTTGCCCACGCAAAGTATCCCCAAATAACTGCGAAGCCGGATTTATCGGAAAGGTTGAACCATATAATCAACGCCACCAAAGCAAAAAGAGGAATTGAAATGTACAGACGGGAAAGCAATTTCTTTTGTTTGAACTTCAAAGAGTCTGCAATAATAAGTCTTGCCGAGCGCAAAGAAGTATCACCAGAAGTAATTGGAGCCGCTACCACACCTAATATCGCAAGAATTCCGCCAACAATACCAAGCCAGCGTCTGCTCATTATATTTACTACATTCGGAGCCTGAATGCTCATATCCGTATTGCCGCTTGAGGGATCGAAAAAGAAATAACTTGCAACCGCAGCCCACACAAGGGCAACAACTCCTTCGGTTATCATTGCTCCGTAAAACACAGGGCGTCCGTACTTCTCGCTTTTCATACACCTTGCCATCAGAGGGCTTTGCGTAGCGTGGAATCCTGAGATTGCTCCGCAGGCAATGGTTATGAACAAACACGGGAATATGGGTTGAGCAGCTTTGTTCGGATGAAGATTATTCAAGCCATCGGTTATTTCAGGAATGGAAGGCCAGTGTATATAAAGTGCAACCATTAATCCGAGAGCCATGAAAAGAAGTGCAAAGGCGAAAATGGGATAAATCTTACCTATAACCTTATCAATAGGCAAAAGAGTGGCAATTATATAATAGACAAATATCACCGCCATCCAAAAATACATGTTCATGAACGGCACGTCCGAGGTAAGATCTTTCAAAATCAAGGCAGGGGAACTCACAAACACTGCTCCAACCAATATCAGAAGCATTACCGTGAACACAACCACTATTTTTTTTGTAGTGTGTCCCAAATATTTTCCTATTATTTCCGTTAGCGAGCATCCGTTCATTCTTATAGAAATCATTCCGCTCAAATAATCGTGAACAGCTCCGGCAAATATGCAACCGAATATAATCCACAAAAAAGCCGAAGGTCCGTATAATGTGCCCATTATGGCTCCGAATATTGGTCCCGTGCCTGCTATGTTCAGAAATTGAATCATGAAAATTTTCCATGTCGGCATCGGAATATAATCCATTCCGTCCTGCAAACGGTAAGCCGGCGTGGGGCGATTGTCAGGTCCGAAAACCTTCGCTACAAAACGCCCGTAAACGAGATAGCCCAAGACTAAGGCCACCAAACTGACTGTAAAGGAAATCATATTACTAATTTACAAGTTTATTTCAAAAGCCACGCAACTGAAAGCTTTTGGATTCAGCGCATTTGCAAAGTTACTTCTTTTTGTAAAATTTGCAATGCTGCACACGTTTTTATTCTAAAACGGCAAGAGGTGCGAATTTGAGCAACAGATCTTTCGTTCCAGAATCATAAAATTCTATGTTGACTTTCGCTGTATCACCTGCATCCATAATACGTTTGACAACGCCTTTGCCAAAACGCCGGTGTTCCACCACGGTTCCTACCTTTATTATGTCGCCCGCCTGTGTTTTGGCACTTTCGAGTGTTTGGGCACCGTCCGATTCCTGATTTTCGCGACGTATTGCCGTTCTGCCGAAAACCGCCGAAGCTTGCAATGTGAAACGATTGTCATCAAAACCACCGAAACTCCTGCGCGGCTGACCATAACAGCCTTTGCTTTTCCTGTCATTGAAATGTACGCACGAGGAGTTCAGTTCTTTTACGAAACGACTCGGATCGGATTCGGTTACATTACCATACGAAAAGCGGAAACGGGCATAACTTATATAGCAATACTCTTTGGCTCTCGTCAGTGCCACATAAAACAAGCGACGTTCCTCTTCGAGTTCGCGAGAATCAAAGAAAGCCTGATGTCCTGGGAAGATTTCTTCTTCAAGTCCCACTATACACACTGCAGAAAACTCAAGTCCCTTTGCAGAATGTATTGTCATGAGCGAAACCTTCTCTTTGTCGGCATCGTTTTTGTCGGCATCGGTAAGTAAAGCCACATCGGCAAGATAATTTTCAATAGTGGCATTCTCCGCACTGCCATTTGTCTCTGTTTCCTGCGCCACGAAATCATACAAGGCGTTTATAAGCTCGTCCAGGTTCTCTTTTCTGCTCAAATCGCTCGTATCGGTTACTATTTCCGTTCTCACTCCGCTCTCTTCAAGAATCTCGTTTCCGAGCGCATAAGCGTCAAGTTCACCAGCCTTTGCGGCAAAGCCGTTTATCATAGCCACGAATTTGGATATACGTCCGTAGGTAGTGGCAGAAACCCCGAGTTCTTTTGCTGCAAATGTGTTTACGGTTTCCCACAGACTGATTCCGTTGTTCGTAGCCACTGACATTAGTTTCTCTAGAGTGGTATTTCCTATTCCGCGTGCAGGATAATTCACAACTCTCCTGAAAGCTTCGTCGTCGTTCGGGTTCACGGTCATTCGGAAATAGGCTATGGCATCTTTCACTTCCTTGCGTTCGTAAAACGAAAGCCCGCCATACACACGATAAGGCACACCCGACTTTCTCAGAGCTTCCTCTATGACGCGGCTTTGCGCATTCTTGCGATAGAGCACGGCTATTTCGCTATACGGCACACCATTGTCGGCGTTTGTTTTGCATACTGATTTAACCACTCTCTCCGCTTCTTCCACATCGCTCTCGGTCGGATATATTTCAATCTTCTGTCCCGCGCCTGCCAAACTGTAAACATCCTTTGGTATCCTGTTACGGTTGTGAGCAATTACGCTGTTGGCAGCATCGACTATGCTTTTCGTGGAACGATAATTGCGTTCGAGCTTGAAAAGTCGGGCATCGGGGAAAATTCTCGTAAAATTAAGGATATTACCTATGTCGGCACCGCGAAAGGCATAAATGCTTTGCGCATCGTCTCCCACCACACACAGCATTTGTCTTTCACGCGTGAGCAGCCAAAGGATTCTTGCCTGAGTGCGATTAGTGTCCTGATACTCGTCAACAAGCACAAAATTGAAACGGTCCACATATTTTCTGCGCACCTCCTCATGAGTTGTGAGCAATATGTACATTTTCACGAGCAAATCGTCAAAATCCATGGCATCCGATGCCTTGAGTCGCTGCTGATACTTCATATATATATGTCCAACCTCGGGAACGTTATCGGAATCATCGCGTTTCAAAATATCGGGATCGTTAAAATATTCTTCCGCAAGAATAAGATTGTTCTTTGCCTGCGAAATTTTCGAAAGGACTATGGAAGGTTTATAAACCTTTACATCAAGTCCCATGCCTTTCACTATGTTTTTCACGAGACTTGTGGAATCGGTGCGATCGTATATTGTAAATTTCGACGTATAACCCAACAGCGGGGCTTCTTTTCTCAATATCTTGGCAAACACGCTGTGAAACGTGCCCATGACAAGGTATTTGGCAACCTCTTCTCCCACTATAGCGGCAACACGTTCACGCATTTCGCGGGCGGCTTTGTTGGTAAACGTCAGCGCAAGTATATTCCACGGCTTCAGCCCGTGAGCGGTGAGAAATGCAATCTTTGTGGTGAGAACACGTGTCTTTCCAGAACCGGCTCCGGCTATTACAAGCGACGGACCTTCAATATATTCTACGGCTTTGCGCTGACTTTCGTCAAGGTTGTCAAGATATTCAGTTTGTTGCATCAGGTGTAATAATTACTTTCCAAGACCGCCACGGTCTTAAAAGAGAAAAAAGAAAGGAGAACACTGACGCGATACGCGATGAAAACTCCTATATGATAAGATTTGAGGGTCCGCAAATCTTTGTAATCTGTATATTCTACAGCGCGCCATTGACTTGCGAAACGGTCTCGGTTTTCATTTTTTATTGATGAGCATCCCGGTCTGCCGTCAGCGGAACTCCTTTGTAAAAGCAAAGGTATAACATATATTTGAATCCGTCAAGTGCCGAAGCACAATTTATTTTTACAAAACCACTACCCTCCGGGATTAAACTATTCAGTAACTGCGGGATAAAAATTTGCACCTCGCACATTTTTTCTTTGATTTCGGGAATCAAAAACCACGACACTGCACGAATTTCCGCAAACAGAAAAACACACATTCCGCATGCCCTAAAAAACATAAGGCATGTAGCAAAAAATACAAGCCATATATTTTAAAATACAAGGCACTTATTTTAAAATAAGTGCCTTGTATTTTTGCCCATTTCAAACCTCTGAAACACAGCAACTTACAAAAGAGACACAAATACTGCGTAAACAATTATTTTTCAGACATTTACGCAACTCGACAGTATTTCTGAAATTTTTCGCCATACCGTGGTTTCAAACCTCGTGCGCACAGCCATGAAAAACCTGCACTTTGATGTCTGTAAAAAAAACAGTAATTTTGCAGCCACAAAACTAATGTGTATAACATGGAGGTAATAGAAACCCGAAAAGAACTGGGCGAGCGCATTGCCGCCCTACGCAAAGAGGGAAAAACCGTGGGACTTGTTCCCACAATGGGTGCGCTTCACGCAGGACACGCATCACTCGTGAAACGTTCAGTAAAAGAAAACGATGCCACTGTGGTAAGCGTATTTGTAAACCCAACACAGTTTAACGACAAGCGCGACCTTGAAAATTATCCGCGCGATATTGAGGCAGACAAAAAACTGCTGTCATCGCTTGGTGCCACCATTATGTTTGCACCGGCAGTAGAAGAAATGTATCCCGAAACCGATACACGCAAATTCTCATACCCTCCCATAGATACAGTAATGGAAGGCGCACGCCGCCCGGGACATTTCAACGGAGTTTGTCAGATTGTAAGCAAATTGTTTTACGCCGTAACTCCCGACAGAGCTTATTTCGGCGAAAAAGACTTTCAGCAGATTGCTGTGATAAGAGCTATGGTAAAAGACCTGTCCATACCTGTAGAGCTCCGCCCCTGTCCCATTGTGAGACAAGAAGACGGACTCGCACTAAGCAGTCGCAACGCATTGCTCAACGACGAGGAGAGAAAAATAGCATTGAACATCTCAAAAACCCTTTTCGCAAGTTGCGAATATGCCAAGAGCCACAGCGTGGCAGAGACGCACGATTTCGTGGTAAGCACCATAAATTCCGTGGAAGGACTTGAGGTTCAATATTACGAAATAGTTGACGGAACAACACTGCAAAACGTAAGCGATTGGAAAGACAGCAACTACATCGTGGGCTGCATAACAGTATTCTGCGGACATATCCCCGTCAGACTGATTGACAACATAAAATATAAAGAGAATATCTAAGCAGAAATGTACGTACAGATACTCAAATCAAAAATTCACTGCGCCACCGTAACGGAAGCCAATCTCGAATACGTGGGCAGCATAACCATAGACAAAAACCTCATAGAAGCCGCCGGGATATTTCCGGGAGAAAGAGTTTTCATAGCAAACAAAAACAACGGCGAACGTTTTGAAACCTACGTGATAAGCGGTCCCGCAGGAAGCGGAGTGATTTGCCTGAACGGCGCAGCCGCAAGAAAAGCGCAGGTTGGCGACGTGGTTATAATAATGTCATACGCCATGATGACACCCGAAGAAGCGAAGACATTCAAACCCTCGATAGTTTTCCCCGACAAAGAGAACAAACTGAAATAAACGTAAAGCGGACTCTCCGCAACAAAACACCATAGAAAGTGTCGCCGCCAGCACAATGCAGGAGACGACACTTTTGATTTTTTACGGGCATTTGCAAAAACGGCGATTTTGGCACAACACAAAAAGCAAAACCCCAAAGGCAAACAATTTTTTCGCATAGATTCCGCATTTAATGAACGAATTACGGCAAAAAATCATAAAGAAATCATCGCCACATAAAAATAAAATTGTAATTTTGCGCACCGATTATTATCAACAGGCAACAAAAAGCCTGTTAATCCCACGTGTTAATAGCTGTATCTATTAAAGAATTTGGCCTGATGCAGTGGTTAGTGAATCGTGGTGCGTCGTCATGCGGCGCAAAAAACTTTATGGCAAACCCGAAGAAAAACTTAGAACGGAAGGCAAGCCTAATGTTTAATCATAAAATTAAAAAGACACGAAAGTGGATACATTAAGTTACAAGACTGTTTCTATCAACAAACAGAATGCAAACAAAGAGTGGGTTGTGGTTGACGCAACCGATCAGGTACTTGGTCGTCTCTGCACACGCGTTGCAAAATTGCTCCGCGGCAAATACAAACCCACATTCACTCCCAACGCCGACTGTGGCGACAATGTGATAATAATCAATGCGGACAAAGTGCGTCTCACCGGCAAAAAATGGACAGACAGAATATATCTCACATACTCTCTCTATCCCGGCGGACAACGCGAACATACTCCCGAAAGCATCTTCAAAAAGCCCAACGGTCCCGAAAAACTTGTTCGCAGAGTAGTACGCGGCATGCTCCCCAAGAATCGTCTTGGACGCCAGCTTTTAAAAAATCTCTATGTTTACGAGGGTGGTGAACATAAGCAGGAAGCACAGAAACCCAAACAAATCGATATTAACCAGTATAAATAAAATAGTAAATGGACGTAGTTAATGCATTAGGTCGTCGCAAAAGTTCTATAGCACGTGTATACGTGAGCGAAGGCACAGGAAAGATAACTATCAACAAAAAAGATTTAACCGAATACTTTCCATCTTCTATTTTACAGTTCGTGGTTAAGCAGCCTCTCCAGTTATTGGAAGCAGCTGAAAAATACGACATCAAGGCAAATCTTACCGGTGGCGGTTTTACAGGTCAGTCGCAGGCTCTTCGTCTCGCAATTGCACGCGCACTCGTAAAGATAAATCCCGAAGATAAAGCAGCTCTTCGCAAAGAAGGTTTCGTTACTCGCGATCCTCGCGCTGTTGAGCGTAAGAAACCGGGACGCCCCAAAGCACGCCGTCGCTTCCAATTCTCCAAGCGTTAATATCCTGTTTGAAAATATTGGGAATAAAAATAGTTTAGTATCTAAACCGCAAGGATTCCTTTGCCGCCCGCAATACATATTATGCCATACATTATATATAGTATATGTAGCGGCGACAAAAGACTACCTTGAGGCTGGTGCTTAAAATGCAAACAAAAAGAAAGTAAACAAAGTAAACAAAACGACAATGTCACGTACAGATTTTGAAACCCTTCTCAAGGCCGGATGTCATTTCGGACACTTGAAACGTAAATGGAATCCCGCAATGGCTCCTTATATCTTTATGGAACGTAACGGTATTCACATTATAGACCTCAACAAAACCGTTGCGATGGTTGATACAGCTGCAGAAGCTCTCAAGCAGATTGCTAAATCCGGCAAGAGAATTCTCTTCGTTGCAACCAAAAAGCAAGCAAAAGATATAGTAGCAGAGAAAGCCAAAGCTCTTGACATGCCTTACGTTATCGAACGTTGGCCTGGTGGTATGCTTACCAACTTCCCCACTATCCGCAAGGCAGTAAAGAAGATGGCAAATATTGATAAGCTCACAGCAGACGGAACATTCTCAAACCTTTCAAAGCGCGAGATTCTTCAAATTAGCCGTCAGCGTGCAAAACTTGAAAAGAACCTTGGTTCTATTGCTGATCTTAACCGCCTTCCCGCTGCTCTTTTTGTAATTGATGTTTACAAAGAGAACATTGCTGTTCGCGAAGCAGTACGTTTGGGAATTCCCGTGTTCGGTATTGTTGATACAAACAGCGATCCTTCAAATATCGACTATGTAATTCCCGCAAACGATGATGCTGCTGCAAGTATCGAGGTTATTCTTGACGCTTGCTGTGCTGCTATCAACGAAGGTTTGGAAGAACGTAAAGTTGAGAAAGCCGACCAAGATGCTGCTGCCGCACAACAAGAAGCAGAAGCTGATGCAGACGCTCCCAAAGTAATGCGTCATCGCTCACGCAAGGCACGTGTTGAAGCTCCCGCTGCAAAGCAGGCAGAAGCAGAAACAAAGTCCGAAGAAGAGGCTAAGTAAAAATAACCACTCATTAATAAGAAACAACAATTATGGCTGTTACAATAGCAGAAATCCAAAAACTTCGCAAACTTACCGGTGCGGGAATGATGGATTGCAAAAAAGCTCTCGAGGCTTCTGAAGGCGATACTCAAAAAGCCATCGAAATAATCCGCGAAAAAGGTCAGGCTGTTGCTGCAAAACGTTCCGACCGTGAAGCTTCGGAAGGATGCGTACTCGTTAAATATGCTGACGGCTTCGCTGCGATTATTGCCCTAAAGTGTGAAACCGACTTCGTTGCCAATAATGCAGACTTTGTTAAGTTGACACAGGACATCATTGATGCTGCCGTTGCAGCAAAGGCAAAGACTCTTGACGAAGTTAAGGCTTTGACCATCGGAAACGAGACCGTTGAATCAGCAATCGTTGCTCGCAGCGGTATCACCGGTGAGAAAACTGAACTTGACGGTTACACCTATATCGAAGGCGACAACATTTCTACTTATGATCATATGGGCAGGCACACTCTCTGCACCATGGTTCAGCTCAACAAAAACAATGAAGATGCTGCTCACAAGCTTGCAATGCAGGTTGCTGCAATGAAACCTATTGCACTTGACGAGGCTTCTGTTCCCGAAGAGGTTAAGAAATCAGAGTTTGAAGTTGCTGTTCAGAAAACAAAGGACGAACAGGTTGAAAAAGCAGTTATCAACGCTTTGAAGAAAGCCGGAATCAACGCAAATCTTGTTGACAGCGACGACCATATAGAATCAAATATGGCAAAGGGCTGGCTTAGCAAGGAAGACGCTGAAAAAGCTAAGGAAATCAAGCAGACTGTTGCTGCAGAGAAGGCTGCAAATCTTCCCGAGCAGATGATTCAGAACATCGCAAAAGGTCGTTTGGCAAAATTCTTCAAGGAGAATTGCCTTGTAGATCAGGAATTCCAATTCGGCGATGAGAAAGAAAGCGTTTCGGCATGGCTCAAGAAGCAGGACAAAGACTTGCAGATTGTAACATATCGCCGTTTCACTCTAGCTGCAGAATAAGAGATTTTTCCATAATTCAATAACTAAAGTTCCTCAATACTTATATTGAGGAACTTTTTTATTTTAAGACAAAAGCAAACCTTTATCACAATCCTTCAAACATAAAAGGATCTCCATACATAGGGGAAAAATTACCCGACATGATAAAAATAAACAAATTGGCTCGCGTTTTTGCATCGTGAAATGTTGGAAAAACACCTTTAATATTGCACGGGAGTGTACTTAATATGGGACTGTGAAAGGCGCATTGCTGACGCACTGAATGACAAGCGGTCTATAAAAAATCTGAAACCAAGAGAACAAAAGGAAAAGCGAAAGGAAAAAGACGGCTTGCCCATGAGCAACTGCATACACTGCAATTCACGCTGTCCAATCTTGAAGCTACAACAACCATTTCAAACCGTAACATAAAGGATTAGCCTAAAAAACATTTGCATACACTGAAGCAAAGAACGAAGTATTGTTGAACTTGCCAAGCCTGTTGAAAAGTTCCGTGTATCGTGGTAGTTGGGTTAACTAACACATGACAACAGTCCCAAAGCACCTGTTTGAAACATCTATTGGCGGGCACAAATGCAGGATTTACGTTAGAAAAAACTCTCCTGGCGGATACTTGGTGTACAGTATTTCTGACAATGAAACGATATTGATAGCCATACAATAAAAAAACAAGACAAACCATTTGTATTGTTTTCGTGGAACTACAATCCACACCGATTCCCATTTGAAAGCCTTTTTGTTCTTAACAACACACGCATGGACAAATAAAATTCACCACGACATTTTATAATTAACCGTAATTCTCATACCAACATCAAGTAATATTGATTCGATGTGGCTGCTGACCATTCACATATACTGCACATCTATAAAAGAAAAGGATAATCTGAAAAGCAAGGAATATATATACAATTCAGCACGTCATTAACGCATAAACATGCAAAGCAAAAACCGTGGTTTCGACGATTAATTCATCAAATCATAAGGCTCTGTTTATGAAACTATTATAATGTCGAAAAAGTTACATGCCTTTTGGCAAAAAACAAATGCCTTGTATTTTAAAATATATGGCTTGTATTTTGAAATATGTGCCTTATATTTTTTCGCATGTCCCGAAGCATGTTTTTCTGCACAGCTTACTTTAATGCTATATGCAACAAATATTGAATTTTCGTAGGAAGTCATCTATACCACAACGCACTCGAGAAACGTTGTAAAAAGAGAAAAATCAAAACTTCCTCATCACGAGTCTTGCGTAATCGGATTGCAATATCATTGAACTGCCAGTAAGTTTCAAGATATTGAAATTAGCGAACAATCCATCTATACCAAACGGCTGCAACAACGTGGTAGCGGAATCCGTCAACAGTTTTTCTTCCGAATGTCTCTCTGTGCCGAGCGGACCGGCGGTTTCATAAAAGGCATAGAAGTCATGCAGTTTCAGCATTCCACTTTTTTTCTCGAAACGCATGAGCAAATATCTTCCCATGGAATCGGTGCGGAATGTTCCGGGAGTGATTTGTCCCAATTTTTGTTGGAAATTCATGTAAACCCTCTCGTTTTTCACATTCACAATCGAGTCTTCGCCTCCGGTCTTATTGTATGAAACGCTAATAAGTTGCCACATGCCGTCAAGATTCCCGTTATTGGTCATCTTATCGCAAGACGCAAAAAGAGCGCAAACCGTTATGACAAAAAGAAAAAACTTCACTTTTCTCATTTTCTTTCGTGTTATAGCGAGAAGAACCCGTTTCTTCTCAAGGTTATCTGAAATCCCGTGTTTTTTCCTATATACGAGCCACGGTCAAAGGCAAACGCCGCTCCTACACTCCACCCTCGCATATTTCTTCTGAACATTCGTTCGGGCGAATAGGTTAGTTCGGCAAGAAACGAGCGTTGGTACTTTATATCTTCCAAAGGTTGCAGATACGTTCCGAACTGTTTGGAAAAAGTAAACAGCATGCGATAATGCAAAGACTGCGTGGGATTGCCACTAATACCCACATGATGAGCCACGAAACGGTTGCTCTCGAACGCAAGCTTCTTATCCTTGTTGTAAAGCGGCGAAAGAAACAGCGGATTGCCCATAGCCATTCCCCAATGTTGCCAACCGGCATAAAGATTATGGTTGTAGTAGTTGTCCTGCCCGCCTATTTTGTCGGGAATCGTTGATGTTTCATCATGATATATGGAACCACTCTGATACTTCGTGTACACATATTCATATACAACGTTGTTGACGACCGAGTTATTGGGAATATTCAGTTCCAAGCCGTACAAGCCGTCGTAGTCCATGTATTTGTAAAATAAACCGGAGTGATCTTCGAAATAATGATCGTAATATGCCCGCGCTTTCCAGCCTTTGCCATGATAGTTTATGCTTAACAGCCACGAGCCCACCGTATTTCCTTTAGTGTTTTTGTAATCTCCTTCGCCGGGATCGCTATTTAATCCGAAAAGTATGTCTGCAAAATCACCAATGCCTTGATATAAATTGCGAGAGTAGCCGTCTCCGCTGTAATATCTGCCTCCAAACGTTCCTGCCATCTCTAATCCGCCTTCGAAAGTCAAGGGAAAAATGTTTTCATTGCCAATCTTCAAAAATCCTGACTTGCTATGATACAAAACATTCTTGGCATAATGGCTGCGACTCTTGTTTGCAAACGTTTCTTCCCACGCTCCGTCGGTAAGCATACCGTATCCGATGTGGGCACGAATGGAAAAAAGTTTTTTTCCGCCAAACAACGAAATGTAATCAGGCACTTCGAAACGAATTTCAGGCACCGGTCTGGCATTTATACCGAATGTCTGGCTTCCCGTACTTAATTCATTGTTTTTCAAATTTGCCGGTCGCTCTTTTGCACCCGCAGAAATTATAATGTTTTTATATCCCAAATCCATATACAACTGTTGCACAAAAAAATCACTCGTGTAATTGTGCGCCAACACGAAGTCCGCGCCATATCCCATGCGCCATGTTGCATTGGAATCCTTTTTTTCGTCTTTGAAAACACCCCAGCGCATGTGCCCGTTTGAATGTCTTACACCGCCAAGCCCGTATCGGTTGGACGATAACCAAAATGGCGTTCTCTCGCTCGCATCCGAAATATTGTAAGTCCAGTCTGCCCTGTATTCTATACTGTCTGTCAACCGCTTTAACACACTTTGCGCATTCGCCGGCGCATTTGCATTAATAATGAACGGTAGGTACAAAACATTGTATGCGCACTTTTTCAAGCACGCATACAATCTATTCTTCAGACAAAACCTTTTCATCTTCAACTATTTCGTTTTTGGCAGTTATTTTGCATAACTTACCGCTCTTGTTTCCCTAATCACTGTTATTTTAACCTGTCCAGGATAAGTCATTTCGTCTTGTATTCTCTTGGCAATCTCATTGCTCAGGGTTTCCGACTGTTTGTCGTCAATCTTGTCGGCACCTACAATGACACGCAACTCACGTCCCGCCTGAATAGCATAGGTTTTTGTTACGCCGGGATAGCTCATTGCTATATTTTCCAGGTCATTGAGTCGTTTGATATAAGCTTCGACAACTTCACGACGCGCTCCGGGACGAGCACCACTTATTGCGTCGCACACTTGTACTATCGGAGCAAGAAGACTCGTCATCTCCGTTTCGTCATGATGCGCCGCAATGGCATTAACTATGTCAGCCTTTTCCTTATATTGCTCCGCAAGCTTGGCACCATAGATAGCGTGCGGAAGTTCCGGCTCCTCATCGGGCACTTTTCCTATGTCGTGAAGCAAACCTGCACGTTTGGCTTTCTTGGGATTCAATCCCAACTCCGCAGCCATGATAGCGCACAAATTAGCTGTCTCTCTGGCATGCTGCAAAAGGTTCTGCCCATAAGAAGAGCGGTATTTCATTTTTCCTATAAGTCTTACGAGTTCCGAATGAAGCCCGTGAATACCCAAGTCAATGGCTGTGCGCTTACCGGTTTCAATTATCTCGTCTTCAACTTGCTTTTTCACCTTTGCCACAACCTCTTCGATGCGTGCGGGATGGATTCTTCCGTCTGTAATAAGCTGATGAAGAGCAAGACGACAGATTTCGCGACGCACAGGATCGAATGCTGAAATCACAATAGCCTCCGGTGTGTCGTCAACAACCAATTCCACACCTGTTGCAGCCTCCAAAGCACGAATGTTTCGCCCTTCTCTACCTATTATACGTCCTTTCACTTCGTCGTTGTCAATATGGAAAACTGTTACACTGTTTTCTATGGCTGTTTCAGTGGCTACGCGCTGAATTGTCTGGATTACTATTTTCTTTGCTTCCTTTGTTGCCGTAAGTTTTGCATCATCCATTATGTCGTTGATGTAACTTTGGGCATCGGTCTTTGCCTCGTCTTTCAAAGATTCCACAAGACGCGATTTAGCTTCTTCGGCAGAAAGTCCGCTGAGCTCCTCAAGTTTCTCACGTTCTTTGGTCTGCAATTTCTGAAGTTCCTCACGTTCCACCTGCAATGCGTTCTGCGACTGCTCCACACGCTGCAACTGGTTGTCGAGTTCGTTTTTCTTGCGCACCAAATCCTCCTGTTTCTGATTAAGACTGATTTCGCGCTGCTTCAATCGGTTTTCGGTTTGCAACAATTTCTGATTGCGCTGCTGCATGTCCTTGTCAAGTTCTGTTTTCTTGCTTAGGAATTTTTCTTTTACCTCAAGAAGTTTTTTCTCTTTTATAACCTCTGCTTCTTTTTCTGCGTCGGATATTCTTTTCTTATATTGGCTTGTCGCCACATAACGCAACATCAGATACCCGATGCCACAGCCGGCAACCAGCGCAACTATTATGAATACTATTTCCATGTGTTTTGTTTTTTATTTTGTTCGTTATTAATGTCCGTTGTTCAATTCTTTTTTCGCGCCATGCCGAAACACAACGCTTTTGGACTTATCACGAAGCAAAGTAAAGTGTTTTCTTCAACTTTTGTCGCCGAGAGTTGCAAGAATCTCGGCTGTAAGGTTGTTCATCACCGATTCGTAAGGTTCGGTGTCGTTACGCCTTTCGGATTGTATGAGTCTAACGCTCAAATCCAACAACGTCATATAAAGATATTGTTCTTTTGCAAGGTTGGGAAACCTGTCCTTGTAAAGATTTAGCTTATCATTTATCTGCCGTTCCGCCTCTCTGTATATTTCTTCCTGGTCGCGGCGTATGTTCACGGGATAGGTTTGATTGTCTATCCTCAACTGTATCAAAAAAAACTCACTTGCTTCTGCCATGGTGCTTTGCCTTTTCTTATACATTCAGCAGTGCTATGCACCTGTCCACTTGTCTTATCAGCGATTCTATTCGCCGTTTCGACTTTTCCACGTCTCCGTCATAGATTTCGAGCATCTTGGCGGTTTTTAGCGACTGATACGAGTCCTGAAGTTCTTTCACTTGGGCTTGCAAACGGCGAATTTCTTCGTCTCTTTCTTCCAAATCACGACGCAGTTCGTCTCTCTGTCCGCGTACACCTTCGTATTCGTACATCAACTGGCGAACTCTTGTTTGAAAGATTTCTATTGTTTTTCTGTTTGTGCCACCTTCAGCCATAGTCAGTCGTTGCGTCGCTTTTGCAAATTTATCTATTTTATGCCTTTCCGCAAAATTGCCCGTTACTTTTTATCGGTTTCGGGAACATCTTTGGGACGCGGTTCTTTTTTTGCAAGCATCACGAGATGATATATATACTCGGTCATCCACTGCGGCGAATAACCGAGGCTTTGGCGATATTTTCTTATTCCCACACAGGTTCTTCTCACACCGTCATCCTTCCAATCGTTCTTGGTAAGTATGTCATTTACCGACCTTTCAATTATCGCCTTGAGGGTTTTCTTGAAGATCGAGGGCATACGGAATTTCCATTTCAACACATTGCTCATGAGCATGAGCAAATCCTGCGAGAAGCCCTGAAACTGGAACAAATAATTTGTTACATCGTTTATTTTGCGGCAGCGAGACTTTATGCTCGCGTCTATTTCACGGAAGAAAGAATCGGGAAGCCCGTAGATTTCTTCCAGCATCTTTCTGCACTTTGTCTTTTCGCCGAATCCGAGTCGGTTGTTCACTGTTGCCACGTGGAGAGTCTGCTTGAAAACTCTCAAATCGGGAAGCATTGAAATATTAGTTATTCCTATGTTTGCCGCCATTGATGCCTGAAAATACACCCTTATTAAGGTCATGAAATCTTCAATACCTCCAACGCGGCTTCCGTCGGAATTTTGCGCTTTTTTCTTGAAAATATTTGATAATAAGCCCATTTCTGTTTTTTATGATTAATCTTATCTGCAAAGATAACAAAACTCTGCCGAATATACCCGCTTTTGCAATCTTATAATCGCTTTATCCATTTCCCTTTGCAAAGCCAAGGAAAGCCCGCAAGGTTTATACGGGGTGCGCACACAGGGATTTATCGGATAAATATTCATTTACACACCATACAATCGTATATTCTTTCATAAACAATGTTCTTTTTTCGCCTCGTGCAGCTTATTGTTTATCAACCACTTGCAAAAGAGAAAAAACATTAGGCTTTTAATTGAAAATATAAGGCACTTATTTTAAAATATATGCCTTGTATTTTGAAATATGTGCCTTGTATTTTTCACTGCTTGCGCAAAGCATTTTTCGCATCTCCCGAATATTCAAAAATTATACGCGGACCGTGAATAAAATAATGGCTTCGGTAAACTCAAAAATGACTACATTTGCATACAGAACGGGAAGTGTTGCACCCGTTAACGGTAAAATTTGAAATGAGAAACAACGATACAGAACAAACAACCAAATACGATTCGCGCGAGAAAGTAATTGTACATGTGGGAATCTGGGGCATTGTCGTAAACTTCGTATATGCCATTTTCAAAGGCATAATAGGTCTGGCATCCGGCTCAATAGCCATATTTCTTGACGCAATAAACAATCTTAGCGATGCAATATCCTCGATTATAGCCGTGGGCGGCACAAAACTTGCCATGAAGCCCGCCGACAAATTCCACCCCTTCGGACACGGAAGAATAGAATATGTCAGCGCAATGGCTATTGCCGTACTAATTGTAGTTGTCGGAATAATGTCGTTCGTGAGTGCCGTGGGAAAGATAATCCACCCCACCGAAACCCATTATACAACCACTATGCTTCTTATCATGGCTACGGGAGTTATTGCCAAGATATGGCTCGGAATCTACACCATAAATGCTGGGAAACGCGAGAATTCCGACTCGTTGAGCGGTTCGGGTACAGAAAATCTCTTCGATGCCATAATAACATTCGCCACCATTGTTTCCGCCCTTATACTCATGATTTGGGACATAGACCTTGACGGATGGTTTGGAGCGGCAATTTCGCTGATTCTCACCAAAGCCGGCATAGACATTCTCAAAGACACTTTCGACGACATCCTCGGACACAGGGTAGACAGCATGTTTTCGCGAAAACTCAAGGCACGCATCATGTCGTTTGCCGAAGTTCACGGAGCCTACGACCTGATACTCAACAATTACGGACCGGACAACATGGTGGGGTCGGTGAACATTGAAGTTGCCGAAGGTATGACGGCAAAACAAATCCACGCACTGACGCTCAAGATACAACGCGACATATCGGAAACCTACGGCATTTATCTCGCCGTGGGAATATATGCCTACGACAACAATCCCGAACATCTGGAATTTCAGGAGGAAGTGCGCAAAACGGTGATGAAACACAAAGGAGCCATGCAGCTTCACGGATTCATAGTTGACGAAAAGCAGAAAAGCGTATCGTTCGACGTTGTAACCGATTTCTCCGTAAAAAACCGCAAAGCCTTTTGCCACTCTCTCGAAGAGGAACTCGAATCATTACACCCGGAATATAAATTCTACGCCAACCCCGACCTTGACTACTGCGACTGAGCAACGCCAAAGACCGACAAGGCTTTAAAGATGTCGTTTTTCTCTTTTTTAATATAAGGGGCTATCGTAATAAAAAAGATAATTATATTTTTGCATACGCAAGAAACCAACTACATATTAAGTATATGAACAATAATATCGACATCCGTGCCCTGAACGAGCAGATAGAAATAGAAAGCGGCTTCATTTCCGAACTTACAGCCGGCATGGGGCGCACAATTGTGGGACAGAAACATTTGGTGGAATCCCTTCTCGTAGGACTTTTGTCAAACGGACATATTCTGTTGGAGGGTGTGCCCGGACTTGCAAAGACACTCGCCATAAAAACACTCGCATCCCTTATTGATGCCAAGTTCAATCGTGTGCAGTTTACCCCGGACCTTTTGCCCGCCGACATAATCGGAACTTTGATTTACAGTCAAAAAACAGAAACTTTCGTTGTAAAACGCGGTCCTGTATTTGCAAATTTCATTCTTGCCGATGAAATAAACCGCGCTCCCGCAAAAGTGCAGAGCGCACTCCTTGAAGCCATGCAGGAAAGACAGGTTACGATAGGCGGCGAGACATTCCCGCTTCCCGAACCCTTCCTTGTGCTCGCCACAGAGAACCCTATAGAGCAGGAAGGTACATATAATCTTCCCGAAGCCCAAACCGACCGTTTCATGATGAAGGTAATCATTGATTATCCCACACTTGAAGAAGAAAAAGCCATTGTCCGCGCAAAACTCGACGAAAAGAAGCCCGAAGAAGTAAGACCCGTTGTAGGCGCAAACAAAATAATGCACGCACGCGAGGTGGTTAAAGACATTTATATTGATGAAAAAATAGAGCAATACATAGCCGACATAGTTTTTGCCACACGCTATCCCGAACGTTACAAGTTGAAAGACATGAAAGACTACATCTCTTTCGGCGGCAGTCCGCGAGCTTCAATTAATCTTGCTTATGCAAGCCGTGCATACGCCTTTTTGAAACGCAGAGGATATGTCATTCCCGAAGATGTTCGCGCTGTGGCTCACGATGTGTTGCGTCATAGAATCGGTCTTTCCTATGAGGCGGAAGCAGCAAACGTAACAAGCGACAACATAATAGACGAGATTATAAACAAGGTGGCTGTGCCCTGAAACATTTCGTGATTTGAGTATGGACACCACAGAACTTTTGCGCCGCGTAAGACGCATAGAAATTAAATCACGCCGACTAAGCAGCAATATATTCGCCGGCGAGTATCACTCAGCGTTCAAAGGTAAAGGCATGAGCTTTTCCGAAGTAAGAGAATACCAATACGGTGACGACGTGCGCGACATAGACTGGAACGTTACGGCACGCTTCAATCGTCCTTACGTAAAAGTGTATGAAGAAGAACGAGAGCTAACGGTAATGCTGCTTATAGACGTGTCGGGTTCCGTGGATTTCGGTACGCAAATGCGAACAAAAAGAGAACTTATCACAGAAATTGCGGCAACACTCTCGTTCTCGGCAATACAAAACAACGACAAGATCGGGGTTATCTTTTTCAGCGACAAAGTGGAGAAATACATTCCCCCGCAGAAAGGACGCAAACATATTCTCTACATAATACGCGAATTGCTAACCTTTACGCCGCAAGGAAAGAAAACCGACATTTCCGAGGCATTGGAGTTCATGATGAAAATACAAAGAAGGCAATGTGCGGCATTTGTGATAAGCGACTTCATAGACCGCCACGACCTTACCGACAAATTGAAAATAGCCGGACACCGTTACGACTTGAATGCAATAGAAGTGTATGACATAAGAATGAAAGAACTGCCCGACATAGGAATCGTTGAATTTCGCGATGCAGAAACCGGGCACATAGAATATGTTGACACTTCGAGCAAACGTGTGCGCAATCAACATCGTAGCGCATGGCAAGAACGTGAGCACACACTCCATCTGCAATTCACCAAAGCCGGAGTGAGAAACGTGGCAATACCTACCGACGGAAATTATGTTAAGAAGCTCATGCAGCTTTTCAATTCCAAAACAGCCGGCATATCCTCTAAAGGCAACGTATAAATGGCAAAGAAACTATTTATTATAATAACGGTACTTTTCTCTGCGGTTTTGACAACAAAGGCGCAGGTCAAGGTTACTGCCCGAATAGATTCCGCCGAAATTTTGATTGGCGAACAAACTTCGGTACACATCACCGTGGAACATCCGCAGAACGTACAACCGGCATTTCCTAAGAACGTTCAGCAAATAATGAAAAAGGGTGTGGAAGTTGTGAAGAAAGAAACCGTAAGTATAAAAGAAGACGAGCCTGTCAAGGGAACCAATACGTCGGATTATTCTTTTACAATCACAAGTTTCGACCCTGCCCTCTATTATATTCCTTCTATGAATGTAAAAGTGGGAGGCAAAGTATATTCCACCAACCAACTTGCCATAAAAGTAAATGATGTAAAAGTAGACACCGCACATGTTGACAAGTTTTTCGGTCCGAAAGAAATAATTGAGCCTGTATATACATGGCGCGACTGGATGCCGTTGTTCTTTTTGTCTTTACTGTTGATTGTCTGTGGGCAGACAATTTGGATTGCTGCGCGAAAACTAATTGCTGCGCCGAAGATAAAAGTTGCCAAAGCTGCAAAGAAAGAGCAACTGCTCCCACACAAAGAAGCGCAAAACGAAATAGCGAAACTGAAAAATGAATACGAATCAGAAGAACTCTCGTCAAAGGACTATTATACGAGTCTTATCCAGATTTTACGCAAATATGTAAGCAAACGTTACGGTTTCCGCGCCGATGAAATGACATCGTATGAACTTGTGGAGCATTTGATTGACCTTGGAGACCGTCAAAAACTTATGGCAAAAGAAAATGCCGAGAAAGGCAACGCTCTTGAAGAACCGATAAAAGAACCGGACTACACGGAATTGCGAGAAATTCTTGCTACTGCCGACCTTACAAAATTTGCAAAACTCAAAACAGATTCAAACGAAGACGAACGCAATCTAATGCGTCTGTCATCCTACATAGAAACCACCAAAAGCGACAAAATTCCAGTTGCTCCCGTGGAAGAAGAAGACAACAAACAAGAAACTCCCGCACAAAACCCACGCACCAAAAAGAAAGTTGTTCTCGGCATAGCCATTACTGCTTCCGTGATAGTGGTTCTTTTAATAATCAACGAGATTTTCGAATTGTTGCTATAGTATTATACGCCAATGATAACATTCGCAAATAAAGAAGTTCTCCTACTGCTGTTGCTGCTTATACCATACGCCGTATGGTATTTCCTACGCCACAGCAAGCGCGAGGCATCCATAACTATATCCGACACACAAGCATACAGGCACATACGTCCCACGATGAAACTGCGCCTTATGCACACTCCGTTTGTGCTGCGGCTCATTACAATTGCTTTGATTATTATAATTATTGCACGCCCGCAAGGTAAAAACTCTTGGAAAAATTCACAAGTGGAAGGCATTGACATAATGCTTGCAATAGATGCAAGTACAAGTATGCTCGCCGAAGATTTGCAGCCAAACCGAATACAAGCAGCTAAAAGCGTTGCAACGGAATTTATCTCTGCGCGACCTAATGATAATATCGGACTAACAGTTTTTGCTGCCGAAGCATATACGCAATGTCCCATGACAACTGACCACGCATCACTGCTTAATCTTATGCAACAAGTAAGCTGCGACCTCGCATTACACGGAGTGATAAACGATGGAACGGCAATAGGAATGGGAATATCGAACGCTGTTTCACGACTTAAGGAAAGCAAAGCAAAGAGTAAGGTAATTATTCTACTTACCGACGGTTCCAATAATTCAGGAGAAATATCTCCTCTCACCGCTGCCGATATTGCGGCAACATACGGAATAAGAATTTACACAATAGGCGTGGGAACTAACGGGACAGCTCCTTTCCCGTATCCACTTCCCGGCGGAGGTGTTCATTATATTCAAATGCCATGTGAAATTGACACGCAAACGCTCAGCGGAATAGCAACAGCCACGGGAGGACAATTCTATCGTGCAAATTCTACAAGCCAATTGAAGAAAGTCTATCACGATATAGACACATTGGAACGCACAAAGTTCAGCGTACGAAAGTATTCCAAGCGATACGACCTGTATCAACCTCTCGCAATGTTGGCTATATTGTCTCTGTTGATTGAAATTCTTTTACGAATAACTGTTTACAGGCGCATTCCATAAAACTAAAACGAATCATGTTCAGATTTGAAGATCCTAAATATCTGTATTTGCTTTTGCTTCTTGCGCTATGGGCTATAATATATATATTGTCCTGCATCTCACGTAAGCGTAAACTAAAACGTTTTGGCGAGACGCAATTAATAAAAGCTCTTATGCCCGATGCCTCAAGCAAAAGACAGCATATAAAATTCCTTATTGCTTTGTTTGCCGCAGCCATGTTGATTGTTGCTCTTGCACGTCCGCAAATGGGAATGACTGTTGACAATGAGAAAAAGCAAGGTATTGAAGTTGTGATAGCTCTTGACATTTCCAACAGTATGCTTGCCGAAGATGTTTCGCCCAACCGTTTGGAATGCGCAAAGCAATTAATTTCTTCCACAATCGACAGAATGGATAACGATAAAGTAGGAATTGTTGTCTTTGCAGGTGATGCTTTTAATATGCTTCCCATTACGAGCGATAATATCTCTGCCAATATGTTCCTTGACGCAATTAATCCTTCGCTTATAACTCGCCAAGGCACAGCGATAGGAGACGCTATAAATCTTACGACAAAGAGTTTTACTTCGAAAGAGAACGTTGGACGCGCTGTTATAGTAATAACAGACGGCGAAGACCACGAAGGCGGAGCCGAAGAAGCTGCAAAAGAAGCTGCAAAGAAAGGTATACGTGTATTTATTATAGGTGTTGGAAAAGATAGCGGCGCACCTGTCCCCGACCCGGCGGATAAAAATAAATATATAGTTGATAAAAACGGACAGACTGTTATTTCGCGCCTTAACAAAGATATGTGCCGCAAAATAGCCGAGGCAGGAAAAGGTACATTTATATATTTGACTAATGCGCCCACAGCAAGAGAACGTCTTTTCAACGACCTTGATAAAATAAAGAAAAGCGAAATGTCCTCTGCCGTATATTCTTCATACGCCGAGCAATTCCAATGGGTGGCTCTTATTGCCCTTATCGCGCTTATCATAGATGCCATAATTATGGAACGCAAGAATCATGTATTGCGCAAACTTAATTTGTTTAAGAAAAGATGATGACATTCAGAAAATACATAACACTCTCATTGGTTTTATTGTGTTGTGTTCCGGCATTTTCACAAAAAGACAATCGTCGACTGATACGCCAAGGCAATTCTCTGTATCTTGACAGTCTTTTCAATGATGCCGAAACTTCCTATCGCAAAGCCATTAAGAAAAATGATAAAGATGCCACGGCCCATTTCAATTTGGGCAACGCTCTTTTGCGCCAGCGCAATCCCAAGGACGCTGCCGCCCAATATGAATCGGCTATAAAACGCACAAAAAATCCTTTATATCTTGCTAAAGCCAATCATAACCTCGGTGTGATTCTGCAAAGCCAAAAACAATACGGCGAAGCCATAAAAAGTTACGAGAATGCTTTGCGCAATAATCCTCACGACGATGAAAGCCGTTACAATCTTGCTCTTTGCCGCCACCTTTTGAAAAACCAAAAGCAGAATAAAAATCAAAACGACCAAAACAAGCAGGAAAAAGACGACAAGAAACAACAGAATAAACCTCAGCAAAACAAAGATAAACAAGAACAAAAGCAACAGCAAAATAATAACCAAATGTCCAAAGACAATGCAGAGCGACTACTTGATGCTGCGAAACAAGAAGAACAGAAAACGCAGGACAAACTGCGTAAAGGACAACGTTTTGCAAGTCCCAGAAGTCTTGACAAGAATTGGTAATCACAACAAGCCCATCATGACGAAAAAAACATTTTGTCTAATATTCCTCACATTACTTTCCCTGCCCGTATTCGGTGCAATACGCATAAAAGTAAACGCACCGGGAAACGTGGCTACGGGGGAAGATTTCAGAATTGAATATTATGTTTCCACACGCGACATAGACAATTTCACCGGTCCCAAGTTTCCTTCAAGCATTAACGTGCTTTACGGTCCGAGCCGCTCCGAAATGTCAAGCTACCAAATAATAAACGGAAAAAGTTCGGGGACAAGTTCCGTTACCTTTACATACACCTGCACCATTGATAAGGCAGGAACAGTGAGCATACCTCCCGCAGCTTTCAAGATTAACGGCAAAACCTACAAGACAAACACCGTAACAATACACGCAAGCGGTTCCACACACCACACACCAAACTCCGCAAACACCCAACAGCAAGACCAAACCGTAACACCTTCTTCCAACGGGCGCATAACGGCAAAAGATCTTTTCATAACCGTCTCTGCCAATAAGACAAGCGTTTGCGAACAAGAGCCGATAGTTCTTACTTATAAGATTTATACCCGCGTAAATCTCACACAGCTTTCCGGAAAGATGCCGGACCTCAAGGGGTTTCTCATACAAGAAGTGCCGCTTCCTAAGAACAAGACATTCAGCATAGAAAACTACAAAGGTGAAAACTATCAAACCACAAAATGGTGCCAATACGTGATGTTCCCGCAGCAAACGGGCAAACTGCAAATTCCTTCCATTAAGTTTGATGGTATTGTTGCCGTAGCCAATCCAAACATTGACCCGTTTGATGCTTTCTTCAACGGGAACTCAAATTTCGCAGAAGTAAAGAAGTCCATAATAGCTCCGTCGCTGTCCATAAACGTTTCAAAACTTCCCACACCCAAACCGTCCGATTTCTCGGGAGCCGTGGGCAACTTCAAAATTGCTTCTTCCATTCTCACTCCCAAGCCCCGCACCAACGAAAACCTTTCGGTGCGTTTGGCAATCACAGGAACGGGAAACATGAAACTTATCACAGCACCCAAACTAAACCTTGGTTCGGATTTTGAAGTTTTTCCCGCCAAACTTACAGACAAAACTTCCCTCACAGCCAATGGCATGAGCGGAACTATCTATTACGACTATACCGTTGTGCCTCATCAGAAAGGCAATTACACTCTTCCCGCCATAAATCTCGAATATTACGATACAGCTTCAGGCTATTACAAAACCGCAAGCTCACAACCCATAAGTTTCCGTGTGGAACAGGGAGCCAACCAGCCTTCCGACGACGAAGATCTTTTGCGCAAAGACATTAACGACATTCATCGCGGCAGCTATTCCACTCCTTCTCAGTTCTTCACGCTCACAAACGGAGGTTTCTATGCCGTGTTCGCCGGTTTGATTGCGCTGTTTGCCGTTGCATTCCTTGTTCTGAAACGTTCCGAAAACTTCCGTAGCAACACTACACTTCGAATGCAAGTCCGCGCAAAGCGCACTGCCACAAAACATCTGCGCAAAGCCGAGAAACTTATGAACACCGGCAACGCCGCTGAATTCTATGACGAGCTGGCAAATGCTCTTACCGCTTACATATCCCACCGTCTCACAATTCCCATGTCGGAGTTCAAGACCGATGAAATAGAAAGCACGCTTCTTAAAAACGGAGTGAGCCAAACTCTGTGTGCCGAGTTTACCGACTTAATGAAACAATGCGAGTTCGCACGCTTTGCTCCCGGAAATCCACAGGAGAATATGGAAAATCTTTATTCCCGTTCCGCCAAAGTAATTGTGGATATTGAAAATTCTTTAAGATAATTCCCAAATGAAACAGTTCATATTCATAACATCTTTGCTTCTCTGCCTAAATATTTTTGCAGAAAAATCATACGCAGCCTCTCCACGGGAAAGTTATGAGAAAGGATGTGCCTTATACTCTAAAAACGAATACCGCGCTGCGGCAAAACAATTTGAAGAAGCCTCACAAAGCATACGAAGTACCGACATACAATATAATCTCGGCAACTGTTACTACCGCCTAAACGATTATCCGCATGCCCGACTTGCTTACGAACGCGCGGTAAGCATTGATCCTTCAAATTCAGACGCAAAATACAATCTCAAAATAACTGTTGCAAAAATCAAGTATGCAGGAGCGCAACCGCAATCCTTCATCTCTTCTTACGCCCACGATTTTCTCCATTCCAACAGCATTGCCCGATGGGCGGTTTACTCTCTTGTGGGTTTCGCACTTGTTCTGATGTGCACCCTGCTCTACTTCTTCGGAAATGCACTGTGGCTTAGGAAAGGAGCATTCTTCGGCGGACTGATTCTAACCTTTGCAACGGCACTATCACTTGTTTGTGCCGGCATACTGACTGTTCAAGGCGGCGAACCGACCGAAGCAATTGTTTTGCAACAGATACAAATTCGCCAATCACCCTCCGGCAATTCAAAATCACTCCAGCAAATTCTTCCCGGAGCTAAGATAAAAATCACCTCAGAAAGCTCCGTGAAAGGTTGGAAACAAGTGTCGCTCGACGGAGGACAGAAAGGCTGGATTCCCACTGCAGCCATCGGTTTGATATAAACAGCCCAAACCACTTCAAGCCATGCCGGAATTTCTCTTGAATCTCGATAATAACATCACGCTCGCCCTCAACGGCAGCAATTCTCTTTATGCCGACGGCATAATGTTGCAGGCTACGTCCACACTTACATGGATTCCCGTAGGAGTGATACTTATTTACGTGATCGTCAAGAACAACGAATTTCCAAAACTGCTCACCACGATAGCCATGCTTGTGGCGTGCGTTGCCATTTGCACCACTTTGTCGGAAATAAGCAAGGCACTTTTTGAGAGATGGCGTCCGTGCAATGACCCGTTCATCATGCACGCCGTCAAAACAGTCAACGGCTATCGCGAAGCAAAATTCGGCTTCTTTTCCGCCCATTCGGCAAACACCATGTCAATAGCCGTTTTCCTGTCATTGCTTTTCAAGAAGCCCCGCGCCACTCTGTTCATCCTTACATGGTCTGTTCTGAACGGATGGTCGCGGATATATCTCGGCGTACACTATTTCGGAGATGTCATAACCGGGTTCGCGGTCGGAGCAATAGTTGGCGGAATTCTTTACATTGTTTGTACAAAAATTTCCTCGCACATTTCCCCGTCGCCACATGCCATATCGTCCGAATACACACGCGGAGGCTTTCCCACAGCCGATGTTGATTTGCTCACCTTTGCCTTATTGCTGACATACGGCTTCATTGCTATAGCGGCATGCGTGAAATGCGCATAAACATTTCCTTTCACTTTTTCTGTACCAGTTTTCCCTTACTCCGACAGGCTTTTATGCACTTTTTTCTGCCCGATTTTTCGGCTTTCATAAGTTCTTAATTTTCAACAGATTCTTCATTGTCAAAAATACAAGGCATGTATTTCAAAATACAAGGCACTTATTTTAAAATATATGCCTTGTATTTTTAATTAAATGCCTTATGTTTTTTTCGACATCATAAGCCCTCATTTTTTTGTACCGTCCACGTGCATTTTTATCCTGAAATTTTTGCACTGTACACCGAAATAAAAATTAAATTTGTATTAAGTAATAAAAAACATTCGGGAATGACAATGCATATAAAGGCAGTGATTGCCGCACTCTTCATATCGCTTGCCGCAAACGCGCAAAATATTGAAATAACACGTGCAAAATTTCACACAGGAGACAATCCTGCGTGGAAATCAACGGCTTTCAACGACAACAACTGGCAGGAAATATCCACTACCGACAGTTGGAACAAACAAAACATAAAACTCGTGAGAAGCTATGCGTGGTATCGCATAAAATTCATTCCGAGAAAAAAAGATTTTGCGGGAAAGAACCTTAAATATGGTTTGAACCTCTGCATAAGATACATAGACGATGCCGACGAAACCTTTTTGAACGGCAAACCGGTAGGCAAAACGGGCGGAATGCCTTCGGACAAAAACGGATATTTCGGCGCATGGGACACGCCGCGAAAGTATAACATTCCTGCAAACACCGGCTTGATAAAATGGGACAAGGAAAATGTTCTTGCCATAAGGGTGTATAACGAGGGAGACGACGGAGGTATTTCGGGTACACCCATACATTTTGAAATTCAGGACAATCCACTTGATGGCGTAAAACTCTTAACAGAGCAAAAAACATTCGCTGCCGAAAGCCGGTTTGACGTAAAATTAGACAACACGTTCGACTGCGCACAAAAAGGCATGCTCACAGCCGAAATGACAAACGTTGAAACCAACGCCGTCTCTCACATTTCTACCCGTCAGGTAAACATAAAAGGAAAACAAAGCAAGACTTTCAGTTTTGCATTGCCCAACGAAAACACATCACGCCTTAAAATCACATACAAAGACAACGACACGGGAAAAGAAATAGAGCAAACCCTTTTTACAAAGTACATACTCACGCCCCAAGCTCCTGCCACACCGCACATAAACAATGCGCTCGTCTACGGAGTGAGTCCCGAAAAACCGGTGATACTAAGAGTTGCCGCCTCGGGCGAGAAGCCCATGAAATACAGCGCAAAGAATCTTCCGCAAGGGCTGAGCATTGATTCTGTACGCGGAGTAGTTTACGGCAGCGTCAGGAATCGCGGCGATTATAACGTAACACTCGAAGCCGTCAATGCCAAAGGCAAAGACGCTAAAACCATAACCATAAAAGTTGGAGACAAAATAGCTCTCACACCTCCCATGGGCTGGAACAGTTGGAACTGTTGGGGACTTGGGGTAACCAAACAAAAAGTTCTTGAGTCGGCAAACGCAATGATTGAAAAACGTTTGGCTGATTACGGTTACAACTACGTAAACATTGATGACGGATGGGAGTCGGAAACACGCGATTCCAAGGGATACATATCCACAAACGAAAAATTCTCGGACATGAAAGAACTTGGCGATTGGCTTCACTCCCACAGCATGAAGTTCGGAATTTATTCTTCGCCGGGCGATCTCACTTGCGGAGGCTATCTCGGCACGCTTAACCACGAAAAAGAAGACACCGAAGTTTGGAACAGCTGGGGCGTGGACTACCTTAAATACGACTGCTGCGGATATACAAAAAACATTGCCGAAGACAAAGACAAATCTGCGGCAACGCAACTGGAACCTTACCTTAAAATGGAGCGCGAGCTGCGTCGTCTGCCACGCGATGTTTTCTATAATGTGGCTTGGGGCGCAGAAAACGTGTGCCGCTGGGCATACGGAGTTGACGGAAATTCATGGCGCACCACAGATGACATTCGCGACACATGGGAATCCATAAGCGATATAGGTTTTCGCCAACAAGCCGACAAATGGGCTTACTCCCTGCCCGGACATTGGAATGATCCCGATATGCTTGTGGTAGGAAAAGTTGGCGGCTGGGGAGGAACTCTTCACGATTCGCAACTCACCGCAGACGAACAATACACCCATATAAGCCTTTGGGCTTTGCTTGCAGCCCCTTTGCTCATTGGCTGCGACATATCTCAAATAGACGATTTCACTTTCAACTTACTCTGCAACAACGAAGTCATTGCCGTGGACCAGGATATACTCGGCAAACAAGCAAAACAGGAAATCGTTGACGGGGAAATTCAAATATGGAAACGTCCTCTGTATGATGGAAGCTACGCAGTGGGAATATTCAATCTCGGAAACAGATTCGCGAAAGGTAATTTCGCCATAAAAGCAAGCAAAATTGTTGCTATGGCAGATGCTATCGCCGTTTCAGTAAATACGCCGGCTTTGTCCATGCCTGTTGTACTAAGAATCATTGGATTTACAGCCAATATATAGCTCATGGTGAAAAATGTTGTTGCACCGGCTACAATTTCTGTCTTTACCTTCATATTTTCTGGTTCGAAACCCAGGAATTTATTCAGTAACATATAATTCTCTTTATACTCTTTATTGATTTTGCCTCGCGAAATTACACACTTTTCACTGCTTCTACCCTTCCCACACCACACGAAAAACATACCCGAGTGCATTTTGAAGATAAATGATTATTTTTGTAACAATAAAAGACTATCATTTAATGAAAATAATTGTAGGAGAACCGTTAGCAAACAGCAATAATACAGCATATCAAACGTTAGATATTATAAGAAAAAGTGCGCGTATTTCAACGCTTGCCGATACCACGCTAACGACTCACGGCAAACCAGTGTTTGTTCCCGATTGGGGAGGAAAATGCAATGCTGTGCTTTGTGTGGCAGTAAGGATAAGCCGTTTGGGAAAAAGCATTCCACAACGCTTCGCAAAAAGATATTACGACGCACTAAGCCTTGCCGTAAAATTTGAAATGAGCGGCATGAAAACCGAACTTCAAAAAGCATGTGAGCCGTGGTATATGGCGGAAAACTTTGACGGTTCCGTTTCGTGCGGAACCTTTGAAGAGCTGTCAGACAAAGAAGTCGGGAATATAAAGATTCTGCTTAAAAACGGCGAAAAGGAAACTGCATTAGAAATTGAGAATTTGGGCAAAAGCATTGACGAAATCATTGCAACCGCAAGCGAATTTCTTTCTATAAGACAAGGAGATATTACTCTGCTTCCCTTTGCAAAAACGAATTTCACGGCAGTGCCCAATACTCATATAGAAGGGAGCATTAACGGAAACAAACTTCTTGAATTCAACATAAAATAAAGTCCTCTAAAGACTACCACATACAAAAAAGATTCTTCTATGAACCGAAAATATTTATATCTACTGATAGCATTTTTCCTCGGGCTACAGAGTTTCAAGGCTTCCGCCACAAAAGAAAGCGAACCTATTGCTACCGTGGGCGAAGGAAAGTTTGTAACAATTCCCTACGAAAACATTATAAAAGGCAACGAACTTCCCATTTACGCCACGCAGATAAATGTGGGGAAAAACTACGCTAATACTTCTTTCAACGTAAAAATAGAATATCCCGAATACGAGAAACTCAATGCCCAAGAGGTTTTGGCTATCATTGCAAACAAAAAAGAAATAGGCGAAGACATAAAAGTAAACAGTATAATGGCAGTACAACGCAAAGAAGGCGTACTCGATATTTCGTTTCTGCCATATATAAAACGCAACGAAGTTTATTACCGACTGAAAAGTTGCAAGATTGCCGTATATAGAAATGTTTCTGCTCAAGCACGCAAAACGCGGGATTTAACTTCCGGAAGTGAACGATACGCTCAGCATTCTGTTCTTTCAAGTGGCAAATGGGTAAGAATAAGAGTGAATAAAGAAGGAGTATATCAGCTTACAAAATCATTTTTGGCTTCCGCCGGTTTTTCTAATCCTGCAAACGTAAAACTATACGGCTACGGAGGTTTGGTACAAGATTCCGTAATTAATTATTCGGGCGACAAAAAAGATTTTGACGACCTTGAAGAAATTCCTTTATATCGCGACGGATCAAAAATTCTTTTTTACGCCAACGGCACGACCAAATGGACTTTTGTCCGCAATAAATGGAGACATATAAATAATCCTTATTCGTCTTACTCTTACTATTTTCTTACAGAAGGCGATAATCCTGCTACTATGCAAAATTCTGCAGAAGTAACAGCCTACAACGAAGCACGCACAACAATTCCCGCGCATTCGCTTTACGAAGAAGACGCATACAGTTGGTATAGCGGCGGACAGCAATTCTTTGACAGTTATGATTTCGCCAACGGAAATTCAAAATCTTACCAACTTGGTACGGAAGAAATAGCTAACGAAGGAGAACAGTACGTAACTATTTCATTTTCCGCTTCCGATGCTTCCTCTGCAACAAACGTTACCAGTAGTGTTAACTCCGAAAGTCTCGGAAGAATGACTATTCCTTTGCTTAACAATACAAACGTCGGAGAGCAGGGAAACAGAGCAAGAATACTCGAAAGAACTTACAAAGCCACAACATTAGATTTGTCAAACAGCGTTCACTTTACCACTACGTCCGGACACTCGGCAAGACTTGACTACATAAGATTCAATTACCAAAGAAACCTTAATCTTTCGACACCATACTTTGAACTTTGCGATCCTTCCAATAATGGGGCGGGGAATTATGCCATTTCATCCGCAAACAATAATACGAAAGTTTGGCGACTCGGCATTTCCGGTCGTCCTCAACAGAATGTGGAAGGCTCTCTCTCAGGCAACACTTTGAATATAACACTACCCGAATCGTCCGACAGATATATTGTTGTAAACACGGCAGAAACTTTTCCTTCGCCGACTATTGATAAAAAAATAGAAAACCAAGACCTCCATGCCGATTCTGTTTGCGACATGATTATAATAGTACCAGCAAGCGGAAAACTTACCAAACAAGCAGAGCGTCTTGCCGCAGCACACAGAGAACACGACAATCTTTCGGTAAAAGTTGTTTCCGCAGACCAAATATATAATGAGTTTTCTTCGGGAACACCCGACGCCATGGCTTATCGTAGATATGTTAAGATGCTTTACGACCGCGCTTCTTCACAAAACGAAAATCCTCGTTACCTTTTGCTTTTCGGCGATGCTGCGTGGGACAATCGTATGATTACCAAAGATTGGCAAAACAGTTCCCCCGACGATTTTCTCCTTTGCTACGAATCCTGGAATTCCATAAACGAAATATATTGCTACGTTACCGATGACTTCTTCGGATTTTTGGATGACGGCGAAGGAAAGAACATGACATCCGAGAAGCCGGACATTGCAATCGGAAGAATTCCCACTCACATAGAAAGCGAAGCAAAAGCCGTTGTTGACAAAACAATCAATTACATGTACAACAACAGCGTGGGTTCATGGAAAAACCTTATTTGTGTAATGGGCGATGATGATAAAAAAAGTAATTCGCTCATGGACGATGCCGAAACTATAGCCAAGCAGATAGAATCAAACCACAAAGAATACGATGTCCGAAGAGTTTATTGGGACGCTTATACCGTGGTAAAGACATCTACTGGAAATTCTTACCCGGAAATTACAAAGCAACTCAAGAGCTACATGACAAACGGAGCATTGCTTATGAATTACACGGGGCACGGAGCACCGGCTTCAATATCCCACGAAAAAGTTTTGCTCCTCAACGACTTCAAAGAAAACAAGACAAATAACCTTTCCGTGTGGATTACCTCTTCATGCGAAACAGCTCCTTTCGATTCGCAGGAAGAATCAATCGGCGAATGTGCTGTGCTGAACGAAAAAGGAGGTTCGGTGGCTTTCATCGGAGCCACACGTTCCGTATTCTCCCAAAGAAACCTAAACCTCAACACCAACTTGATGAGATATATTCTCACTGAAGAAAACGGAAAACTCATGACCATGGGCGAAGCTCTCATGAAAACAAAATGCGCTCTCGTATCCACGTCAACGGGAAGCACCGATTTAACAATAAACAAAATGAAATACGTACTTATGGGAGACCCTGCTCTTCGTCTTGCAGCTCCTATTGGTAAAGTTGTAATAGACAGCATAAACGGACAAAAAGCTACCGGCGCAAAAGTTAACCTTGCCGCAGGAAGCGTGGCTAAGGTAAAAGGACATATTATAGCACAAAACGGTACGAACATGCCGGATTTCAACGGCACGGTTACCGCTAATATTTTCGACAAGCTTGAGCAAATCACCTGCCACGACAATGCAGGCAATGGTAAAGACCCGTTTGTTTTCAGCAACCGCACACGCCGTCTTTTCGAAGGCACGGACTCTGTTAGAAACGGCATGTTCGAAATGGAATTCCCTGTATCGGTTGACGCAAGTTACTCCAACGAAAGCTGCCTCATGAATCTTTATGCCGTGAGCAACGACAAATCTGCCGAATGCCACGGAATGAACGATAATTTTGCCATAAATTCTTCCACAGATCTCAAGAACGATTCCACAGGACCGGCTTTGTTCATCTATCTCAACAATCCCGACTTCCGAAACGGCGACAAAACCAACACTACTCCCTACTTTGTGGCAATGCTCCGCGACAGCGACGGAATAAATGCCACCGGCAGCGGTGTGGGACACGACATAGAACTCATCATAGACGGTAACGCCGCCACTTCATACGTCTTGAACGATTACTTTAAGAACGATTTCGGAACATTCACAAGCGGAAGCGTGGGCTACTCCATTCCCGAACTTTCTCCGGGCAATCACCGCCTTGTTTTCCGCGCATGGGACATGATGGGAAACTCTTCTTCCGCATCGCTTGACTTTGTTGCCGTGAGAAACCTCAAACCCAATGTACTCGATGTTACTTGCAATCCCAATCCCGCCACCGAAACGGCTATATTCAATATATCATACGACCGACCGCTTACCGATGTGAAATTCACCGTTACGGTTTACGACTCTTACGGTCAGATTATTTGGAAAACAACGACCAACGGCGAGAGCGACTACGGGCACTACCCCATAACATGGAATCTTACCAATTCTGCAGGAGCAAGAGTGGGCGGCGGGGTTTACCTTTACCGCGTTTCGGTGTCCGAAGGCAACGGAGCTGCAAGCACCAAAACCAAGAAATTAATTATTCTGAACAATAAATAAAGCCCCACACAGTTTTATATTATAGTGCAATCCTCATTTGAAAAAGCAATGAAATACAAAATAGCATTACTACTCATGTCGTTTCTGGCATTTGCCACGACAATCAAAGCCGACGGTGAAAAAGACAAATTCAATCCCGTGAGCACGGCAGTCAATTCCCTGAAGATAGGACCCGATGCACGTGCCGGCGGTTTGGGAGATATTGGCGCAGCAACCGACCCCGACGTAAACTCACAGGCTTGGAATCCTGCCAAATATCCTTTCTGCATAAGCCGCGCAGGAATTGCCGTGAACTATACCCCCTGGCTTCGAAAAATTGTCAATGACATTGACCTTGCATATGTTGCCGGATACATGAGGCTGGGCGATTACACAGCCATATCCTCTTCGCTCCGTTATTTCTCCCTCGGCGAAGTGGATGCAGGCGAAAACATGAGCATCAAGCCCTATGAAATGGCTTTCGACATTGGCGTTTCACGAATGTTGAGCGAGAACTTCTCGGCAGCAATAGCCCTGCGATATATTCGTTCCGACCTAAGCGGAAACTATTCCGACGATACAAAACCGGGCAACGCTTTTGCAGCCGACGTAGCCATGTATTACAACAAATATGTAGTAATGGGAAGCCGCGAATGTCAGCTCGGACTCGGACTTAATATAAGCAACATCGGTAGCAAAATGAAGTTCGGAGACGAAAACACATACTTCATACCCACCAATCTCCGTCTCGGCGTGAACTATCTCATTCCCATAAACGAATACAACAAGATAGCTTTCGGGCTTGACCTCAACAAACTTCTCGTACCCACCATGCCGCGCCAGAAAGACGATGAAAGCGGTGAAGATTATCAGCAACGCCTGCAAAAAGACTACTTCGACATGTCGCCCATTACCGGTATTTTCAAAAGTTTCGGCGATGCCCCCGGCGGATTCAGCGAAGAACTTAAAGAAATTCAGTGGAGTTTCGGCGTGGAATATACTTATAATGACAAATTCATACTACGTGCAGGCTATCACGACGAAGACAAAGACAAAGGTAACCGTAAATATTTCACAGTAGGTGCAGGTTTCCGCATGAACGTATTCTCAATCGATGCAGGCTACGTACTTTCCACTGCGGCAAGCAACCCGCTCGACCAAACCTTGAGAGTTTCGCTCGCATTTGACTTTGACGGAATAAAAGACCTGTTCTCTAACAGAAGATAACCACTTTTTTACATACTACATAAGACATGAAACCGCGCATAGGATTCGGATTTGACGTTCACAGGCTTGTTCAAAACCGCGAGTTGTGGCTTGGCGGAATAAAAATACCGCACACTCTCGGACTTCTCGGACACAGCGATGCCGATGTGGCACTCCACGCACTTATCGATGCACTTCTCGGAGCCGCAGCCCTGCGCGATATTGGTTATCACTTTCCTGATTCCGACGAACGCTATCGTGGAGCCGACAGCAAAGAACTTCTGAAAGCCACCCTCGACATTCTGAAAAAACACAACTTCAGTATAGGAAACGTGGATGTAACAATTTGTCTTGAACAACCCAAACTGAAAAATCACATTCCCATGATGCAGGAATGTATAGCCTCATGTCTCGGCATTTCCGGGAAAGATGTATCGGTAAAAGCCACCACTACCGAACGCTTGGGATTCACAGGACGCGGAGAAGGCATAGCCGCCTACGCTACCGCCCTGATTTTCGGGGACTAAGACACAATAACGCCACACCTTCTTTTTTGTTAAAAAATACAAGGCACTTATTTTAAAATAAGTGCCTTGTATTTTAAAATATATGGCTTGTATTTTTTACAACATGCCTTATGTTTTTTTGCTCACCCTTTTAGACCTGAGACCAATTATATTTTTACGCCAATTTGCTTTTTATTCCCCGCGATTCGAGAGTTTGCTTTATTTGCATAGCCACATGATATGCCAAATTTACGGGAACAGCATTGCCTATCATCTTGTAGCCGTAATTAACATCGTTATATATGAATATAAAATCATCGGGGAATGTTTGCACACGTGCAACTTCTCTGACGGTCATTCTGCGGTAGAGGTATTCCTTTCCCTGCACAAATTTCTGCAAATTCTTTTCAACTTTTACCATTTTGGGTGCTTGCGGATGCAGTTGACATTGTCGTCCGCTCGCTTGCACGGTAAACCCCGGCTCATTCCAAGCTCTTACGCGATTGCGAGACATAAAGACCGGAGAATAACTGCCAATGAAGTATTAGTGATTGGGAACTTTGCATTCGAGACCATTGGTATGGTTTTTGTCTTTGACAGGAATTGCCGAATCCTTTAAGTCCCAAATTGCATCACGCAATGTTGGCTTTCGGGGCTGCGGTGTTGGATAAACAAAGTTTTTTATACCTAAATCCTTGCGAAATCCTACATAAAAAACACGGTCGCGGTCTTCGGGCACGTCAAAGTCGTTGGCGTTGAGCATTCGCAGATTTACATCATAGCCGGCTTCGTCAAAAAGATTCAAGAAACTTTTTACTGCTTCCGAATTTCTTGCCGCAAGCATGCCCGATACATTCTCCGCAACAAAAAACAATGGTTGTTTGTCCTTGAGTATGCGGATGTAATCATAAAACAGTTGACCTCTTGCGTCCTTTATGCCTTTTAATGAACCGGCTTCACTCCACGACTGAGAAGGCGGACCTCCAATTATTCCGTCTATATTGTCGGGTAAATCTTCAGAGCTAAGTTTTCGTATGTCTTTTTCTATCAAACGGACATTGGGAAAGTTTTTTCTGAAAGTGGGACATATCTTTGCATCATATTCATTTGCGACAACTGTATTAAAGCCGGCTTTATGAAATCCGAGATCCAATCCTCCCGCACCTGTAAATAAACTAATTAAATTCATATACCAATTTAATGTAATACGTAATAAAACATTGCAGGGTTATCTTTTTTGACGCATAGAAACAATGCCGTGCTTGATTTTACAGTTCTTAGCAACTAAGTATAAAGAAAAATCCCTAATAGGTCTTATCAGAAACTTATACGAAACTCTAATGCCACAAACTCATTATACCATACAAAAGCAATCCCAAGCCTGCTACGTATCCTTGAAGCGATGATATATAAGCATTGGTCATCTTTGAAACCGGATTTCGTTTATTATCGTAATAGTTATAGCAAGAACATAGAATTCCTAAAAACATAAAACAATAAGCATCATATTTTTGTACAATGATATTAGTAATAGCCAATATTATGCCACACAAACTCCTATTAGGCAAAAAAGCCAAAGTATATTTACTTTTGTTTTTCGCATTATAATAAGGATAAATACACAACTAAACAAAAGTGTACAACTCCAAAATAATTGCCACATAGGATTTTCTGTTGCTGTTAAAACTTACTTTTGCATAAACGTTCGACATGATTCTCAATCGAGAACCATGTCGAACTGGTCGCACTTTCCTGTGCGGTGGGCAAACTGCTTTGTTGTGGGAGAAATTCCGAAAAGTGCGGAATATGTGCTCACTTTCACAGTTTTTCCGTCGGGCATGAATTCAAGTATTCTAAGCCATCCGTCGCCGCCGTTGCCTTCCCAGCCGCCGCCAAGCACTTGTACGTTGAACATCATTTGATGAACAATTTTGCCCGCATCGTTTTTGTCCTTGCGATATGCCACGCTTTCTTCAAAAGAACCGGGAACGCCTGTATGTCCGCAGAATACAAAACGAATGTTTGGCGTACACTTTACAAGTTTGTCCCATATTCCCTGTCCCCAGTTATGAGGTTCTATTTTGTAGTTCTCATTGTCGGTACGTTCTGCCGACTTTTCGCGCAAAAAAGTATGGGTTAAGACAATTGCCTTGTGGTTCTTGTATTTTTCACTGTCGCACAGTTTCTTTGCCCAAACCAGTACTTCGTCTCTCGGAGCCCATTCCAAGGCTATGACAAGCAAGTCGCCCCAGTTTTTATCATTGAAAACATACGCAGAATTCTCAAGCGAAGCTTTCCCTTCTCTATTTGGATAAGCGGCAACAAGACAATCCGTCCACTTGGAGTTTCTTTCTACCGGGAAATATTCAGGAAAATGCGTAAAACTTTGGTCTCCGCGTGTATAACCATATTCATGATTGCCGGTAGCAATGATATATGGCACTTTATTGTCGAGGCGTGCCAAACTACGTGATGCGCTTTCCCACATCTGGCGACTTGTCTGATTGAGCATAGAACGGTTGAGAACTATATTGTCGTTCTGCTCTACAAGATCGCCGGTTATGAGAACAGCCTTTACGTTGAGGTTTTCCACATTGTCGGCACACCACAAAGTTGTAAGCTCAAACAACGGTTGGTTAATGTCATACTTTGTGTAGCCCTGCGGATCTCCAAGCAAAAGCATGGTGAAAGAGTTTTTGTCGTTGAGATGTTGACGATCGGCACGGCTTTGCGCTCCTGCCGTTACGCCTGTCATGAGACAGAGCGATAAAAGAATTGTCTTGAAGTTCATTGTTTTGATATTTATTGTATACGTATTATTCTTTTTTTATTTTATCGGAAACAAAGACATTTGTAATCGCACATGGCACAAGGTTTTCCGTTTTCGCAAGGTGTAAAGGGCTTTGAAATATCAAATATATCATCCACCATGTTTTGCACCTCGTTTCTCACTTCATCCCTTATACTTGAAAACTCATCTATGGGATGTTTGTCAACAGTTACTTGCGGCGTGAAATCTTCGTGCGTCATGGCAGCAACAAAATATAGTTCGGGTCTTACGGAATGTTTTTGAATCGATTCTTTATTGAGTGTTTCGTCAAGAACGAGTGAATAGACCATCGTCTGCAAAACATAATTGTAATGTTTAAGAGTTTCCGGCTTGGTAAACACGTCTTTCAAATTCGCAGCCTTGACAGGTCCGCTCCATTTTCCAGTCTTATAGTCCACAACCACATAAATATTGTCTTTAATATGAACACGATCGAATTTGCCGCCAACCTTGACCATATATCCGCTTTTTGAAACAAACGGTACATAAAGAAATTTTTCTATGTACTGCGGAACTATATCAAATGGAGCTTTTGCGGCATCATAACGCAGCACGTCTTTCAAATATTTCAAGATTATGCCGCTTATAATACTATTGTCCCGAACATTTGATTCATTAAAAGCTTTCTTTATACAGGCAGAAAGATATGTGTATTTCTTATCTGCAAGATCCTGCTCTATGGTAGAACGCTCTATATGTTTATCCGGTTTGTCTTCATAATATTTCTGAATTGAATCATGGAATATCGTACCGAAAAGATTGGACGGCATTTTTTCCGGGTCTGGCATAGGTGTACGCAGGCACGCCACTTTATTATAATAGAACTTTAGCGGACATTCCACATACATATATAATGGTGTTGCCTCAAGCCTCTTTATTTTTTGAAGCATTTGAGGAGTCTTTATCACGGGCTGCGGTGTATGTTCGTGCAATACGGCTTTGCCCACAAGATTCTTTACCTCAAATCCACGCATTATCTGTCCAGCAAAAACTTGCAATATATATCGCGAAACTTCTTTGCTGCCTATAGCCATGGACGAAGAGGAATAAGCTACGGATATATTGGGAGTACGCTTTAATAAACGGAAGAAATTATACGCCGCCACGCTGCCGTTGTTTAACAAAGGTAGTCCGTAAGCCGAGCGAACACTATTGGGAAGCATTGTGGGATGCCTTTTTGTCAGAGGAAGCGACCCTTCATTACAATCAAGTAAAAGAACATTATCAAAGTCTATAGTGCGCGTGTCTTGAAGATTTATTACATCCACACGACGCTTGCCATATGAATTGAATTTCGTTTCGGATTCTTCGTCTTCAATTTCGGCAGAAATATACTGCGACTTGAATATCATGGCTGCAACACGTGGCGAAACTTTAATTGTATCGTTTTTTTGCAACAACGTTTCAACTTTCTCTACAGCCGACTTTGCTGCATCTGCCGACAATTCTTCATCCTGGTATTTTCCTCTGTCATCTTTCAAGACTTTATTTTTTATCTCTTCTTTCAAAGCAGCAACCAAAGCACGACCGTCATATCCTTCCTGACCTGCATTCTTTTTAATCTCCGAATCGGCAAAACGCATCAACTTTGCAAAAGTAGAAGTATGTGGTAACGACATCGGCATATTGAAAGCAAAAGATTCGTGAGGCAGAAAATGACGCATTATTCCGAGTATTGTGTCATCCATTGGAATTATCGCCGTAAAATCTTCTTTGGCAGGATTTACTTCTTCAAGCCATTTGCTTATATAAGCAACTTCTCCGCTTTGGGTGGAACTTTCTACAATATTTATATTGGTATGTTCCATATCTTCGGCAGGAGGAGTCCAACCGCCGAAACTTTTCAGGTTCCGCAAAACATTTGATACCGCCACATTATCCTCGTCAACAAATCCCGGTGTATAATCCCAAAAGAAATCTGCGCAACCTTTGTCTTTCAAATGCTTCATTACGCTTCTCTCTGCACCGCTAAGCAGATTGAAACCGACAAACACATATTTTCTTTCGTCGCTGGATTTTAGTAGTTTTTCGCAACCCTGTCTATAGACTGCTCCTTCGTATATAGTTTTTTCTTTGCTCGATTTCACACACTCATATATATCCGCAAGCATATTCCATATCTCATGATATTTCCCACGCATATCTTCTCCATATGCTTGAAAGAAAGTTGTAAAATACTCTTTGAGCTGTTTCACACTTTCTTCATCGGCAAATTTCATGTTGTCTATATCATGAAAATTATTCACCTCACGAAAAACAGAAGGAGCATCTGCAAGACTTCTATCCACATCGTCGAAATCAGAAAACATCATCTCACTCCATGGAAGAAATTCCTCAAACGTCATTTGGTTTGAAACACCACGCTTGGTGCACACCTCAAGATATGCACCGTATATACGGAAAAGCATGTCGGTTCTATCGGCTTTCTTCAGTCCCGAAGCATTACGAAACAGGCGACTCATTGTAAAAAGCTTGGGCGAGCCACCATCTTTTATAGAAAACTTCTTTTGCCAAATACTGCTAAAGACCTCTATTGCACGACGCTGCGGGAATACAATATTAAGAGCAGAGAAATCTCCTCCACGCTTTATAAGTTCTTCGGCTACCTTTGCCAAAAAAGAATTTTTCATGATATTCCCTCCATTTTTAAGTCTAATTCGACAGCCTTGCCACGTGGTGAAAATCTTTCGTCATCTTTCTTTGTTTCTTTTTTGCTTGGTACTATGTCTTTTCCGTATTTCTCCATATCCATATTGCTCAAAGCACAAACGAGATAATCCGAAATTTTCATGCTGTTTATTGTGTCTCCAATCTTTTTCCGTTCGGCATATTGCACAAAAAGATTGACCTTGGCTCTTGTAAACGCAACATACAACATATTTATATTATCCACTTCCACATCGAAAGCTTCTTTGGCATAATCTTTATCATATATACTTTCTTCTGCTTTTTTCACGAAACTCACAGGCACAAGAGGAATACCATCATAAATTTCACCATGCGGAGTGCACCACATATTTGCATTATTCGTAGGAACAAGTTTCCAATCACAATAAGGAATAAACACCGTATGAAACTCAAGTCCTTTGGCTTTGTGTATTGTCATAACTTTGATACCGTTATCAGCTTCCGTGGCAATATATTGTTTCGCACCTTCAACATCCCAATCATAAAAAAAACGTTTCAAATCATAGGAGTTACGCTGCGAATACGCATTTATATAGTCTATGAAAGTAAGAAAGTATTGGCTTTCCTTTTTCATTTCAAAAACGCGCAACATACGCGATATTCTTAATACCATTTCGGCTATTGGAAGCTCAGTAAGAACTTTAACAGACTCCACTAATTCCTCCGGCAAAGAATTCTTTACATAGTCTGATACCACATTTTTGTTTTCTTCTTCAAACGAAGGCTCCTTAAATGCATCACCATCACAAATTCTTCGATATTCCCGTGCAACAAAATAGCCGCTCACATTATCTTGATTCTCGCAAGTTTCACCATATATATATTTCATTGCGGCAATAATCATTTTAACCGCCACTGAATTTGTAAGATTATATGCCTCACGGGTATCTATTTTAAAAGGGGCATTTTTTAGTTTCATATAATCGGCTATGGCATATATTTCATCATTTTTACGTGTAAGAATTGCCATATCGCTATAATCCACTCCCGCATCGTGGGCAAGTTTTATATTGTCAAGCAATGTTTCAAGTCTTTCTTCCTCCACGTCTTCACAGTCGGGCGATATGCCATAGACCTTTACACATCCCCTTTCTTCGGGTTTGCATTTTATATTCTGACTTACATCCGAATAAATTCCCGCAATGCCTTCCTGGCGTAGTTTCCTGATATTTTCAAAAAACTCATTATTAAAAGCCACTATATTTTCGAAACTGCGATAGTTGTCTTCAAGAACATAACGTCCGCTTGAATCATATTTGTTTCCCAATTCGTGAAGTATATTCCAGTCGCCACCGCGCCAACGATATATACTTTGTTTCACATCACCCACTATGACGCAACGGTTTCCCACAGAAGCCAAAAGGTTTGACATCAATCTCCACAGACTGTCAAACTGCATTTGCGATGTGTCCTGTGCTTCATCAAGCATTATATATCTGTATCTTCTTCCGGCACGTTCAAAAACAAACGAAATATTGTCGCTGTCGTGCAACTGTTCGCTTACGAGTTCCTGGCTTTTAGAAAGTAATATTCTGTTTTCTTCGCGGCTTCCCTTTTTTACTTCGCTGTCTATGGCTTCAAGCATTCTCATCTCATTAAGATTCTCAAGAGTAAGAACAGCACTGTTTAACCGTCTGAATAGTCTGGCGCGATCTTTTTCGAATGCCACAAATTGCGAGTGCCAAACGTCCATATCCTCCAGAGATGCCTTTGTCTTACCATAATCGCCGTTATAAAAAGCAGTAACCGATTTGTTCATACCGTCGCACTCGCAAACCAAAGCTTTGGCAACATAATTGGCTACATATTTTCCTTTCGAAAATTTTTCATAGTCTATTGTCAAACTATCCGCGAGGTGCGAAATAAGATTTTCCGTCTTTTTCTTTTCTTCCGCCAACCTGTCATATATTTCCGAGAAAGTTTTAGAATCACCAAAAACTTTGTTTATCTCTTTTTCATTACGCATATACGTCTCACGACATACGTTCAGTCCAAAACGTTTCAAAGCACGGCGGAAATCCCAAGAAGAATTTTCTTCAAGGTTTTTCTCTATATAATCCTTCAAAAGGTTAGTCAATATCCTATTCTTCCCTTCCGCTGCCTCTGCAACGATATTTTCCACGGCAAAATCGACCATTTCGTCATCATTCAGGAACACTTCGAGATTTGAATCATAACCAATCATTGCAGCTATATCTCCTATTATTCCTTGAAAGAAAGAATCTATCGTCTTTACATCAAAAAAATCGTAATTGTTCAGAATATAATTCAGCGTAATTCCGCAACGCTCTCTTATTTCCTCTTCACTTAATTTTCCTCCGAGTATTTCGCCTATCTTTTGCACATAACTATTGCCTTGACGAAGCCTGTTTTTTATGTACCAAAGCGTATTGAGAATACGCATCTTCATTTCGCCCGTGGCTTTGTTCGTAAAGGTTATGGCAAGTATATTGGCAAATGCCGATGTTCCCGCATAGGAGGATATGGCAATGGCTATATACTCCGAAACAAGCGTAAACGTTTTTCCGCTACCCGCAGAAGCACGGTAAATCTTCAGATTATTGTTTTCATCCATTAGCAAAGAATATGGTCATCACACATATCTTACAAAGTTAACCATAAATCCCAACACACAGAAAAATTGATACAAAAAGATTGCGTTCTTTTCTTTGGCACAAGCTTTGCTTATAGTCTGTATTGAATTTATTAATACCTTTGCAAAATAAGGAGAACCACCAAATATGAACAATCAATTCTCACCAAGAGTAAACCAAATACTCATATATAGCAAGGAAGAAGCCGAACGCTTGCAATCTCGTACAATAGAACCCGGACATTTGTTTCTCGGTATGCTGCGCGAGAATTCGGGCAAGGCTATTGAAATACTCAACAAATTTCATTTGCGCCTTGACGATATAAAGCGAGGAATAGAAGAGCAGCTTAACGAAGAAACAGGCAATACACGTACAGATATATTCAGTGAAATCGTACTCTCACCTGCATCCGCAAAAATTCTTAGAGGCGGAACTCTTGAAGTGCGTTTGCTTCACAGCCGTTGCCTTGACACAGAGCATCTGTTGCTTGCCCTGCTTAAAGACAACGACAACATTGTTTGCAAAATTCTTAACAACAACGACGTTACATACGAAGCGGTTCATAAATTGCTTGCCATGAAACCGGACGTTAACGCCGGTTTTGATTTCGGCGATGACGAAGAGGATGAAGAAATGGATGCACGCGATAAGAAAACTTCCATACATTCCGCAGGTTCCAATCCCTCTCCTGGCAATGAGACACCTGTTATAAACAATTTCGGATACGATCTTACCGAAGCTGCCGCCAAAGGAAAACTCGACCCTGTGGTTGGAAGGGAAAAAGAAATAGAACATATCGCACAAATTCTCAACAGACGCAAGAAAAACAACCCTGTGCTTATTGGCGAACCCGGTGTTGGTAAAAGCGCAATAGTGGAAGGTTTCGCTCTAAGAATAAAAGAGCGCAAAGTGCCCCGCACTTTTCTTCACAAACGTGTGGTTGCTCTCGACATGGTTTCCCTTGTGGCAGGCACAAAATATCGCGGTCAGTTTGAAGAACGCATACGCGGTCTTCTTGAAGAGCTGCGCAAAAATCCCGACATCATTCTTTTCATTGACGAAATACACACCATTGTAGGTGCAGGTTCCACGCCGGGAAGCATGGATGCCGCAAACATTCTCAAACCTGCGCTTGCGCGAGGCGAAATCCAATGCATTGGCGCAACGACAATGGACGAATATCGAAAATCCATTGAAAAGGACGGAGCTCTTGAAAGACGTTTTCAAAAAGTTATTGTAGAACCTACTTCCTACGACGAAACTTTGCAGATTCTTCACAACATTAAGGACAGATATGAAGACCATCATAATGTTCGATACACAGAAGAAGCTCTCGAAGCCTGCGTTTCCTTAACCGACAGATATATCTCCGACCGCTGCCAACCCGACAAAGCCATTGATGCTCTCGACGAATCGGGTTCGCATGCCCACATCGTAAATCTGAAAGTGCCTAAGGAACTCGAAGAATGCGAAAACCAAATAGCACAACTCAAAGCTGCAAAAGATGAAGCCGTAAAAAAACAGGACTTCGAGAAAGCGGCGGAACTGCGAGACAGAGAAATTTCACAGACACGTGTATTTGAGCAGATGCAGAGGCAATGGGAGGAATCGCTGAACGAGAACCGCGAAATTGTTGACCGTCCGCAAATAGAGGAAGTAGTTTCCTATATGTCGGGAGTGCCTGTTCAAAAAATGGTACAAGCCGAAAACATCAGACTTAAAGGCATGAATAAAAAGTTGTCGGACGAAGTTATAGCCCAAGACACTGCCGTGCAAAAACTGACCAAAGCAATAATGCGCAGTCGCATCGGACTGAAAGACCCGAAGCGTCCAATAGGAACGTTCATGTTTCTCGGTCCCACCGGAGTGGGCAAAACATTGCTCGCAAAAAAACTTGCCGATTTCATGTTTGGTTCCGAAGACGCGCTGATACGAATAGACATGAGCGAATACATGGAAAAGTATTCGGTTTCACGACTTATAGGTGCACCTCCGGGATATGTGGGATATGAAGAGGGGGGGCAGCTCACCGAAAAGGTACGTCGCCATCCCTACTCCATTATTCTGCTTGACGAAATAGAGAAAGCCAACGGCGATGTATTCAATCTTTTGTTGCAGGTTATGGACGAAGGCAGGCTTACAGACAGTAACGGACGTACTGTAGACTTCAAAAACACGGTTATAATCATGACATCGAACAGCGGAACAAAACAATTGCGTGAGTTCGGGCATGGAATAGGTTTCAACGCTCCCGGAGCGGGAGACAAGAACCAGAACGACTCTATTATCCGCAAGTCGCTGAACCGTACATTCGCTCCCGAGTTTTTGAATCGCATTGACGAAATAATTATGTTCGAACCGCTTACAAAAGAAGCCGTAAGAAAAATTGCCGACACTGAGATTGACAAACTCATTGAACGCACAAAAAACACAGGCTATGCCTTGAACGTAACTTCCGAAGCAAGAGATTTCATTGCGGAAAAGGGATTTGACCCGCAACTCGGCGCAAGACCGTTGAGACGTGCCATACAAAACTACATAGAAGACGCTGCGTGCGAACTTTTAATGGAAGAAGGAGCGGACAAACACAACGCTATCAATGTTTCAACCTGCAAGGAAGACAACAAACTCAATGTGGAATGGGCGCAAAGCCTTGAAAATACCGCTAAAACCGACAACTGACAAAAATTGTCTGATATATAGACATAAAAAAGGTGCATTACACAATTTGTCATGCACCTTTTTTATTGCACACAGTTTTCGTAAAACAACCTTTCCCTGCCATGCGAAACAGAATCGCGCATATTTTTCATACAAGCTTGATACTCACACACTTATCTCCTTTTACGTACTTTCTTTTAAGTTGTTGTTTATCAAGCATTTGTAATGGCAAAAAATATAAGGCATATATTTTGAAATAAGTGCCTTGTATTTTAAAATACATGGCTTGTATTTTTTACGACATGCCTTGTGTTTTTTCGAAGACCTGACAATTTTCAAAAAACAACCTTTTCCGTGATGTTTTTCAGCGTCAAAAACGATGTTACGAATTATTCGCCCACAGTCTTGACAAAGATGTCGTTCATTGAAGGGAGTTTTTCGGCAAAATACATAAGTTCGCCATGTTTTGCCAACTCTCCCGCAAGTTGCGAGTTGCTTGTGCCATTGATCTTTGAAACCTTGAAATATGTCTCGTTTCCCTGAAAACCGGAAGAAATCACCTTGTACCGTTCACAATCCTGCAATGAAACATTGCCTTCATAGGAAACATCATAAATGCCTTCGCGAAATTTACGGCGCACTTCGTCAACCTTGCCGCTGAGTGCCACCCGCGACTTGTCTATTATGGCGAAATAATCACAAACTTCTTCCACACTTTCCATATTGTGGGTTGAATATATTATGGTATGCCCCTTGTCGCGGAGTTCAAGCATCTCGTTCTTCAACAAACGGGCGTTAACAGGATCAAAACCGCTGAAAGGCTCGTCAAAAATCAACAATTTGGGTTCATGAACCACTGTGATGACAAACTGAACCTTTTGCTGCATGCCTTTGGACAATTCCTCGAGTTTTCTGTCCCACCACGACAGGATGTCAAGCTTTTCAAACCATTTTTTCAGTCTTCTCTGCGCCTCGCTACGCGAAAGCCCCTTGAGCATACCGAGATAAACAGCCTGTTCACCCACTTTCATCTTGCGGTAAAGCCCCCGTTCCTCGGGAAGATAGCCTATAAGCGCAACATCATCGGGTGTCATTTCGTGCCCGTTAAACACAATGTGTCCGTTGTCGGGAGCCGTTATGCGGTTAATTATCCTTATAAGCGTCGTTTTGCCCGCCCCATTTCTGCCAAGCAGTCCGAAAACACAACCTTCGGGCACATTTATGCTTACATCATCGAGAGCCGTGTGATTGGAAAAGGCTTTCACCACGTTATGTACTTCAAGAATATTGTTCATAAGAATGTGATTCTGTTTGTTGCAAATTTATAAAAAACATATCACTTTATAAGCCGTGTCATAAAGATTCAAGCCGCGAAAGTGATGAACTTGCAGCGTAAATTCGTAAATTCGCACACAAAATCACATAGACAATGAAAACGTACATACTGACTGCAGTTTTGGCAACATCGTTGATGCTGTGCGCATGTGGAGAGAAAAAAGAAAACACCGCAAGTGTTGCACCGGCGGAAAGCGAAACAAAAAGTGCCACACAGGAAATCATAAAAGACGCAGCCCGCACAAGTTGCGACACATTGGAATGGAGAGGTGCAAAAACCCTTATAAAAATAAGCAGAACCCCGGACAACGAGGGCGACATAGTAACTGGCGAGGACGACATAAAATATCTTGACAACATAGTTACGCTTAAAATCAGCTCGGGCGGAAATGTAATTGTTGACAAACCCATACGCAAATCGACATTCCGCAATTACATGGATTCGAAAACGTACAAGAAATTCGTTCTTGAGTGGATAGTGTTTAACAAAATCAGAAACGGAAACATAATGCTTGCCGCAAGCGTGGCAAACCCCATACAGGAAGACGAATTTCTTTCGTTTGCCATAACGGTTTCGCCCAACGGTAACATAAGTATTTCGAAAGACGAGAATCCCGACATGTCTGCTCCTGACAATGACAATCAACAATACGATTTAGACTGACGGCGCAACTTTTTTGTCTGATTTTCACGACACAAAACAAGATATGACAAAAGCCTGCAAGGGATTATTGTGACCTCGGCGGGACTCAAACCCGCGACACTCAGAACCGGAATCTGATGCTCTATTCAACTGAGCTACGAGGCCGTATATGCGAAAAGCTTTGCAAAATTAACGACAAAGCATTTAACCACCAAATTATTTGCAGTACAAAAGAATCATTTAATAGAAAGAAAAACCGTAATTTTGCGACAAATTATATATTAAACGAGGAATAAGTAATGGCAAAAGTAGCGGCATTGTTATCGGGAGGTGTGGATAGTTCCGTATCGGTTTTCCTATTAAAGGAACAAGGTATAACTCCCGACCTCTATTACATCAAAATAGCCAGCGATGATTCCGAGAATTGGGACTGCTCCGAAGAAGAAGATTGGGAAATGGCAAGTCTCGTGGCAAGAAAATATGGTTGCAAACTTGACAAAATAGACTTGCACCGCGAATATTGGGACAACGTTGTGGGTTATTCCGTGGAACGTTTGCGCAAAGGTCTTACTCCCAATCCCGATGTAATGTGTAACCGACTTATTAAATTCGGAGCATTTTACGAGAAAATAGGACATAACTACGATTTCATAGCCACAGGACACTACGCATCTACCGAAAAAGATGAACAAGGCAATGTATGGCTCACCACAAGTCCCGACCCGGTAAAAGACCAAACGGATTTTCTTGCGCAACTCGATAATCTGCAAATTTCACACGCCATGTTCCCGATTGGGAAACTAATGAAAGAAGACGTACGCCGCATTGCCGAAGAACAGGAAATACCTTCTGCCAAAAGAAAAGACAGCCAGGGCATTTGTTTTCTCGGGAAAATAGATTATAACGAGCTTGTTCGCCGCTATCTTGGCGAAAAAGAAGGACTTATAATAGATCGTCAGACCGGCAACATACTTGGAAGACATAAAGGTTACTGGTTTCATACAATAGGTCAGCGTAAAGGCTTGAGACTCGCGGGAGGTCCGTGGTATGTGGTGGGAAAAGACATCCGCAGAAACATAGTTTATGTGAGCCGCGGCTTTCAAACCCGCGACGCTTACGGAAATGAATTCCGCATTGCCGAACCCCATTTCATAACTCTCAATCCCTTTACAAAAGACGGCGATTACGACATTTCATTCAAGATACGCCATACCCCGATTGTCTTTCCTGCCATATTGCAAAAGCGCGGCGACGAATACAATGTGGTTTCCTCGCATCTTGTTCAGGGAATAGCTCCGGGACAATTCGCTGTAATTTACGACAAAGACTTTCATCGCTGCATAGGTAGCGGAGAAATTGCGGGCGACAACATGACATCCAAATCAAAATCACAAGCAATATAACCAACTTATATAATGTATAAGCAGGAAAAAATAAAACCGTACTCCGAACAAGGCAAAAAAGGAAGTCAGGTGGCGGAAATGTTCGACAACATAGCCCACTCTTACGACTTTCTTAACCATTCGCTATCGTTTGGAGTGGATAAGTTTTGGCGCAGGGCTGCAATAAAATCGCTAAAACCTTATGCACCCAAAGACATTCTTGACGTTGCCACGGGAACGGGCGACTTCGCAATACTGACAGCCCGAATGCTGAAACCGAAAAGCCTTATCGGAGTGGACATATCGGAAGGAATGATTGCCGTAGGAAGAAAAAAAGTTGAGAAAAAAGGATTGGAAGACATTATTACCCTAAAAGCCGATGACTGTATGCAACTTTCTTTTCCCGATAACAGTTTCGATGCGGTTACAGTGGCTTACGGCGTGAGAAATTTTGAGAATCTCGACCGGGGACTCAAAGAAATGTACCGCGTATTGCGTTCTGGCGGACGACTTGTCATTGTTGAGTTGACAGTTCCCGATAAATTTCCGATGAAACAGCTTTTTACGATTTATTCAAAGGTTACATTCCCGATTATGGGCAAACTTATTTCGCACGACAACAGCGCGTATAAATATCTTCCGGCTACAATGAAAGCTTTTCCCCACGGACCGCAGATGAAAGAAATATTGGAACGTGCAGGATTTAAGAATACCAAATACAATGATTTCATTTTGGGCATAAATACCCTCTATGAAGCAGAAAAATAACAAATCATGGCAGAACTATACGGCTTGATAGGCTTTCCGTTGGGGCATTCTTTTTCGGCTAAATACTTTGCAGAAAAGTTTGCATCGCAGAACATTGATGCGGAATACCGTAACTTTGCAATAGAAAGCATAAAGAATCTTCCTGAAATCTTAAAAAACAATTCGAATCTCAAAGGATTGAACGTTACAATCCCGTACAAGCAGCAAGTTATGCCTTTTCTCGACGACATTGACGAGGCAGCAAAACGCATAGGTGCCGTTAACGTTATTTGCGTAAGCCGAAAAGGAAACCAAACAAAGCTCACGGGACACAATGCAGATGTTATTGGCTTTACGGAGTCCCTTCGTCCGCTTCTGAAACCGCAGCATACAAAAGCTTTGGTGCTTGGCACAGGCGGCGCATCAAAAGCTGTCATCGACGGATTGCAACAACTTGGCATCTTGACGCAATACGTAAGCCGCACAAGGCGTGAGGGAATTATTGCTTACGATGACGTTACCCCGGAAATGCTTGAAGAGTATAAACTCGTGGTAAACTGCACTCCGCTTGGCATGTTTCCAAAAGTTGATGACGCTCCCGACATTCCTTACAACAGTCTCGGACCAGAACATTTGCTTTACGATTTGGTTTATAACCCCAAAGAAACTCTCTTTTTGCAAAAAGGACGCGAACAAGGGGCGACAACAAAGAACGGTCTCGAGATGCTTCACTTACAAGCCGAGGCTTCGTGGAATTTTTGGAACAAATAATATGAAGCCAAGCCTTTGCACTATTGCAGGAAATTGCTAATATTGCAATATCAAATAACTTAAAAACATATTATCATGATCAGAGTAAATTGTTTTGCCCAAATTAAAGATGCCGCTCACAAAAGCGACGTAATAGAAAGTGCAAAGAAACTCACCGAGGCTTCTTTGAAACATGCAGGAAACATTGCATACGATATTTTTACAAGTGAAACAAGAGAAGACGTGGCTTTGATTTGCGAAACTTGGAAAGATGCCGAAGCACTTAAAGCTCACATGGCTACCGAAGAGTTCAAACTTTATGTAGGCAACATGGAAAAGTATGCCACAATGAAAATTGAGCAATTCGAATTCTAATAAAGAATATAATGGTTACCAATGCGCGTGTGGAGCATTCCATACGCGCATTTTAATAGTCTCGAAAGCAAAACCTACTGTTGAAAACACACAAAATAAACATTGATTGGCAAAAACAGCGAGTAAAACTTTGCCTGTCAAAATAAAAGCCGTAAATTTGCACCGCTTTTTAGGCGAATAATAAAATAAAATCAATATACAGCAATGAAAAAAGGCATTCATCCAGAAGATTACCGTCCTGTGGTATTCAAAGATATGAGCAACGGCGATATGTTTCTTTCGCGCTCTACTTGCAAAACAAACGACACCATAGAGTTTGAAGGTGAAACCTATCCTTTGGTTAAACTTGAAATCTCCAGTAGTTCTCACCCTTTCTATACAGGTAAGAACAAGTTGGTAGATACAGCCGGACGTGTTGATAAGTTTATGAGCCGTTACGGCAAAGTAAACAAGGCAAAATAATCGTAAGCCGACAGATATCTAAAAAAGAGCTTGTCTCATGAGACAAGCTCTTTTTTTATTCCTATGTTTCGGTGAAGTAGCGGCTTTCGGTTTATATGCAATCTATTTTCCCTGCCAAGAGATTCTTTGATTTTCGGAACGATTGCCTGACGGAGACAAAAATGAATATCACACTCAAAGGAGTGTGATATTCATTTTCTTGCATTCCTCACGCATTTCCTCGGGCCAGATACTTGCCTGTATCTCGCCTATGTGCGCTTTTTTCAGATAATACATGCACAAACGCGACTGTCCTATTCCGCCTCCTATACTTAGCGGCAGCGAACCGTCCAAAAGGCGTTGGTGGAAGTAAAGCTTCTCGCGGTCTTCCTTTCCTGCCTCTTTCAACTGGTAAAGCAGGGCTTTCTTGTCAACACGTATGCCCATTGATGACAATTCCAATGCCATGTTGAGAACGTCATCCCACACCATAATATCACCATTAAGTCCCGGCAGTCCGTTTTCAGACACCGTGGAATAGTCGTCATAGTCCGGAGCACGCAAATCGTGCGGTTTTCCGTCGCCAAGCGGACAACCGATTCCTATTATAAACACTGCACCTTTTTCTCGTGTTATAAGTTGTTCGCGTTCCTTTGCAGTTTTGTCAGGGAACATCTTGCGCAATTCTTCGGAGTGTATGAAGTATATGTCATCGGGAAGCTGCGGTTTTATTTGGGGATAAGCCTCAAACACCATGAATTCAGTGCGTTTCAAAGCCGAATATATTTGCTTCACAATATATTTAAGGAATTCGAGCGTGCGGTCATCCTTAGTAATGACACGTTCCCAATCCCACTGATCCACATAAAGCGAGTGAATGTTATCCAATTCCTCATCGGCACGTATGGCATTCATATCGGCATATATGCCATAACCGGGTTTGAAACCGTACTGCGCCAATGTCAGTCTTTTCCATTTTGCAAGCGAATGCACAACTTCCGCCTTCATATCGCCAAGATCCTTTATAGGAAACTTGACCGCGCGTTCAGTTCCGTTAAGGTCGTCGTTGATACCCGTGCCCGACGGAACAAACAAAGGACCCGTAACACGATGCAGGTTCAAAGCTGTTGAAAGATTCTGTTGGAAGAATTCTTTTATCATTTTAATACCACGTTCTGTCTGCAATCTGCCAACCAACGGGTTATAATTTTCAATTTTCAGAATTTTGCTCATATTTCATTCTATTTGCTCGCAAAAATAGCAATTAAATTTCATATTTCGATTTTATTACGCCACAAAATGAATAATTGTATATCAACAGACCATGGTTTTATTGCATATCGATTGCAAGATGCGGACTATCCTGTGAAGCTAAAATGACAGCATTCCCGTTGCCGAGAAAAACCACAAGGCACTTTGTAAAAAATACAAGCCATATATTTTAAAATACAAGGCACTTATTTCAAAATATATGCCTTATATTTTTCGCAAAAATTGGCATCTGATTTTCAGCAACTTACAAAACCCTTGAAAAACGCCCGAAAAGTCTCGTTTTCGAGCCATGCAGAAACTGAAAATTTATTCATACCACACCCCATGCGGCAGGCATTTCACGAGATTTTGCACACAACCTTGAAGCGTGCGCTTTTAGTCTTACACTTGCGGGGAATTAGCATCGGGTTTTCTTATGCAGACTTTACGTTTTGAAAGATTTATTTTGTTTTTCGCTTTCTATTGTCCTTTATTTTTGCGAGAATGGACAAGATTTGCTATTTTCGCAAAGTATTGAATGGACAACATAAATCCGGTTTATGAATAAAATTATAAAGTTGCACAAAGGCTTGGACATTCCAATAGAAGGTGTGGCTGTCAACACTGTTTCCGATGCTCGCAAAGGCTTGGACACTGTTGCCGTATGTCCTCCCGATTTCATAGGATATGTTCCGCGTGTGATTGTAAGCGAAAACGACACCGTTGAGGTGGGAACGCCGCTGTTTGTTGACAAACGCAACGAGGCTCAAAAGATAACATCACCCGTGAGCGGCAAGGTTGTTGCAGTGGAACGAGGGGAACGCCGTAAACTGCTAAGTGTGAAAATAGAAAACGACGGTGAATTCCGCTCCGTGGCCTTTGAAAAGGCAGACATCGAAAGCATGGACGCACAAAAGGTGATAGACATTATGAACACCGCAGGCATTTCGGCATATCTGCGCCAGCGTCCCTTCGATATTGTTCCCGATACGTCCGTGCAACCGCGCGACATATTCATTTCGATGTTCAGCACCATGCCGCTTGCCGCCGACTACAATATAATGCTGAACGGTAAAGAGGACTATGTCAAGGCTGGTGTCAAGGCACTTTCCAAGATAGCCCCCGTTTACGTGGGCATATCGCCGAACCAGAAAGCCACATTCGGCGAAATAGACGGCGCGGAAGTAAACGTTTTTGAGGGAGCAAATCCGGCAGGGAACGTGGGAGTGCAAATAAACAACGTCAAGCCCGTGAACAAGGGTGAGATTGTGTGGACCATAAGCCCGGAAGCCGTGGCAGTGCTGGGAAAACTGCTTACAACAGGCGCTCTCGACTTTACACGCCGCATTGCAGTTGCCGGTTCCGAGGTCATAGATCCGCAATACTGCGACACTGTGGCAGGCGCAAGCTTGAAATCCCTCATCGAAGGCAAATTGAAAAGCACAGAACACGTACGCATTATAAACGGTAACCCGCTTGTCGGCACTCCCGTTGCAGAAGACGGATTTCTTTCGGCATTTGCAACAGAAGTAACGGCTATACCCGAAGGCGATGACAAACACGAAGTTCTCGGCTGGATAAGTCCGCGCACAAAAGAATTCTCGGCAAATCGTTCATATCTGTCATGGCTTTTGCCCAAACGCAAATACAATCCCGATGCACGCATAAAGGGAGGCGAACGCCATATAATAATGAGCGGAGAATACGACAAGGTTTTCCCCATGGACATATATGCGGGATATTTGGTGAAGGCAATTATAGCCAAAGACATAGACCGTATGGAAGAACTCGGCATCTACGAGGTGGCACCCGAAGATTTTGCCGTAGCCGAATTCGTGGATTCTTCCAAACTCGAATTGCAGAAAATTGTGCGCGAGGGACTCGACTTCCTGCGCAAGGAATTGGCATGACAAATAAAAAGATATGAGTAATATAAAAAACTATCTCGACAAGATAAGACCGCAGTTTGAAGACGGAGGCAAATTAAAGCCGCTGCGCTCGGTGTTTGAAGGTTTCGAATCGTTTCTTCTTGTGCCTTCAGCCACTTCCAAATCAGGAGTATCCATACACGATGCCATAGATTCCAAACGAATAATGTCGTTTGTGGTTATAGCTCTGATTCCCGCTCTTTTGTTCGGAATGTACAACATAGGCTTCCAAAACTACAAGGCAGCAGGGGTTGACGCTTCATGGTTCACAATGTTTGCATACGGTTTTCTTGTGATGCTTCCCAAGATTATTGTTTCATACATCGTGGGACTCGGAATAGAATTTGCCGTTGCACAATGGAAACATGAGGAAATACAGGAAGGATACCTTGTTACGGGACTGATTGTGCCTATGATTCTTCCCGTGAACTGTCCTCTGTGGATAATGGCAGTGGCCATAGCTTTCGCAGTAATCTTTGCAAAAGAAATCTTTGGTGGCACCGGCATGAACATATTCAATGTGGCTCTCGTGGCACGTGCATTCATGTTCATTTCCTACCCTTCGAAAATGTCGGGCGACACGGTATGGACTGCAAATGACAGCGTTCTCGGTTTGGGAAACAAGCTTCCCGAAGCATTCACAGCCGCCACGCCTTTGGCACAAGCAGGTGTAGGGCAAACTCCGGACGTTTCGCTCATTGATTCAATAGTAGGTCTCATACCGGGAAGCGTTGGCGAAACAAGCGTAATAGCCATATTCATCGGTGCAGCCATTCTGCTAATAACCGGAATTGCAAGTTGGAAAACAATGCTTAGTGTTTTTGTGGGAGGAGGCATTGCAGCCGCTCTCTATCACGCAGCCGGACTTTCTACAATCTCGTGGTACGAGCATCTTGTGCTTGGAGGTTTCTGTTTCGGCGCAGTATTTATGGCAACCGACCCGGTTACAAGCGCACGAACCGAAGGCGGCAAATATATTTACGGTTTGCTAATCGGCATTATAGCAGTTACCATAAGAGTTCTCAATCCCGGCTATCCCGAAGGCATGATGTTCGCAATTTTAATGATGAACATGTTTGCCCCCGCAATAGACTATTGCTTCGTACAAAGCAATGTGCGACGTCGTATGCACAGAGTGAAATCGCTTAACAAATAAGACTTATGAAGATAAATACAAACAGCAATGTTTATACATTGGTTTACGCTTCTGTAGTAGTAGTGATAGTGGCGTTTCTGCTGGCTTTCGTTTCAAAATCTCTTGAACCTGCTTCAATGTCAAACGAACGTATCGACAAAAAGAAGCAAATTCTCGCCTCGCTCAACATTCGTAATCTCGACAATAAACAAGTGGAAAGCGAATACGAGAAATATGTAACCTACGACCAGATAATAAGGACCGACGGCAGTGTATATAAAGAAGGAACCGACAAAGATGAAGATGGTTTCAAAATAAGTTCGAAAGAAATAGATGCCAATCATTTGCCCCTATACCAATGTTATGTAAACGGACAAACCAAATACGTAATACCACTTTACGGAAAAGGTCTATGGGGACCTATTTGGGGATACATAGCACTTGATGACGATAAAAACACAGTGTTCGGCGCATATTTCAGCCACCAAAGCGAAACCGCAGGACTTGGAGCACGTATCACAGAAGAAACCTTCCAAAAGGAATTCATAGGGAAAAAACTTTTTGCCGACGGTGAAAGTACTGTAATGCTAAGCGTTGTAAAAAAGAAAGAACCCTCGAAAGAAACTTTCCAATGCGATGCAATTTCGGGAGCAACCCTTACAAGCAACGGAGTAACCGAAATGATTCACGAATGTGTAGCTAAATACAGCGCGTTTCTTTTGGATAAATAAAAACAGATAAGAAACCTAATTAAGAGAAGGTATAAGATATGGCAAAATTCTTTTCAGTGGAAAACCGCGAAGTGTTTAATACGCCATTGGGAAAAGATAATCCCATCACGGTACAAATCCTCGGCATTTGCTCTGCGCTTGCCGTAACGTCGCAACTTGAGCCTGCAATCGTAATGGGACTTTCCGTAACGGTCATAACGGCTTTGAGCAACTTCATAGTATCACTTATTCGAAAAACAATCCCCAACCGTATACGTATAATTGTACAACTTGTAGTCGTTGCAGCACTTGTTACCATTGTAAGTATGGTTTTGAAAGCCGTAGCATACGATGTGAGCGTGAAATTATCCGTTTACGTTGGACTTATAATAACCAATTGTATCCTCATGGGGCGTTTGGAAGCTTTTGCAATGAGTCATTCTCCTCTGCCGAGCTTTATAGACGGTCTCGCAAACGGCTTGGGCTACGCATATATCCTCGTAATCGTTGGCGGAGTGCGCGAAATTCTCGGCTCAGGCTGCCTGCTTGGTTTCAGATTTATTCCTCAAGCAGTTTATAATGTCGGCTATCTCGACAACAGCATGATGACTACGCCGGCAATGGCTCTGATAATTCTCGGCTGCGTTATATGGATTAGCAACACCATTATCGATAAAAAGTCGAAGTAAGTCTTTTATGTATTGTAAAACCTATTAAGATTAAGAAATGGAACATGATATAGCATTGTTTATCCGCTCGGTTTTTGTGGATAACATGATTTTTGCTTCTTTCCTCGGCATGTGTTCTTACCTTGCCGTGTCAAAGAACCTGAAGACTTCGCTCGGACTTGGAATCGCAGTAACCTTTGTGCTGGTGGTAACTGTGCCGATAAATTACCTTTTGCAGACAAAAGTTCTTGCTCCCGGTTGCATTCTTCCGGGCGTTGATCTTACATATCTTTCATTTATTCTTTTCATTGCCGTGATTGCAGCCATAGTGCAATTGGTTGAAATGGTTGTGGAACGCTTTTCTCCGTCGCTCTATAACGCATTGGGAATATTCCTTCCACTTATTGCCGTAAACTGCGCCATAATGGGCGCGTCGCTTTTCATGCAACAAAGAATTGAAATGGACCCTGCCACGGATGCACGCGCTATTGCGGGAGTAGGAGATTCTATTGTTTACGCATTCAGTTCAGGTCTCGGATGGCTTCTTGCCATTGTGGGACTGGCTGCAATCCGTGAAAAAATGGCGTACTCCGATGTTCCCAAGAATCTTCAAGGTTTGGGAATAACTTTCATCACCGTGGGACTTATGGCAATGGCTTTCATGTGCTTCTCGGGGCTGAACATATAAACATCACACTACAGAAAACAAGAATCAAATAATATGTCGCAGACAATTATAATGTTCATTACATCAAGCATTGGAGTGTTTTGGGGAGTGATTATCCTCATGGTCATTTTGCTCCTTATTGCAAAAAAATACCTCACACCGAGTGGCAACGTAAACATAACAATAAACGGACAGAAAAAGCTGTCCGTCCCGCAAGGTGCTTCACTGCTCTCCACTCTTGCCGAACAAAAAGTTTATCTTTCCTCGGCATGTGGCGGCAAAGGTTCGTGCGGACAATGCAAATGCCAGGTTATTAGCGGCGGAGGCGAAGCTATTGACGTGGAGAAATCACATTTCACACGCCGCGAGCTTCTTGACCATTACCGTCTCGGTTGTCAGGTGAAAGTAAAGGGAGACATGGAAATCAAAGTTCCGCAATCGGTTCTCGGTGTTAAGAAATACGAGTGCACTGTAGTATCCAATAACAACGTGGCATCGTTCATAAAAGAATTCATAGTGGCTCTTCCCGAAGGCGCACACATGGATTTTCTTCCCGGAAGCTATGCGCAGATTGAAATTCCCGCATATACTATGGACTATGACAAGGATATTGACAAAGATAGTCTGGGTCGTTATTTGCCGGCTTGGCAAAAATTCGGTCTATTCTCACTCAAATGTACCAACACCGTACCTACCACCCGCGCTTACTCAATGGCTAATTACCCTGCCGAAGGTGATCGTTTCATGCTCACGGTTAGAATAGCCACACCTCCTTTCAAACCGAAACCTCAGGTTGGTTTCCAGGACGTGATGCCGGGTATTGCTTCTTCCTACATATTTACGCTGAAACCAGGCGACAAAGTTATTATGTCAGGTCCTTACGGCGATTTCCACCCACGCTTCAATTCTAAACGCGAAATGATATGGGTTGGCGGAGGTGCCGGCATGGCTCCGCTGCGTGCCCAGATAATGCACATGACACGGACTCTACACACAACAGATCGCAAGATGTCGTATTTCTACGGTGCACGTTCGCTTTCCGAAGTCTTTTATCTCAAGGACTTCCACGCACTCGAAAAAGAGTTCCCCAATTTCAAATTCTATCTTGCGCTTGATCGTCCCGACCCGGAAGCCGATGCCGCACACGTGGAATACACACCGGGATTTGTGCATCAGGTGATGTATGAGAAATATCTGAAAAACCATCCCGCCCCCGAGGACATAGAATACTACCTCTGCGGTCCCGGTCCAATGACAGGAGCAGTTATCAAACTTCTTGACTCTCTCGGCGTGGAACGCGAGGATATTATGTTTGACGATTTCGGAGGTGGCGCACCGAAGAAATAACATCACGCAGCATACAAGGCACAAACGGAGCAGATTGTTTCACACAATTTGCTCCGTTTTCGTCTTCCCGTTGCGCATGTCCCGTTTTACAATTTTTGTTTCCCCAATATGCCGAAACACTCCCCTGTCGGTCGCTCGCGAATGTGCAAGCCGTAACGCAAATATTCGAGAACATGAAAACCCGAACCCGGCTGATTTTTCGCACACCGCACCCGATTTCCGCCCTTACAGACATACTTTCCGCAACACTATGAGAATCAAGCAATTATCTCTCTCTTTGCCAATACACAAAACTTATTGTTTATCAGATACTTAAGATAGCGAAAAATATAAGGCACTTATTTCAAAATACAAGGCACATATTTTAAAATATATGGCTTGTATTTTTTACAAGATGCCTTGTGTGTTTTTGCGTGTTCGTAAAATGTAATAAAAACAACGGAATTTTCGATTCCCGCAAACCGCCACACGCGGAACATTCGCTTTACGGTTTTGTTAATATAGCTCATCTTTATCCGTCCGAGTCAAAAATCTGCAGAAGCACGAGTTGTAGTACACGCAGATTTTCATAACTTTGCAAAGCAAAAGGAAATCAACCGTAACAACGTGGCAAGATTAATGTCGATAGACTATGGCAAACGCCGCACAGGCGTTGCCGTAAGCGACCCCCTGCAAATAATTGCAGGGGGACTTGAAACAGTTGACACTCCGAAGCTTCTGGACTATATCAAGGCTTATACCGCCAAAGAAACAGTTGAACGCATAATCATAGGAATGCCGACGCAACCGAACGGTGTCCCTTCGGAGAATGCCGGTCGCGTAAAAGAATTTGCAGCCAACCTTAAAAAGGCTGTCAACATACCTGTTGAATTCTACGACGAGCGTTTCACATCCGTACTGGCGCACCGTGCCATGCTCGACGGCGGATTGCGTAAAAAAGAAAGACAGAACAAGGCTCTTGTAGATAAGATAAGTGCAACAATAATTTTGCAGTCCTACATGGAAAGCTGCAACTCCAAATAAACAACAAAGATGAAACTACCCATTTATGTATATGGCGAACCCGTTTTGCGCCAGGTGGCAGAAGACATAACCCCCGAATATCCCGAGTTGAAGCAACTCATAGCCAACATGTATGAAACCCTCGAAAACGCCGAGGGTGTGGGACTCGCCGCTCCCCAGATAGGTCTGCCCATACGCCTTGTGGTAATAGACCTGCGCGATCTTGCCGACGACTATCCCGAATACAAAGATTTCCGCAAAACCTATATCAACGCCCGTGTCATAGAGGGAAGCGAAGAAACATGCTCCATTGACGAAGGCTGCCTGAGTATTCCCGGAATACACGAGAAAGTGGTACGCCCCAAAAAGGTGCACGTAAAATATCTTGACGAAAATTTCGAGGAACACGACGAATGGGCAGACGGATTCCTCGCACGTGTCATGCAGCACGAGTTTTCGCACCTCGAAGGACATGTTTTCACCGACATCATTTCCCCTCTGCGCAGACAGATGATAGCCCGCAAGATGAAAGCCATAGCACACGGCAGTTTCCGCTGCGCATATAAAACAAAGTTCAACAGACATTTGAAGTAACGCATCAGCCGTCCTTTTCGCAATCCCGCGAAACGTTGATGCCGCTCCCCCAGACATTGAAAAGGTTTCTGCTTTTTCTATATCTACTGCCCCTTGCGGTGGCTGCCCAAATCAACACCGACAGGGTTATGCTCATAGGGCGCAACGCGCTCTATTATGATGATTATGTGCTTTCCATACAATATTTCAACGAAATCATAAATGCCAAGCCTTTTCTCTATGCCCCCTACTATTTTAGGGCAATAGCGAAATTCTATCTCGAAGATTATCACGGCGCGGAGGCAGATTGTTCGAAAGCAATCGATTTGAATCCTTTCATAGAGGACAGTTATCAGCTTCGCGGGCTTTGCAGGATAAAACAGGACAAATACGAGGATGCCGTAAACGATTATTCCAAGGTTATAGAGTATAAGCCTCTCGACCAAGTGTCATGGTACAACCGCGTTTTGTGCAGAATACACTTAAAACAATACCCGGAAGCTGTGGCAGAACTGCAAACGATGCACGCAAAATGGCCTTCCTACACAAAATGTTATGAAATAGAAGCCCAGGTAAACCTTCAGCTAAAAGACACATTAAAAGCCGACAGTCTCTTTGCCTATGTCATAAGCAAGAACCACAACAACGGCGATGCGTGGGGCGCACGCGGAATGATTGCATTCAGCAAAGGAAACTACGAAAGTGCCGACACGTTGCTGACGCATGCCATTAAGTATTCGCCGAATATACCCGATTATTACATCAACCGCGCACTCATCCGTTATCACAACAAGAAACTGCGCGAAGCAATGGCAGATTACGACAGCGCAATCAATGTTGATCCGCAAAATTTCCTTGCCCATTACAACAGAGGACTGCTTCGTGCCCAGGTAAGTGAGGATAATCTCGCAATACAAGACTTTGATTTTGTTTTGAAAACCGAACCGGATAACCTGCTTGCACTCTTCAACCGCGCCGTATTGCTTGAAAAAACCGGCGGATACCGTCAGGCAATAAAAGATGTCTCGAAAGTTATAGGCGAATACCCGCATTTTTGGACGGGTTACGAACTTCGTGCACGCTGTCGCAGAAAAATTGGCGACAGCAAAGGAGCTGCCAACGACGAACGCAAAGTTTTCATTGCACAACTCGACCGTACTTTCAACCATAAGCGTTATGCAAACAAAAGCACCCGAAACCGCCGCGAAATAAACATAGAAGACTACCAGAAAATAGTAGTGGAAGAGGACACAAATGCCGTAGAAAAATACGCAAACGACTATCGCGGAAAAGTGCAATACAAAAAAGTGGAAATTAAAGCCAAACCGATGTTCGCGTTCTCCACATCGCGCGAATCCACAAACGCTCTTAATTCGGTTTCTCACTATTGGCAGGGACTCGACAAATGGAATAAGAAAAAAACAACCTCACGTCCCGTGAAACTTACCAATTCCATTAAGCCCGCCGCGCAGAATGACATCGACAATCTCTTTGCTGATATTAATCGCATCACCCAGCAGTCCGACAGCAACGAAGTTCATAATCTCATGGCTTGTGCTGTTCTTTACAGCGACGTAAAAGATTACAATTCTTCGCTTAACTGTCTGAACAAGATCGTGAAAAAGGATGCCAACAATGCTTCCGCTTTCTTCGAGCGTGCTGCTGTGAAACAATATATCATTGAATTTCAAAACAATGCCGAAGATTCCGAGAAATCCCACGGAGCTAATCTTTTGGAATTGCAGTCAGTGTTGAACGATCTCGAAGCTGCCGAAAAACTCATGCCGTCAAACGAGTATATAATGTATAATCGCGGCTGTGCTTACCTTTCTGCTAAAGACTACAACAATGCCGAGCTGTTTTTCGGCAAAGCTATTTCAATAAATCCCAAATTTGCCGAGGCTTATTACAATAGAGCGTTGGCAAGAATTCCGTTGTCAAAGAAAACGGAAGCCCTGGCAGACCTCAGCAAAGCCGGAGAATTGGGACTTTACGAAGCATACAGTGCCATAAAACAAAATTCCAAACAATAATTTCATGGCAAAAAGAAAATATCTCGTAGTAGGAACCGGCGGTGTGGGAGGTTCCATAGCCTCTTTTATGTCTTTGGGCGGAAAAGATGTAACCTGCATAGCACGCGGCAGTCATTTACAGAAAATCAATGTCGAAGGCATACATTTGAAATCCTTCTTGAAAGGCGACATGTACGTTCCCGTAAAAGCCTTTTCGGCTGAAAACTTTGACGGAAAGGCTGATGTCATATTTGTTTGCGTGAAAGGATATTCTCTTTTCACCGTAACCGATGTGATTAAACGGGCATCAACTCCCCAAACAGTGATAATACCCGTGCTCAACGTGTTTGGAACGGGAGAGAAACTCGCATCTGCCATTCCCGATGCCCAAACCCTTGCAGGATGTATATACATAATTGGCACGAAAACCGCCGACGGCGAAATAACACAGCAGGGCGAAATTTTCAGAGTGGTTTTCGGCAACATGCCGGGCGGAACAGCAAGCAGCGAAACCCTCGCTTCCATAGCCGAAGACCTGAAAGAATGCGGCATTGAAGCACGTGTTTCTTCCGACATCATGCGCGACACGTTCTGCAAATGGGCTTTTATTTCCGCAATGGCATGTACCGGCGCATACTACGATGTTGCCATGAGCGAAGTACAGCACAACGAAACAGTAAGAACCACATTCGTCAACCTTCTCAAAGAAGCCGAAGCAACAGGTCGGAAATCAGGAATAAACATCCCTGCAAATTTTCTCTCCACACATATAAAAGTCATGGACAATCTCGATCCGACATCCACCGCTTCCATGCAAAAAGACCTGAAAAGGGGACACGATTCGGAGATAAACGAACTTCTGTTCGACATGTTGCAAAGAGGAGAAAAACTTGGTCTGGAAATGCCAACATACAAAGCAGTGGCAAAGAAATTTCAAGAGTATAAAAAGCCATAAAAGCGGACACGGAGCAAGGCTCTCCGCACACCCGAAAAAAACACAAGGCACTTCGTAAAAAATATAAGGCACTTATTTCAAAATACAAGGCATATATTTTAAAATATATGCCTTGTATTTTTCGCGAAAAACGGCGTCTGATTTTCAACGACTTACAAAATTCGTAAAAATAGGCATTCAATCTGCATCCGCAAGCTTCATAAAACTACAAAAACGCCCCGCCATTACGACAAAACAATACGTAATACCCCAAAAGCCGAAAGCGTTCCGCGTAGTTATCATTCTTGCAAAAAACGTTCGCTGCAAGAAATCCAAACATAAGCATCTGTTTCCCGTAAAAAAGAACGGCACTCAAAAAAATCGGCTCTAAATTTCACAAAAAACGCACCAAATCGGACCAATTTGAGCCGATTATTGTGGTTTTTCAGTACTTTTGACCCGATTACAGGATTACAGCATGACCAAGACCGGCATATTTGTAAAAAGTAATGCAGAGCCGGACAAAAGAATTCAATACTAATTTCCACGAATACGTTTTTCGGAGCACTCTCTTCGATGTTTTTTAGTAACTTTGCGCTAACAACAGCCATACTAAGAACATAATGAAGTTCAAATTCAGTCTTAACCAAAAGACTTTCCTATATATTTTCTATGGGATTATAGCAGTTTTGTTTGTTATAAAATTGATTTTCCCACAGATAACCCGTGAAAAAAATGAGATACAACCGCGTCAGAATGTTACGGCAGAAAAAGCAAACGACAGCATTTACGCGCAAAGTTTAGTGGTTGACAGCATAATGTCAATGCCTCATAAACACATTGCTTTTGAATATCATGCCAACGGAAAGCCTAAACACCACAGGATTTACAGTGTTCCTGATTTTGTGAACACATTTCCCGACCCCAATCCCGTACATCTTGCCACCGCCATGCGTCTCGGCGTGCAACCTGTAAAAGACCGTGCACAGGCAGAGGCAAACAAAAAGGAACTTGTATTCGTGGCTTCCACTCCTTACTTTTATGTAAAGAAACTCTACAATTCCATTCCCTATCTTGTGCCTCGCGCTGCAATATTGCTCGAACATATTGGCAGAACTTTCCAAGATTCGCTTGCCGTTAAAGGCATACCGTTGAACACTATAATGGTTACTTCGCTCCTGCGTACCGAAGACGATGTGGCACGACTGAGAAAATACAACGGAAATGCCTCGCCCAACAGCGCACACAGGTATGGAACCACATTTGATATAGCCTACAACAAATATAAAATGGTTCAAGACCCGGCACTTCCTAAAGTTCGTCCCGTGAGAGACGATACGCTAAAATATGTATTGTCTGAAGTTTTGAACGAAGCCCGAAAGCAAGGACTTTGCTATGTGAAGTATGAAAAGAAACAAGGATGTTATCACGTTACGGCAAGATAATTTCCCCAAACAGATGAAACGCTATTTCATATACCTGTCCTACGACGGAAGTAAATACCACGGTTGGCAAATACAACCCAACGGAATAAGCGTACAGGAAGTGTTGGAAAAAAGTCTCACCACTCTGCTCGGAAAACAAACATCCGTAACCGCAGCAGGAAGGACAGACGCAGGAGTAAACGCTTCGTCAATGCCCGTACATTTTGATACAGACGAAGAATTGCCCATGCCGAACAAAAAACATCCCGGCGAAACTCCCGAACAACACTTGGCTTACAAGCTAAACCGCATTCTTCCGCGAGACATTGCCGTGAACAAAATCGTAAAAGTGAACAACGATGCCCACGCACGCTTTTCGGCAACAAAACGCACATACTATTATTATGTAACATTGAGAAAGAATCCGTTTCTGACGCAATACCACCTGCGGCTGACCTATCCCGTAAATTTCAATCTTATGAACGAAGCTGCAAAAATGCTTTTGGGTCGGCACGATTTCGATTGTTTTGCAAAAGCACACCCTGACGTGAAAACTTCGTTCTGCACCGTAGACAAAGCACAATGGGTGGAAATATCAAAAGACGAATGGCGTTTTGAAATAAGTGCGGACAGGTTTCTGCGCAACATGGTAAGAGCTATCGTGGGAACCCTCCTCGACATTGGCAGAGGCAAAGTAAGCATAAACGAATTGCACGAAATTATAAACAGTCGCAACAGAAGCCGTGCGGGAGAAAGTGTGAAAGGCGAAGCATTGTTTCTGGAAAGCGTGGAATACCCCGAAGAAATTTTCATCTCCTCCATATAACGAACAATAATAAACAACACAACAAGCATGTGGTTAATACTCGCATTCTTTTCTGCCGCCCTACTGGGATTCTATGACGTATTCAAGAAAAAAGCCCTTACAGGCAATGCGCTAATACCAGTTCTAACGCTGAACACTCTTTTTTGCAGCCTTATATTCCTTCCTATGATTCTCGGGTCCGCACTTGGGATAATAGGCAACGATTCTCCCGCCTATATTCCCTCGGGAAATTGGGAAATGCACAAGTTTATTCTTCTCAAATCGGTAATAGTCCTTTCCTCGTGGGCTTTTGGCTATGCCGGTATCAAACATCTTCCCATTACAATAGTAGGTCCGATAAATGCCACGCGCCCTGTTATGACACTTATGGGAGCTTTAATAATTTTCGGAGAACGTCTGAACGCTTGGCAATGGGTTGGCGTTATTCTTGCCGTATTTTCTTTTTTCATGCTCTCACGAAGCAGCAAGCGCGAAGGTGTAAACTTTGCCCACAACAAATGGATTATATGCGTGGTCTGCTCCGCTCTGCTCGGAGCTGCGAGCGGACTTTACGACAAATATCTTATGTCTCCCGTAGAGGAAGGTGGCGCAGGACTAAACAATCTTGCCGTGCAGGGTTGGTATAATCTTTACCAATTTATAATGATGTGCGCAGTATTGTTTACTGTTTGGTTTCCTCACAGAAAGAACGGCGACAAATTTCGTTGGCATTGGGCAATAATCGGAATCTCTGTATTTTTGTCTGCTGCCGACTTTCTTTATTTTTATGCTCTTTCTGTTCCCGGCGCAATGATAGCTATAGTTTCAATGGTGAGACGCAGCAGTGTGATAGTCTCATTCCTTTTCGGCGCATGGGTATTCAGGGAACATAATCTGCGTTCCAAGGCAGTTGATTTGGCATTGGTGATTCTCGGAATGATATGTCTCTGCATCGGCGCGAGATAAGTTTTCCGCAATTCCTTTAATAATCTTTAAGCGTTTAGTAATTATCCGTTTGCAAATAGAATGTATCTTTGCATACCGATGAAAGAGATTTCTGAAAACAAACAGCACGCGGATGAAGCCGCACCTGCCAAACACCGGGAGCATTACGGCAATAACGGTAACGGCTCATTCAACATTGCGAAACGTTCAAAAACCGAACGAATCATAATGGGAATCGACCCCGGAACAAACCTTTTGGGGTATGGAGTGCTTAAAGTTTGCGGCAAAAAGGCAGAAATGGTGGCAATGGGCGTAATTGATTTGCGCAAAGTCAAAGATGTTTATCTCAAATTGGGACGCATTCACGAACGTGTCAATTCACTTATCGCAAGCTTCCTTCCTGACGAGTTAAGCATAGAATCTCAGTTCTACGGAAACAATCCTCAGAGTATGCTGAAGCTCGGACGAGCGCAAGGAGTTGCCATTGCCGCTGCAATAAACAGGGATGTGCCGATACACGAATACGCCCCGCTAAAAATTAAAATGGCTATTACAGGCAACGGAAGGGCTTCGAAAGAACAGGTAGCGGCCATGTTGCAAAGATATTTGGGTATAAGCAACGAGACATTGCTTCCCTATCTTGACGCAACCGATGCTCTCGCCGCTGCATACTGTCATTTCATTGAATCATACTGTAAAGTGTATGAAACTACAGGAAAGAATAATTCCGCATTCAATGTTTCCGGTAACTTTTCAGACATCCCGGGAAAACGCCACACTACAAAATGGGCAGACTTCGTGAAGAACAATCCCGGAAGGGTTGGGCTTCACCCTGCAAACAGCAAGAATACAAAATGCACAATATAATAGAAATAAACAAAGCCGTGGCGCGCATGCCGGAATTCAGATTGAAAGAACCGGCAGACGTTGTAATTCCCGCAGACACGCCTTTGGCTATCGTTGGATTGAATGCGAGCGGAAAGACATTGCTTGTAGACATGCTCACAGGGGCTCATCCGCTTCTCGGAAACGAAATAAAATACGACTTTTCCCCTTCCGCAAGCAATAAAGCAAGCCAAAACATAAAAGTTGTAACCTTTCGCGATGCTTACGGGAGTACAGGGGGCGACTTTTACCAATTGCGCTGGAATCACGGGCTTCAAGAAGATTCCGCAACAGTCAAAGACATTCTGAAAACGGCTTCTTCCTCAGATATGTTGTCTGAAGAACTGAGCCAAGTCCTTGGTCTTGAACCTTTGTTGGAAAAGAAAATCATCATGCTCTCAAGCGGTGAATTGCGCAGGGTACAACTTGCCGAAGTATTGCAGAGTGCTCCGAGACTTCTCTTTATTGACAATCCCTACATCGGTTTGGATGTTAACGCACGCAAGCAAACTTCGGATTTTCTTACAAAAGTGGCGGAAAAAGGCAAAACTACGCTTGTTCTTATAGTTTCACGAGAGAAGGACATTCCCGATTTCATACAAAGAATCCTGCCTGTCAGCAATGGCAAAGTTTATCCCATTTGCGACAAGAAGGATTTTCTCGCTCATCTACACAAAGAAGAGAAATCCGTTTCTTATGCCATTGACGCAGAAAGACGTAACGCCATACTTTCGCTTCCCGACCACGAAAATGCGGCAAACGGCTCTCCTGTTGTGGAATGCAACAACATCAACATCTCATACGGCAGTCGCGACATCTTCAAAGATTTCTCCTGGACAGTGAAAAGCGGTGAACGCTGGGCGTTAAACGGCGAAAACGGTGCAGGAAAATCTACGCTTCTAAGCCTTGTGTGCGCCGACAACCCTCGCGCCTATGCCTGCAACATAAGTTTGTTCGGCTGCAAGCGCGGCACGGGCGAAAGCATCTGGGACATAAAAAAGAAAATCGGATATGTAAGCCCGGAAATGTTCCGTTCCTACAGACGCAACATGAGCGTATTGAAAATTGCAGCAAGCGGTTTGAGCGACACAAACGGCATATACAATCGCGAAATTGACGGCGACGCCAGGGAAAAGGTAATGTTTTGGCTTAACATATTCGGAATTGGAAATATTTCCGACAAAAACTATCTGCAGCTCTCAAGCGGAGAGCAGAGACTTGTTCTTTTGGCGCGCGCATTCGTAAAAGATCCCGAACTTCTCGTACTTGACGAACCTTTTCACGGTCTTGACCGCGAACGCCGCGAGTTATCGCGCAGCATAATTGACACATTCTGCTCACGCAAAGGCAAAACTCTCATAATGGTTACCCACTACGAGGAAGAATATCCCTCGACAATAGATCACAGACTGAGACTTAAAAAATTAGGATAAGAACAATACAAACAATTATAAAACACAAGCTTTCATGAAAAAATTGTTTTACACACTAATCGCGCTTCTCACCATGACCGCAACCCAAAGTAACGCACAGGAAGTGTTTAACAGCGTGCTCGAAAGCGCACAAAACGCACTCAAAGACCCTGTTCAGAATTTTTCAAAGACACAAATTGCAAAATTCAAGATAGATGCACTAAACTATCTCAAGAGTCAAACCTCAAAATACGAATCAATAAAGAGAAACGATCTGTTGGACATTCAGTCATATTATATGTCGGAGTTCATAAGTAAGTATCTCACCGAAATTATCTGCTGCGAAGGTCAGCCCGACTCTGTTAAGAAAGCCATTGTATTCCTTTTCGTGAACGCCTCGGCGGTATGCCCGCTGTTCAACGACAAAGACAAGGACAAAATAAACAAATATATCAATTCAGACAAGCAACTCACACCGTTCTGTCTCGATACAGATTGGAATAAAGCCTTTCAGTTTGTGAACAAAGCCATGGAATAGTTTGTAACACCACTCATATAATAATGAATCCCGCCGATTGGCGGGATTTTTTATTGCTTTTGTTTTACCGCAAATACCTTTTTCGGAGCACGATATTTGAGTCGAAAAAAAAGCTTCCCCTTGTCGTAAAAAACATAAGGCACATATTTTAAAATAAGTGCCTTATGTTTTAAAATAAATGCCTTGTATTTTTTGTCTCTTCAAGCTTATGAAAAACAACAACTTGCGAGAGACGTTTTTCATGCCTTCCGAAACATGGCGCAAGCCCTGCGTTTTGCCCGGTATAAAACCGGTCCGCAGCCTTATGCCGCCTGTCGGGTTACAAACGCCTTACTCGGCTTTCAGACACTCTTTATACAATGATATTGTGTCGTGAATGCCAAGATAAAGAGCATCGCAAATCAAAGCATGCCCTATGCTCACCTCGTCTGTGTCGGGAATGCACTCATGGAAATAGGCAAGATTCTTCAAACTCAGGTCATGACCAGCATTAACTCCCAAATCAATTTTCTTTGCATGCCTTGCGGCAATCACAAAAGGCTCTATGGCTTTCTCGCGATCCTCTTCGTAAGCCTCGGCATACGGACCTGTGTAAAGTTCAATGCGGTCAGCGTCCACTTCTTTGGCATAGTCAATGGTTTCAAGCACAGGATCCACAAAAAGCGACACACGTATGCCCGCAACTTTGAATTTCTTCACCGTTTCCTTGAGGAAATCAAGCTCGCCTTTGGTATCCCAACCGTGATTTGAGGTAAGCTGATCAGGTTTATCGGGCACAAGAGTAACTTGCGTGGGCTTCACTTCCAACACCAACTCATTAAACGATTGCGATGGATAACCTTCTATGTTGAACTCCGTTTTTACTATTTTCTTCAAAGCCCTTACGTCCGAATATCTTATGTGTCTCTCATCGGGACGCGGGTGAACAGTAATGCCTTCCGCCCCGAAAAACTCGCAATCTGCCGCCATTTTCTCCACATCCGGGTTGTTGCCTCCACGCGCATTGCGCAATGTGGCTATTTTGTTTACATTTACGCTAAGTCTTGTCATTATAGTTTTATATATTGGAGATTTTTGTAAATTTGCAAATAGTCCTGTTGCAAAGGTAGCAAAAACATATTCATAAGGATTCGCAATAAAAACATTATGTATTCAAATCAAAAAACAGTCGCATTATTTGGCAACATGCACCAAACAAATAAAAGCAAATACGCAAGGCGTGTTGTTGATTTGCTTCGTGCAAAAGGCTGCAACGTGATTGTGGAAAGCGGATTCTACGAGAGTTCTGCGCAATATCTTGACGCAATTGACAAAAGCAATATCTTTGAAGGCAAAGATTTCAACGCAGATTTCGCCATAAGTCTCGGAGGCGACGGAACTTTTCTGCGCACAGCAATGTTCGTGGAATCGAAAGGAATCCCCATACTCGGCATTAATATAGGACACCTCGGCTTCATGTCGGAAATAAAACCAGAACATTTCGAAGAAGCCATAGACAATATTTTATCGGGAAGCTACAAAATCGAATCGCGAAGCGTTATTGAAGTGGCGGCAGGCAGGCATAATCTCGGCGTTTACCCTTTTGCTCTCAACGAAGTGGCTGTGCTCAAACAGGACATCTCATCCATGATAAAAATAAGGGTTTTCATTAACGACGAATACCTCACCACCTACTCTTCAGACGGTCTTGTGCTTGCCACACCTACGGGATCTACGGGATATGCCCTGTCGTCGGGCGGACCGGTTGTGGTTCCCGAATCCAATTCAATAGTCATTGTTCCCGTTGCGCCCCACAGTTTGAGCGTAAGACCCATTGTAATTTGCGACAACGTTGAGATAAAAATGAACGTGATGAGTCGCACGGGACATTTCCTCGTAGCTGTTGACGGCAGAAACTCGAGTTGCAGCGAAGAAGACTGTATCACCATTCGCCGTGCGCCTTACGACATAAAAACAATACACTGCGGAAACAAAACTTTCTTCGACACCATGCGCGAAAAACTGATGTGGGACGGAGACCTGCAGAAATAATCACACAGCAAATGAACTTCGGAGGCAAGGAATACAAGTTCGCCGTCATTCTGCCATGGATTGGCAAGGTTGTGAGGCACTACAAACTGAAAATGTGCCTTAACGTAGTGTTGGGATGGACTGTGGTGGGACTGAATTTTCTTTTCGTGTGGACCACAAAGAACGCCATCGACATGGCAACAGTCTATCACAACCAATGGGCTCTCCGGTTTGCTTGTGCAATGCTTGTGGTAATCATCATACTTCAAGCAGTGATTTCGGCAATCAACCGCCGGCTGAAAACATTGCTAAGTTTCAACATGAACCGGCGCATGCAGGAACACTTGTTTCATCACGCGGTTTCGGCAAACTGGAAAGACATAAACGAATATCACACGGGCGACATTGTAAGACGTTTCGAGGAAGACGGAACCGAAATCATTTCGTTCGTAAACGGCACAATTCCCACCATACTGCTTGTGCTTCTGCAATTAGGCGGTGCCTACGTTTTCCTGTTTGTTCTCAGCAAAGACATAGCCATTGCCCTTGCCGTAATAATGGTTTTAGGCATAGTGATAAGCAAGTTCCACTTTCTTAAAATCCGCAGTTTTTCAGCCAAAATAAAAGAATGCGGCAGCCGACTCCAAGCTGCGCTGCAGGAAGGCGTTCAAAACATTTCGGTGTTGAAAGCCCTTACGGGGCAGAACCTGTTTGCCAAATACTACTCGGGCATTTTCGACATACAGAAAGGCAACATCAAAAGACGATTAACCTATTCCGTTCTCTCTTCCACGGTGTTGAACCTCGGATTTGCCGCATGCTATCTTTTTGTATTCATTTGGGGAGTACTGAATCTTGAAACAGGAGCAATTACATACGGCACACTCATGGCTTTCGTACAACTCACGGGACAGATTCAGGGACCTTCGCGAACGCTTATCAATTCCATTTCCGATTTTGCGGAGTTCTACACTTCCTGTGAGCGACTTAACGAAATCGATTCCATAAAAAGCGAAAAATCCACGGGTAAATCAGTCCCCTTTTCCGGCGTTCCCGGCATTTGCTGCGAGAATATTTCCTATCGCTATTCGGACAACAAAAGAACCGTAATCAACAACTTCACCCATACATTCAAGCCGGGAACCATGAGTGCTATTGTTGGTACCACCGGAGCGGGCAAAACCACGCTTATAAGGCTTCTGCTTTCATACGTTTCCCCTTGTTCGGGACACACATATATAATATGCGGCAACGACAAACGGGAAATTTCAGCCGACACCCGTTGTGCTTTTGCCTATGTGCCGCAGGGAAATTCGCTTTTAAGCATGACGCTGCGCGACAACCTGCGACTGGCAAACCCGGAAGCCACGGACACGCAAATGTTGCAGGCTCTCGAATGGGCTTGTGCCGATTTCATAACACACAACCGCGAAGGTCTCGACACCCAATGCGGAGAAAGCGGACGAGGTCTGTCGCAAGGTCAGGCGCAACGTCTTTGCATAGCAAGAGCACTGCTTTCGCCGTCGCCCATACTGCTCATGGACGAAGCCACATCGGCACTTGACAGCGAAACAGAGGAGAAAATTCTGCACAACATACGCAATAACATAAAAGACAAAACCATTCTTTTTGTTACACACCGCGATGCCGTAATAAAATATGCCGACGAAACTGTAAGGATAAGCTGATTCTTCATTACCTCCTGCTGTTTTTCCGGATGATATGCTTTCTGCTTACTCAGCGTTCAAGCTTTCTAACCACACGCTTCAACATTTTCTTACAAATAAAAGTATGAAACGGCTTGATTAGCGCAAAATAAAATCTCCCCATGCCATTGTTGAAGCACACATTGGTAGAAAAAGAAATCTTTTGGTTTCCGTCATTGTTTTCCTCCGACCTGAAAACCACCAGGAGGTTCAGGTGTCTGTCCTTCTTGCTTACCGTTGCCACACTGTCCGATTCCGTCAACAAATACTCCCCGAGCGATTTTTCTCCTTTCAGTCCCAAAGGTTTCATCAGAGCATTACGCAGTTTCATTAAAGCCACAACCCATGGAGGCAAAGCAAAAAACATTTTCGCAAGTTCCTCCGCACAAATTCTTCTACCAACACGAACAGATGCTTCAAACATGTCTGTATAATCGTAAATATTGTTTTGCAGCATAACTATATTTTGTTTTATTACGTTCTTGTACTTATTTCAACTAAATCCCATGAAGATATTCTCACTGCAAAGGCAGCCATTTTTATGACAACCTTTCCGCAACACCCATTGGTTGAATTTTCAAAACAATCCGAATTTTTATTCCATATATCAGTTCATTTTTTCATCTTTTCCGCTTTTCGCAAAAAACATAAGGCTTATTACAAAAAACACAAGCCATATATTTTGAAATACAAGGCATTTATTTTAAAATATGTGCCTTGTATTTTTGCACTTTTCAACTTACTGATAAACAGCAACTTATATATTTATCACAAATACATATCTATTTACCTGTGTTTCAAGGCGTTGTGCCCGCGATTCAGCATCCCGTCCCGGGATGCTCCACTCGGATTATAAAAATGAATATATGCGTAAAATATGAACAGTCTTATACCCGCTGCCTGACGGCATTTGCGGATTCGAAAAAAGTTTTTTGAACAAAAAACAAAAAAAATCCCGATTTTTCCTTGCCACATTTGAAACAATACATACCTTTGCAGTGTACTAATCAAGTAATACACTAAAACAGCATACAAATGATCGACATCAACAAAGTATCGTTCGGTTATCCCGGACATGGAAACCTTTACTCAAACCTCGAGTTTTCACTACCTCAAGGCAACATCTACGGTCTGCTCGGGCGCAACGGTTCGGGCAAATCCACTCTCATCTATCTCATAGCCGGTCTGCTTCGCCCGCGAAAAGGAAATATTCTTTTTATGGGCGATGATACAAAAAAGCGCGAGCCAAAGACTTTGAGCAACATATTTATTCTTCCCGAAGAATTCACACTTCCGAAATACAATTTCAAGAAATACGTGAAGCGTTACGCTCCCTTCTATCCGCGCTTCAGCGAAGAAACACTCAAAACCTGTCTTTCGGAATTCGACATGCCTTACGACATGCCCATGGGCGAACTTTCAATGGGAAACAAGAAGAAAGCCTACGTATGTTTTGCACTTGCCACCAACGTAAGCCTGCTGCTTTTGGACGAACCCACAAACGGTTTGGACATTCCGTCGAAAGTTCAATTTCGCAGAGCCATTTCAAAAACCATGACCGAGGACAAGAGCGTCATTATATCCACTCATCAGGTGAGAGACATTGATAATCTTCTTGACCATATCATTATAATTGACAACGGAAAGCTTATGCTCAACGCCTCAACCGAAGCCATTACAAACCGCTATGCTTTTGACGAACGCCCCATGGGAGAACCTGTTGACGACGCAATATATGTGCAGCGTTCCGTGAACGGTAATAAAATTATTATGGACAATAATGCGGGAACAGACACACCACTCGACTTGGAAATGCTGTTTACCGCCACAGTTGACGGCAAAATATCAATAGATAACAAGGACAACAACAATCAAAAAGACGAAGAATTATGAAAATAATAAATCCCGTAAACAATTTCTCAGGCAACCGTTTCCTGCATGTGCTTAAATGTGGATTTCTTTCACCGGAATTTCGCCTGTGTGTCATGTCAATGGCAGTGATGTATATGATATTCTTTTTCGTGAAACTATTCGGTTCCGCACCGGTATACGAAATGATGGACGAATTGTCGGACTTTACATTCTTAACAATGGTTTTCGGAATAACATTCGGAGCATCATTTTTTGCAGCAAGCCTTTCCGATAAAGGAAACCGCATAAGCCACATAATGCTTCCCGCCACAAATATGGAAAAATTCCTTGCCCGTCTCATAATAGTGGTATGCGGCACGATTGTGGCTTCGTATATTATTTATCTTGTGCTCTACCTTTTACTCGGTATCATACTTTGGATTTCGGGAGAGATTCCTGCCGATGCGAAATTTAATCCTTTTGCATATTTCGACTTCCGCTTCTACGGCGTTACAAGGATTAACGAGTTTCTCCTACCCTTATTTGGATTTGTATGTGCCCTTTTCGGTTTCTCGTTATACCTTCTCGGAGGAATATTGTGGAAAAAGAAAAGTTGGATAATCACTTCCATAATACTGATGCCCTATTTTATTCTCGGAGTTACGGCAGAGTATCTTACAGCTTACAAAAACATAAACATCTGGTGCAACGGGGACGATACGGCAGGTCTGATTTTTCATATAGTAATAACTGCGGCAATGGCGGTATTCTGTTTCTGGCTTTCATATTTTCTTTTCAAACGCATGCAGGTTGTACGCCCCGGACTGAAGAGTTACCTAAGCGGACTGCGGAAAAGATTATGAATTTTATCAGTTTCAGTAACCGTCAGGTAGGATTAAAAAACATCTAAGACAAACCTATGAACTTCAACGACAGCAAATCAATATATCAACAAATAGCCACGCGCATTTGCGATGAGATAATGCTCGGCGTTTATGAGGAAGGCAACCGGATACCTTCGGTGCGCGACTACGCATCACAAATGGAAGTAAACGCAAATACCGCAGTGCGCTCATACGGATACCTTGAACAACTTGGGATAATAGAAAGCAAACGCGGATTGGGGTATTTCGTAACTCCCGACAGCAGGGAAATAATTACCGAAGCAAGGAAAAAAGAATTTTTCGAATCCTTTGTGCCCGATTTCTTCAAACACATGGACATGCTCGGAATAGACTTCGGAGATATAGAAAAGCTATACGCCGAATATAAAAACAACAAGGAACAGGAAAAATGATACACCTGAAAGATATAAACAAAACCTACGACAACGGAACAAAGCTTCATGTACTGAAAGGAGTTTCGCTCGACATAAACGAAGGCGAATTCGTTTCAATAATGGGCGCGTCAGGTTCGGGAAAGTCCACACTGCTGAACATTATGGGCATCCTCGACAACTATGACAGCGGAGATTACACCATAGACGGCGTGGAAATAAAAAATCTGGGCGAAAATCGTGCAGCAGATATAAGAAACAGAATGATAGGTTTCATATTCCAATCGTTTAATCTCATCTCTTTCAAAAATGCGATGGAAAATGTGGCTCTGCCCCTGATGTATCAGGGCGTAAGTCGCAAACGTCGCAATGCATTGGCTTTGGAATATCTCGACCGTCTGGGACTAAAAGACCACGCTCACCATTTGCCGAACGAACTTTCGGGAGGTCAGAAACAAAGGGTGGCTATTGCCCGTGCAATGATTACCAAGCCGCGCATAATACTCGCCGATGAACCGACGGGAGCTTTGGACAGTCGCACATCACTTGAGGTTATGCAACTATTGAAAAAGCTCAACGATGAAGGCATGACCATCGTAGTGGTAACACATGAGAGTGGCGTGGCAAACGTAACAAACAAAATAATCCACCTGAAAGACGGCGTTATAGAAAACATAGAAGAAAATGTACACCATGACGCATCTATCTTCGGAGCAAACGGATTAATGAAGTAATAATCATGATAGACACTCTACAAGAACTGATGGCAACCCTGCAACGCTCGAAACTCCGCACAACACTTACCGGCATTTCTGTCTCAACAGGCATGTTTCTGCTGATATTGTTGCTTGGAGCCGGAAACGGAATAATACATGCTTTCGAAAATGTCTCGGGTTCACTCTCGCTCGACGTAATGGAAATTTACGGAGGCACTACCTCCATGCCATATCACGGCTTGAAAGAAGGACGACAAATATCGCTCGACAAACGAGACTTGAACATTGCCGGACATAACTTCAAAAACAACGTGCGCATAGCAACGGGACAAATGTCGCAAGGCAACGTTACAATACGATACGGGAAACAAAGCGTATCACGAGACATAACCGGCGTTTCGCCTCAGTATCGCGAGATGAATTCGCAGGCAGAAAACGTGGCAGAAGGCAGATTTATTAACGAAATAGACATACGCGAGCGCAGAAAGGTTATTGTGATCTCGCAAAAAGACGCAAACGAACTTTTCGGTTCCTGGCGTAATGCCGTAGGGAAGCTTGTTGACGCACAGAATGTGGCATATCGCGTAGTCGGAGTATATCCTGATAAAGGAATGAGCAGGAATCAGGACGTTTTCATGCCACTTAATACATTGCAGGCGGTATATGGAAAAGCAGACAAATATAATGTGCTTTCTCTGAAGACTAAAGGAATACGCAAAGATGCAGATGTTGAGGATTTCGCGGCACAATACCGCAGATTTGCAGGACCTGTTCACCAATATTCGCCTGACGATAAAAACGCAGTATGGATGTGGAACACAACAACAGGCGCAGAAGAAAACGCAGATGCCATGAACATTCTTCACATAGCCCTTTGGGTCATCGGACTTCTCTCTTTAATAAGCGGCGTAGTGGGCATAAGTAATATAATGCTCATAACAGTAAAAGAACGTACCCATGAATTCGGGATACGCAAAGCACTTGGCGCGCGTCCGGTGTCTATTCTAAAAGGCGTGATAATAGAAAGCGTGGTTGTTACAACGGTCTTCGGATACATAGGAATGGTTCTCGGAGTAATTGCAACGGAATACATGAGCATAATTGGCGGAGATTCGAAAATTTCACTCGAAGGCATGACGATTACAGTCTTTTCTAATCCTACGGTTGATTTTTCCATTTGCATCAAAGCCCTGTTGGTTATGGTTGCAGCTGGAGTTATTGCGGGACTTATCCCTGCAAGAAAAGCCGTAAAGGTAAAACCGATAGAAGCATTAAGAGCAGAATAATATGAAAACAAGAAATATTATCAATCCATTGCGTCAAATTTTCGACAGCGACCGTTTAGCGGAAGTGGCAAGCACACTTGCGGGAAACAAATCCCGCACCATGCTGACAGCATTCGGCATATTCTGGGGCGTATTCATGTTGATTTTGTTGCTTGGAGGCGGAAAAGGTTTGCAAGACCTCATGATGTCCAAATTCGGTGGCTTCGCAGAAAACACAGGTGCCATAGCCTCCAAAAATACTACGAAAGCTTACAAAGGATATAGTAAAGGACGCGAATGGTCTCTGAACATGCGCGACGTGGAAAACCTTCACAAAAACATTAAAGGCATTGACGTTATTGTTCCAATGATTGTGGAATGGGGCAAAACGGCAAAGTGTTCCAAGCGCACCTATTCTGTTCAGGCACTAAAAGGAATACATCCCGACCAACTCAAAATAGAAACTTCCGAACTCAAATACGGACGATACATAAATGCCAACGATGTTCGTCAGGAGCGCAAAGTGTGCGTCATTGGTAAGAGAGTTTTCGAAGAATTGTTCCCTGATGGAAAAAATCCATGCGGCAAATTCATTACCATAGACGGTGTTTACTACGAGGTAATAGGTATGGATGTTCGCACAAGCAATATAAGCATAAGCGGACAGTCGCAAGAGAGTATTCTTATCCCTTATACCGTTATGCGCAACATACTTAACTATGGCGAGAAGGTAGATATTGTAACTTTTACCGCTCAAAAGAACACTACCGTGACTTCACTCGGCAATAGTGTGAGACGTGTTCTGTATCGTGCCCATAACATACACCCCGATGACAAAGAAGCTTTGGAATATTTCAACGCCGAAACGATTTTCCAAATGTTTAATAATCTCTTTCGAGGCATAAACATTTTGGTATGGCTCATAGGAATCGGCACTGTTGTAAGCGGAGTTATCGGCGTAACCAATATAATGCTTGTTTCAATTCGCGAAAGAACCGTGGAATTGGGAATACGCAGGGCAATAGGCGCAAAGCCGCGCGACATATTGGTTCAAATTCTTACCGAAAGCGAAATAATGACTCTCATGGCAGGAATGTCGGGACTCATTGCCGCAGTTGCAATTCTCGGAGTCTTCGAGCCGCTCATACGGCGTGGCTCGCAAACATTAGCTAATTTCCAAATCCCATTTTCCATAGCCTTCTGCGTAGCTTTGGCATTGCTTGTCCTCGGACTCGTTGCAGGAATTTTCCCTGCCGCAAGGGCTCTTGCCATAAAACCTGTCGATGCAATGCGCGACGAATAAAGAAACATTTTCAAACATAGAAATAAACATACAAATTATGAAACGAATAATAAGAATTGCGGTGGCTGTTGTGATTGTCGCCGTGTTTGCAGGAACTTTTGTTTACCTTTATCAGAAATCAAAAAAGACTCCTACACTTTACGAAACGGAGAACGCCGAATACGCAAACATTTCGCGCACCACGGTACTCAACGGAAACATTGAGCCAAGAGACAAAGTTGAAATCAAACCGCAGATAAACGGTATCATTGCCGAGATTTACAAACACGCAGGCGACGTTGTTCACACAGGAGACATTATTGCCAAAGTCAAGGTTATTCCCGGTATGGAGGAACTCAATTCTGCCGATGACAGAGTGCGTGTGGCGCGCATAAATCTCGAACAAGCCAAACGCGATTACGACCGTGCAAAGAAACTTTACGATGACAAGTTGATTAGCACCGAAGAATTCGAAAAAGCGCAACAGGATTTGAAGAAAGCAAAAGAAGAAAGCCGTACTTCAGCCGACGCATTGCAAATAGTAAAAGAGGGTGTTTCTGCATCAAACAGCACTTACAGCACAACTCTCATACGTTCCACTATCAACGGAATTATTCTCGACATCCCGGTAAAGGTCGGAAATTCGGTCATAATGAGTAACACGATGAACGATGGTACTACAATCGCCACCGTTGCCGACATGAACGACCTCATATTCAAAGGAACGATAGACGAAACCGAAGTAGGACTTGTAAACACGGGAATGCCTATGACTATAACCGTAGGCGCACTGCAAGACCACAAATTTTCTGCACAACTTGAGTACATTTCGCCCGAAGTAGAATCGTCAACCGACGGCAGCAGTGCCAATCAGTTTGAAATAAAAGCGGCTGTCAAGGTTTCGCCCGATGTAAAAATTCGTTCCGGCTACAGCGCAAACGCAGAGATAGAGCTTCAAAAATCCACCCATGTCGTTTCCGTGCCGGAGGGATGCGTAGAATTCAGCGGCGACACGACTTTCGTTTACGTTCTTACCAAGAAAGAACCGCAGACATTTGAACGACGCAAGGTTGTAACCGGTTTGAGCGACGGAATAAAGATTGAAATCAAGAGCGGACTTAAAGCCGGCGAGAAAGTAAGGGGAAACGTCATAAACCAGGAGAACAACGCTAACGACTAAGGAGGAAACGTCATGAAAAAGACCATTGCCATTTGCATTGCAGCAGCTTTTTCGCTCTGCGCTCCGGCACAACGTGTTATGACTCTCGCACAGTGCATTGACTATGCCGTATCGCACAATGTAAACGTCAAACGCTACGCCAACAATGTGGAACAACAGAAAGTACAACTGTCCACGGCACGAAACTCACGTCTGCCGGATCTCACGGCAGGTGCCTCGCAAAGTTTCAACTTCGGGCGCGGACTAAACTCGGGAAACGCTTACGTCAACCGCAACACGCAGAGCACAGGTTTCAATCTGCAGACAAGCGTTCCCCTACTCACCGGCGGAAGAATTCCGAACGAGATAGCCATGAGCAGACTGAATCTTCAGGCTGCAACTGCCGACCTCGAACATGCGCGTCAGAGCATTGCACTTCAGGTAGCGGCTGCATATCTGCAGGCAGTCTACGCCGCCGAAGTTGTAAAGGTTCAGGAAGCCCAGGTGGCGTTTTCCAAAATTCAGGAAGACCGTATTTCCAAACTCTTCAATGCCGGGAAATCGCCCGAAAGCGATGTGGTTGAAGCCCATTCCCAAGTGGCGCAGGACGAAATGGGAAGAACGCAGGCAAAGTGCGACTACAAACTCGCCATGCTCGACCTTTCGCAATTGCTCGAGCTTTCTTCGCCCGACAGCATAGAGATTGTGGCACCGCAAGGCGAGACTTCGCCAACACTCCCACCGCTTCCCGACCGTATTTTTGCCCGCGCCGAAGGTGTTAAACCCGAAATTCAAGCCGAGAAACTGCGTCTGCAAGCTGCCGAAAAGAACATACGCATTGCCAAAGCCGCTCTCTACCCCACTCTGTCGCTCGGCGCTGGACTTTCATCGGAGTATTACAAAACTTCGGGCTATCAGGCACCGTCATTTTCCAAACAGTTAAGCGACAATTTCAACAAGTCCATAGGTCTTTCGCTCAATATTCCTATTTTCAACCGTCTTGCCACCCGCAATTCCATAAGACAGGCAAAACTGCAGCAATCCGAGCAGGCACTGCAGCTTGACGAGACAAAAAAGACTCTGTATAAGGAAATACAGCAGGCATACTACAACGCTGTCAACGCACAGGCGAAATACGAATCGGCATTAGCCGCACGCAAAGCCGCAGAATCGAATTTCAACATGATGACAGGAAAATTCGAAAACGGACGTGCCAACGCCACAGAACTCGAAGAGGCAAAAACAAAACGCGCAAACGCCATCACCTCCACCCTGCAAGCCAAATACGAATATATCCTGCGAATGAAAATCATAGAATTTTACGAAGGAAATAAGTTGGGATGACCATAACATCCGTGCGATTAATGTTTGCAACTGATAACCGTGCAACGCGAAGGGCGTTGCACGGTTATTTTATGAATATATTCACAAGCAGAAACCGACATTCCCGTTGTGTTTCCCCACTCCGGAAAAACCACATGGCTTGTATGAAAAAATACAAGCCATATATTTTAAAATATGTGCCTTATATTTCAAACCACATGGCTTGTATTTTTCGTCATTTATAATCTCCTGAAAAACAACTGCCTGCATCGGCGCAAAAATCAGGATCTTTTTCTCCCGCCGCAGACATATCGTTATTCGCAAAACAGACACGGAAAGAATGTTTTAGCGCATACTTTCGGTTTTATTCGCAGTTTATGCGTAACTTTGTAAGAATTATAAAACAAACATATCTATATGAACCGCAAACAACTGATTGAAAACATATTCAAACGCAAATCGTTTCTTTGCGTAGGGCTTGACAGCGATGTCAAGAAGCTACCCGAATGCCTTGCATCCGACCACGATGCAATGTTCACCTTCAATAAAAACATAATAGACGCAACCGCGCCCTATTGTGTGGCTTACAAACCCAACGCAGCCTTTTACGAAGCTGCCGGGATAGTGGGAGAAAGCACACTGCAACGCACCGTGGAGTATTTGAAAGAATACTATCCCGACCATTTCGTACTGCTCGATGCAAAACGCGGGGATATAGGCAACACTGCACGCATGTATGCCACGGCAGCATTCGATTCGCTCGGCGCAGATGCCGTTACCGTGGCTCCGTATATGGGAAGCGACAGCGTAACTCCCTTTCTCGAGCACAAAGACAAGTTTGTTGTGCTCCTTGCTCTCACAAGCAACGCAGGAAGTCTTGACTTCCAAATGACAGAAGACACCAACGGAGAACGATTGTTTGAAAAAGTGCTACGCACAAGTCAGGCGTGGGGAAATGCAGACAACATGATGTATGTTGTGGGCGCAACCCGTGGCACACTCATCGGAGACGTCAGAAAAATTGTGCCCGACAATTTCCTGCTTGTACCGGGTGTCGGAGCACAGGGCGGTTCGCTTGAAGAAGTTTGCAAATACGGCATGACCAAGGACTGCGGTCTGCTCGTCAATTCCTCACGCGGAATAATTTTTGCAGATTCCGGCGAGAACTACGCCAAAGTGGCGGGCGAAAAAGCCAAAGCTCTTGCCGACCAAATGGCTAAAGCCCTGGACAACTTCAAGAAATAACCCTCTCCCAACGGCTTTTGATGAAATACATCATTGACCCGGTACACGGTTTTACGCCTATAGACGACGGTTTAATAACCACACTCGTAAAACATCCCCTCTTTCAACGCCTCACACGCATACGTCAGTTGGGCGTTGAGGGAATTGTTTATCCCGGAGCGCAACATACGCGCTTTCAACACTCGCTTGGTGCATACCATCTCACCCGTCAGGCAGTTTCCGCCCTTGAAGTGAAAGGCGTGAACCTTGAAAAGCAGGAACGCGAAGGACTTCTTGCCGCCATTCTGCTGCACGATGTGGGACACGGACCGTTTTCGCACGTATTGGAAAACGTCATAATTCCCGACGTGAGCCACGAGCAAATTTCGCAAATGGTCATGGAACGCATGAACAGGGAACTCGGAGGCGCACTAACCGTTGCCATAGAGATTTTTACGGACAAATATCCCAAACACTTCCTTCACGAACTCATTTCGAGCCAGCTCGACATTGACAGACTTGACTATTTGTGCCGCGATTCCTTTTTCACCGGTGTGAGAGAGGGAAACGTGGGCGCGGCAAGGATAATTCAAATGCTCAATGTCAAAGATGATCATATTGCTGTGGACGAAAAGGGAATTTATTCCATAGAGAATTATCTCATGACGCGACGTATGATGTATTGGCAGGTATATTTTCACAAAACAGCCGTGGCAGCCGAAGCAATGCTTACGGGAGCATTGCGGCGGGCAAGGCAGATGATTCACGCGGGAACGGACCTGTTTGCTTCGCCGGCACTCGACTTTTTCCTTAGAAACGACATTACGGCGCAGCAGTTCGCAGACAATCCCGAATGCCTCGAGAACTATATGGAACTTGACGACACAGATATTATTTCCGCCCTGAAAGTTTGGATGAAGAACGGGGATAAGATTCTTTCCGTCCTTAGCAATAATTTCATAAACCGACGTGTGTTCAAAACCGACATATACGATGGCGACGTTCCCGCAGGCTGTGTGGACGGAATACGCAAACAAATAGCCGCAAAACTGGCTCTGAGCAACGAAGAAACCGACTTTTTCGTGTGTCAGAAGGTCATAGAAAAAGACATGTACAACATGCAGGCGGACCAAATAAGAATTCTTCTGCGCAACGGCGGTGTAAGTACCATGCCGGAGGTTTCGGAAATAATAAGAACCGATACCGCCGCAACACCTTACCGCAAAACATATATTGTACACGAGAGACTCTGAAAAAACAACTATACTAACAATAAAATTCTATTTATAATGATGAGAAAAACCATTTGCCTGATAGCCGTATTACTTTCGGCAGTTATGCTATACGCACAAAAGCAGGCAAAAGCCCTTGTAGAGGAGCTGAACAACCCGAAATCCAAAAAAGTTCTCGTGGTTTCGCATCGCGGCGACTGGCGTAACGCGCCCGAAAACTCTTTGCAGGCGTTCAAGAACTGCATTGCCATGAACGTTGACATGATTGAGCTTGACTTAAAGAAGACCAAGGACGGTCAGCTCGTAATTATGCACGACAACACCATTAATCGTACAACCAGCGGCAGCGGGAAACCGTCCGATTACACTCTTGACGAGCTGAAAAAGCTACATCTTAGAAACGGTATCCAAATTGAAACCGCACACAGGATTCCTACGCTCGAGGAAGTGCTGAACGAAACCAAAGGCAAGATATTGATAAACATAGACCAAGGCTACGATTTTTTTCAGGACGTATATGCGCTTCTCGTGAAAACGGGAACCGTAGATCAGGTAGTCATAAAGTCGGGCTTTCCCTATGAGAAAGTAAAAGCCGAAAACGGTGATGTGCTAAACAAGGTCATATATATGCCTATCGTAAGCCTTGACAAACCGGGAGCCGAGGAATTTATCGACGGATACAAAGCCATGAAACCGGTAGCAATAGAATGTTGTTTCTCCAAGGTTACTCCCGAAGTGTTGCGTCTGCTTAAAAAAGTAAAGGACAACGGCTCGAAAATCTGGATAAACTCAATGTGGCCTTCACTCAATGCAGGACATGACGATGACCGTGCCGTGGAATTGGGACAAAGAGACGAAACATGGGGCTGGATATTGCAACAGGGAGCATCGCTTATACAAACAGACCGTCCGCAAGAGCTTATAAAATATCTCAAAAAGCACAAAAGACACTAAGTACCTGTTTGGAAGAAGAATACACGGAGTCTGTTTTGCCAAGGTTCAGCCTTACGGCAAGACAGACTTCTTTATTTCTTACACCCAACCCGTTTCTTTGAAGAGGCATCTGTACCGGCTCGAAAAACATGTAGTTTTATGAAGACATTTCGGCACATCCGAAAAAACACATGGCTTATCGTAAAAAACATAAGGCATATATTTTAAAATACAAGCCATATATTTCAAAATATATGGCTTTTTTTTTTTACTTTTCCAAATGTCTCATGCACAACTACTTGCAATGGCACTTTTTTTACTCTTGCAAATGCACGTTTTTTTTCACTCTTCCGCAACATATCCACACTCTTCCGCCACAGAATTGGTAAGAGCAACAAACTCTTTGACCGACAGCTGCTCAGGACGGCGTGTAAGCTGCGGATTTGCAAGAAATTCCGCATGGTCGGCGGTCTTGCCGTTTTTCATATCTATCTCGCGCAAAAGTTGCTTTAATGTAACGCGCAACATCTTGCGACGGTGAATGAACGTGCCCTTCACCACTCTCTTGAAAAGCTTTTCATTGCAGCCGAGATCGGACACGTCGTTGCGCTTCATGCTTATAACAGCCGAGCGAACCTTGGGGGGTGGATTGAAAACGCCCGGTTCTACGGTGAAAAGGTATTCCACATCATACCAAGCCTGAAGCAGCACGCTCAATATGCCGTAGTCTTTCTTTCCCGGTGGAGAAGCGAGACGCAAAGCCACTTCGCGCTGAATCATTCCTGTACACAACGGAACATAATCCTTATATTCGAGCATGTGAAAGAATATCTGCGAACTGATGTTATAGGGATAATTTCCCGTAAGCACGAAACTGCGTCCGTTGAAAAGGGTGTTGAGCGGGATTTGCAGGAAATCGCCTTCGATTAGATTGCTTCCGAGTTCGGGAATATTCTCCTGAAGATACGCCACACTCTCTTTGTCCACCTCCACAACCTTCAGCTCCCTTTTGCGTGCCAGAAGCGGAGATGTGAGAACCCCCATTCCCGGTCCCACTTCAAGAATCGGCAAATCGGGTAAAGCATCCACGGTGGCGGCAATGCGCTCCACCGTGGGAATGTCTGTGAGAAAATGTTGTCCTAACGATTTTTTCGGGCGTACTTTAGGCATCTGTAAAGGGATTTGTTTATCTTTGCGTTTACAAAATTACGAATAAATGCGTAATAAACGGATTTGAAAAAAACTATAACGACATCGCTACGCATTATACTGCCATTCCTCCTCGGAGCGGGCATTCTTTATTGGATGTATCGCGGAAGTTCGTGGAGCGACATCAGAGACATGATTTTTCATCGCATGAAATGGGGATGGATGTTTCTGTCGTTGTTTTTCGGCATTGTGCCGCAAATATTGCGAGGCTTGAGATGGCGGCTCGCACTTGAGCCTACAGGCGAAAAGCCAAGGCGGCGAACATGCACGTTTGCCATTTTCATTTCCTACGCGGCAAGTCTCGTGGTTCCGAGAATTGGAGAAATAACCCGTTGCGGCACTCTGAAACACCACGACGGCACCTCATTCGCCAAAGGAATAGGAACAGTGGTTACCGAACGCATTGTCGATGCGCTTTTCATGCTTGGCATTACGGCTTTCGCCCTTTTTGCGCAAAGAAAAACATTCACCACATTCTTTACACGCACCGGCACTAATTTCGGAAACCTTTTGGAACGTTTCACAACCACAGGCTACGTGGTTACAGCCATATGTATTGTTGCGCTGATACTGATGATTGTTTTTTTCATGAGGAGACTGAAAGTTTTCGCCAAGCTTCACAGCGTTCTGCACGACTTATGGGAGGGAATTGTTTCGCTTGGCAAAATGAAATCACTCGGACTGTACATGTTCTATAGCATTGCAATATGGTTGTGCTACTATCTGCATTTTTCGCTCACCCTATATTGCTTCGATTTCACTGCGAATCTCACCCAATTGGACGCACTCGTGATATTTTGCGCAGGGTCATACGCAGTACTGATTCCTACGCCAAACGGCGCAGGTCCGTGGCACTTTGCTGTAAAAACCATGCTGATATTATATGGAGTGGGAGCGGCAAACGCTATTCTCTTTGCGCTCGTCGTACACGCCATGCAAACCGCATTAATAATAGTGCTCGGCGTGGGAGGACTGATTTCATTGCAATTTTTACCCAAACGTACAGCAGCATACAGGATAACAGAGAATATTCACTAATTAAAAACAAAAATATTATGGAAGATATAAGAAATCTGCAGCCAAAAGATTTGTGGGGACACTTTTATTCTCTCACACAGATACCGCGTCCATCGGGACATCTCGAGAAAATACAGCAATTTCTCCTTGATTTTTCGAAAGAAAACGGTATAGAGGCTTTCAAAGACCCTGCCGGAAACATCGTGATGCGCGTGCCCGCAACACCGGGTATGGAAAACCGCAAGGGCGTAATACTTCAGGGACACATGGACATGGTTCCGCAAAAAGCTCCGGACAGTAAACACAATTTTGAAACAGACCCGATAGAAACATACATTGAAGACAATTGGGTAAAAGCCAAGGGAACGACGCTCGGAAGCGATGACGGAATCGGCGTAGCGACTGTCATGGCTGTTATGACAAACAAAAACCTGAAACACGGACCTATAGAAGGACTTATAACCCGCGACGAAGAAACCGGAATGTTTGGCGCAAACGAATTGCCCGAAGGAGAACTTAACGGAGACATTCTTCTGAATCTTGACTCGGAGACGTGGGGAAAATTTGTTGTCGGCAGTGCAGGAGGAATTGACGTAACAGCCGAGTTGCAGTATCAGGAAGAGCCCACAATGCAAGGCGTAAAAGCTGTAAAGGTTACACTTAAAGGATTACGCGGCGGACACAGCGGCTTAGAGATTAACGAAGGTCGCGGAAACGCTAACAAACTTATGGTGCGCTTTGTGCGCGAAGCCATAACGGAATGCGGCGCACGTCTTTCCGCATGGGACGGCGGCAACATGAGAAATGCCATTCCTTTCAAGGCTACTGTGAATCTCGTTATACCGCAAGACAAAGCCGAAAACCTCAATGCGCTCGTGGAGAAATGGAAAAAGGAATTCACTGACGAGTATGCAGGAATAGAAAGCGGCATTGAGATGTTTGCAGAAGAGGCAGAAGTGCCAGCAACTATCACTCCGCGCGAAATACAAGACAATCTCGTCGATGCAATCTACGCCTGCCACGACGGAGTTGTAAGAATGATTCCGCATTTCCCCGATGTTGTTGAAACTTCTTCGAACCTTGCAATTATAAAGATAGGAAACGGCAAAGCGGAATTCAATATCCTTGCCCGCAGCAGTAAAGAAAGCATGAAGGAATACATAGCCCGCAGTCTTGAAAGCTGTTTCGGAATGGCAGGAATGAAAGTTACGTTCAGCGGAAGCTATGGTGGTTGGGATCCGAACAATGACAGCGAGATTCTTGCCCTTTTGAAAAAGGAATATAAGGATATGTTCGGCAAGGAAGCCCTTGTGCAGGTTGACCACGCAGGTTTGGAATGCTCGGTAATCCTTGGCAAATATCCCGGACTTGACGTTGTCTCGTTAGGTCCCACATTGCGTTCGCCCCACACTACGAGCGAACGTTGCTATGTTCCGTCTGTTGAGGAATTCTACAACTTTATAATAAAAGTTCTCGAAAACATTCCCGAAAAATAAGGCTTAGATATTCCTTACATAATATAGCCCCCGGCACGGTGTACCACACCGTTTGCCGGGGCTTTGTTTTTTTCGCCCATGTAATGACTCACGCCGGTTGTTTTACTAGAATACAAGTGCGAAAAATCCGTATGCTTCCGCATTAACGGTAATTCAACCCGAACTTACGGTACTTTTTCTTTGCCGCGTCCCAAGTAATTTTGCATTCGTGAATCGTTAACTCATACATAACCCAAATGCAGAGAATCATGAAACGAATAATAACAACGATAGCCGTAATCGCGATTTCGCTGATTGCTTTCGCACAAAACAATAATACAAACATGAACATAACAAAAGAATGGGACAAGACTTTCCCCAAGAGTGAAAAGGTGAGTCATGAGAAAGTTTCTTTCAAAAACCGGTTCGGCATAACACTCGTTGCCGATATGTACAAACCTGTTGCCTCGGAAGGCAAACTGCGAGCCATTGCCGTTAGCGGACCTTTCGGAGCCGTAAAAGAACAAGCCAGCGGACTTTATGCCCAAACCCTTGCCGAGCAAGGATTTCTGACAATAGCTTTCGATCCCTCGTTTACAGGCGAAAGCGGCGGCGAACCGCGTTACTCCTCTTCGATGGACATTAACACGGAAGATTTCTGCGCTGCCGTAGACTACCTTTCGTGCCGGGAGGATGTGGATGCCGAACACATCGGAATACTCGGCATTTGCGGCTGGGGCGGCATTGCCATAAACGCTGCGGCTCTCGACCCGCGCATAAAAGCCACGGCAAGTGTAACACTCTACAATCTCACGCGCGTAACCCGGAAAGGTTATTTCGACTCCATGGACGAGGAGGCACGCCATGCTCTCAAAATGCAATTAGCGGCAAAACGCACCGAAGAATTCCGCAGCGGCAAGATTCTTCCGCAGGGTGGTCTGCCCGAGAAAGCACCCGACAATGCACCCGACTTTGTAAAACAATACGTGGCTTATTACAAGAATCCGAAACGAGGCTATCATCCGCGTTCGCTCAATTCAAATACGGGTTGGAACATAACCACGCAGCTCATGCGTCTGAATGTTTCGCTTTGAGACTTCGCCTCGGAAGTGCGCACTCCCGTGATAATTGTACACGGAGAGAAAGCCCACAGCCGATACTTCGGCGAAGAAGCCTATAAAAAGTTAACTTCCGGCAAATACGCCTCGAACAAAGAACCGTTTATCGTTCCCGGCGCAACACATTGCGACCTTTACGACGGAGGAGACAAAAACTATATACCCCGGGGCAAACTGACAGAATTTTTCAAGACAAATCTATAAGGCAACGGTTCGGGGCAAACAGGCGGTGCCGGCATTCAGAACGGCGGAAGCATGCATTTTCCGGGAAACCGCTGAAATTCAAAACTTTAAGCGCATTTCATAGTTACTTTATAAGTTATTGTGTTTCAAAGACTTTACAAGTCCGAAAATACGAGCCATGTATTTTAAAATATATGGCTCGTATTTTAAAATAAGTGCCTTGTATTTTTCAACACATGCCTTATGTTTTTTCGCATGTCATGAAACTTTCGAAACAAAACCTGTTTTCGTCCCGGGAATTCTATATTTTCAACACCGCAAAAGCCTGATAAAATTTCGCTCATTTCGATAAAAAGGTAAATTTGCAAAAAACATCATATAATGGAGACAGTAACTTTCAATTCGGTCCAAGACTTTAACGACTACTACGGATTTGAGACGCAACATCCGCTTGTGAGTGTGGTGCGCAACACGAAACCGGCTAACTTCACCGCAAGAACGGTTCACTACGGAATATACGCGCTGTTTTTGAAAGAGAACAAAGGATGCGAACTATCCTACGGGCGCACAAAATACGACTTTAACGAGATGACCGTAACGAGTTTTGCACCGGGACAAACGATTAACGTGAAGCCCATGCCGGGTGTTACAACCCCGATATGGACCGCACTCGTGTTTCATCCCGACTTTCTTGCCCGCACACCCCTCGGAAGAAACATCCTGCGCTATGAATTCTTTTCATACAGCTCAAGCGAAGCTTTACATCTCTCGGTTGAGGAAATAAGTATCTTCCGCAGTGTGCTCGACATGATTAGCCGTGAACTTCATCACGCAATCGACAAACACACACGCGAACTTATTGTGTCGAACATAGAACTGCTGCTCAATTATTGCCTTCGTTTTTACGACCGTCAGTTTGTTACCCGCGAAGAAATCAATCACACCGTAATACAAAAGTTCAACACCCTCCTCACCGAGTATATAGAAAAACAAGCCATACGCGAAGGTTTGCCAACAGTGGCTTACTTTGCCGACAAATGTTGCTTGTCGAAAGGTTATTTCGGCGAATTGGTGAAAGTGGAAACAGGACGAACCGCCAAAGATTATATTTCAGACCACCTAATGGCTGCCGCGAAGCGACTGCTCGACGATGACGAGTTGAGCATTGCCCAAGTGAGCGAACGACTCGGCTTTGAATATCCCCAACACTTCATGAGGTTTTTCAAGAAAAAGAACGGGCAGACACCGTCAGCCTACAGAAAAGGCGCGTAAAGGCAAAACCACACATTGATTATACGGTTCGGAATAATCTTTTCATTCCGAACCGTATTCTTTTGCGCTCACCGTTGCAACGATATCACATATTTACGTCATTTAGATTTTGCACAGCAAGCGTAATTCAAAATAAATTTTTAATTTTGCACACAGAAATAATCAATCCCGACCTTTCGTGAAGCACAAAAGCATTATTATAAGTTTCACCACGGTCATAAAAAACAATATGGACGACTATCACGCGGAAAACAAACGTTAGACCGACGGGAGAAGTGCCTTAAAGGCTTTTGCTCCTGCCGAAATTTTATTTGGAGTAAAAGCCTATGCGAACCTACTGGAACATTAATAACGGACTGCGCACCATTGACACATGGCAGCCCGCCTGCTGGACACAGGTAACCTGTCCCAACGACGAGGACATCTCGTTCATGATAGACAAACTCAACATTCCCGAATATTTTATAGAAGACATTCGAGACAAGGACGAGCGTTCGCGTTACGAATACGAAGACGGTTGGGTGTTAATCATTCTGAGAATACCCTACGTGAGAGAAGTGCGCTCGCACACCCCGCATACCACCATTCCTCTCGGTATTATTATAAAGAAAGACGTTTGCGTAACGATATGCAACTATGAAACCAACATGATGATAGATTTTATTGCCTATCAACAGAAACGCGATGTGGGTTTCACCGACAACATAGACCTCGTATTCCGCTTGTTCCTTTCGTCATCTGTATGGTATCTTAAAAGACTGAAGCAAATAAACACTCTCATAGAGGAATCGAAACTCAATCTGGACCGAAAAATAGACAACGAAGACCTTGTGGGGCTTTCAAGACTTCAAGACAGTCTTACTTATTTCGCGACTTCCATTCGAGGAAACGAAATGCTTCTCTCCAAATTGAAGTTCAAACTGCCGATAGACGAACTTGATGCCGACCTCATAGAAGATGTGAACATTGAAATGAGTCAGGCAAGAGAAATGACCAATATCTATACAAACATTCTCAACTCTACAATGGACACATACGCAAACATCATAAACAACAATATGAGCAGCGTGATGAAAAGCCTCACTTCCGTGTCCATTATCCTAATGTTCCCCACACTTATTGCAAGTTTGTTCGGAATGAACCTTATAAACGGCATGGAAGACTTTAATCTCGGCTTCCCGATAGTGTTCGGAATATCCGTGATAGTAACCATTATATTCGTATGGTGGTTCAGAAAAAAAACATGGATTTGAGAAAGTACGACGGTAAAACTGCAAAAAAGCAAAAAAACATTAGGTGGTTAAAATAAAAATCACTTAATTTGTACGATATAATCTATAATGTCAGAAAACAAAATGACACCGAACGAAATGACACCCTCTCAGGAAGAGCTCAATACCACAGAGCCCATTAAGGAAGAAATCAAAAAAGAAGAAAATGCCTCCGAGGCACAGGAACAACAGCATGCGGTTGACGCAACAACAGGCTCCGAAGCACCTAAAAGCGCGGAGAAAACCTATGTTGTGCCGGGAACCAAAGAAGACGTCATACGCAGAATGAGCGAACTCTCACATGCTGAAGAAATAGCCGACAAAGAGGAAATAGAACTTCTGAAAAAAAGATATTATCGCCTACGCTACGAAGAAGTAGCGGCACAACGTGAAGCATTTATCAATGCCGGAGGTAATGAAGAAGAATTCGAACCGAAAGCAGACGCTGATGAAGAACGCTTTAAGGCGGAACTTAAACTCATAAAAGAAAAACGTGCGCAGGAACACGAGCGTCAGGAAAAAATAAAACAGGATAATCTGAAGAAAAAACTCGAAATTCTTGAAAAGATCAAGACGCTCTCTTCCTCACTCGAGGATACAGGTAAAAACTACGATGCTTTCCGCAAACTTCAAGCGGAATGGAAAGAGGCTAATCCTGTTCCTGCAGAAAACGCTACGGAACTTTGGAAAAACTATGAGTATTGTGTTGAGAACTTCTATGATATGCTGAAGCTCAACAACGAATTCCGTGAATACGATTTCAAAAAGAATCTTGAAGCAAAGACACATCTTTGCGAAGCTGCCGAGAAACTTGAAACTGTTGACGATCCTGTTTCGGCTTTTCACCAATTGCAGAAGCTACATCAAGAATTCCGCGAGATAGGTCCTGTGGCAAAAGATTTACGCGAACAGCTTTGGGAGCGTTTCAAAGCTGCATCCACCGTTGTTAACAAGCGTCATCAGGAACATTTCGACAAACTTAAGGAAGCGGAAAAAGACAATCTCGTAAAAAAAACCGCTCTTTGCGAAAAAATAGAAGCAATAAGCACCGACCACCTACGCACTTATGCAGAATGGGACAAAGTAACTTCCGATATAAAAGACATTCAGGCTGAATGGAAAACCATTGGCTTTACTCCCAAAAACGTAAATGCCAAGATTTTTGAACGCTTCCGCACTGCATGCGACAATTTCTTCGTAAAGAAAAACGAATACTTCAAACAACTGAAAGCATCTCTCAACGAAAACTACGAGAAGAAGTTAGCACTTTGCGAGAAAGCCGAATCATTAAAAGACAGTACCGACTGGAACACAACTGCAAACGCAATAAAAGACCTACGTGTCAAATGGAAAGAGATTGGTTCCGTTCCTCACAAATACTCCGAGACAATTTGGAAACGCTTTACCGAGGCTTGCAATTCTTTCTTTGAAGCACGCGGAAAAGCCACTGCTTCTCTGCGACAAAGCGAGAATGATAATCTGGAAACCAAGCGCGGAATCATAGAACAGCTTAAAGCCATAACAGCAGAGGCAAAAGACGAGGGCGCAAAGAAAGTTCAAGAGTTGATTTCCCAATGGCAAAACACAGGACACGTTCCTTATCGCCTTAAAGAGAAACTCTATACAGAATATCGCGAACAAGTTGACAGGATTTACAAAGAGCTTAATCTTCGTCGCATGTCCCGCCGCGCCGAAAACATCAAAGCACAGGCAACGGCAGCCATTTCTCGCGGAGGTGATGCCATGTATCGCGAAAGAGAACGTTTGTTCCGTATGTACGAAGCTAAGCGCAACGAAATCCAAACATACGAAAACAACCTCGGTTTTCTCAATGTTTCTTCGAAAAACGGCAATGGTTTTGTAAACGAGATTAAACGCCGCATAGAAAACCTCAAGAACGAAGTTGACAACCTGCGCAAATCCATAGAAGATATTGACGAAAAAGCCAAGGCAGACGCACAGGGTGAAAACAAAGAGGCTGATAACGTCGAAACAACCGAGAACAAGGATTAAGAACTATATTAATATGACGAAGCTATCGGGAAATGCAACTTGTGTTTCCGATAGCTTCGTTTAATTTTGAAGCATTATTACTTAATCATTATGAAACGCAAAATCCATTTGTTCAAAAATATATTTTTTGCGGCTTGCACAGTTTTGTTTGCGGCATTCTTTACTTCGTGCGACAAATATACTCTGACCGCTCACAGTGCCAAGAAAGCCATTGAGAGAGAAACGGCTTTTCGCGACAGTAGTCAGGTGGTACAGATAGGTTTGGGATATTACGAAGTCGATTCCGTCGCGAAACAAAAGCTGGAAGCCTTAGCCAAAGAAGGCGTTGTTTCATGCCAAATCAGCGAAGTGAACGAACGCCACCGTTTTGAACAATACACTTGGTGGGAAGGTACGAAAGTTTTCTATAAAGAAGTAAAGCATTACTTTGCCAATGTGTCGCTTACCGAAGAAGGCAGAAAATATGTCGTGGCTAATCCGCCCGTAAAACCTTTGGGCGAAGACAACATCCCCGAAACCGATTACCATAACATGAGCGCGGACTCCACACAGACGGAAGCTTATACCGGCGATACCGCAGCCGACAGTGTTGGAGCCACAATGATTCTCGCCGAAAGCTCCACGCAACCAAACAATGCCGACAAGGCGAACCCGTATTACGCTGCCTTGAAAAAAGTTAAGTTCATCACCGTAAATGTTCTCACCGGTTTTTATAAGGTAGAGAAAGTGCTGAATGTGTTCTGCCCCGACAATTACCGTAAAAGCGGCATCGGCAAATGCAACTTTGTTTGCAAATTCACGGGAATAACACCTTTCGGAAAAATTCTCACGAACCACAAAGACGGCGAACGCACTTACGGCAATGCCGACTTCACACGTTTTGAAGACAAAGGTTGGAAAGTTGACATATACGACATCAACGGCGGGACTTCCGCCATGCCGCAACCGGCTTTCTGATAAAGCGCAATCCTAAGACAATTCCAAATCCAATTCCACGGGGCAATGGTCCGAACCCATTATGCTTCCGTGGATTTTTGCATCTTGCAGTTTGCCGAGCAATGCCTCGGATATAAGAAAATAATCTATTCTCCAGCCGGCATTCTTTTCACGGGCATGAAAACGATAGCTCCACCACGAATAAACTCCCGCAAGTTCGGGATTCAAATGGCGAAACGTGTCCACAAAACCGCTTTCGAGCAACTTTGAAAACTTTTCTCTTTCTTCATCCGTGAAACCTGCGTTGCGGCGGTTGGTCTTCGGATTTTTTATGTCTATCTCCTCGTGAGCCACATTCATGTCGCCGCAAACCACTACCGCCTTCTTCTCGCCAAGTTTCAGCAGATATTCACGAAAAGCATCGTCCCATTCCATGCGGTAATCGAGCCTGCGCAGCCCGTCCTGGGAATTGGGCGTATAAACATCCACGAGAAAAAAATCCTTATCTTCAAAAGTTATGACCCTTCCCTCATGGTCAAAATCATCAATGCCCATTCCGAACGAAACGTCCAGCGGTTCGCGACGTGCATATACCGCCGTGCCGGAATAGCCTTTCTTTTCCGCCGAATTCCAATACGATTTATAACCCTCAAACTCCATGTCCAACTGTCCCGGCTGCATCTTTGTTTCCTGAAGACAGAAAAAGTCGGCATCAAGGCTATTGAACACATCGGCAAATCCTTTTCCTGCGCAAGCACGAAGCCCGTTGACATTCCACGAAACGAATTTCATATTTTCTACGTTTTATAAAAGAATAACGCGAAGATAACAAAAAATCCGCGCTTCTCAACACGCGCGCCATACCTCCCCAGAAATTTGTTTCAACGCCCGTTTTTAGCATCATTTTCACACTCGAATTTTCGGCTTTTACAAGCCGTTAAATTTCAGGCATTTGAAAACGCTAAAAATATAAGGCATATATTTTGAAATAAGTGCCTTGTATTTTAAAATATATGGCTTGTATTTTTCACAACAAGCCATGTGTTTTTTCGGGCAACTGTTTTGGCATCCCAAATGTCCCGTTTCTAACTAAATTTTGCAAAGTTCCAACCTGCAAAAAAATCGGCAATTCCTGACTACAAGCTAACTCACACTTATATTTTGCCCAAAGTTAACCACAGCAACGTATTTAGATTATATTTTCATGCTCATCCTACCCGTAAATGCGCAGAAAAAAGTAACTTTGTAGGAAATTGCAGAAATTCCGATGAAAAAGAAAATTATCATGTTGTGCGCATGGCTTGCCCCGACGTTGTCTTTTGCACAGCCGTCGGTTGTGTTTGATGCCCCGAAGCACGACATGGGTTCCATTCTTTGGAACAATCCCGCCATAGCCCGTTTCACCATAAAAAACTCGGGCGACAAGCCCCTGGCAATAGAAAACATTGAAGCCTCGTGCGGATGCACCGTGGCAAAATGGGACAAAAAAAACATAGCTCCCGGCACGTCATCCGAAATATCCGTTTCGTACAATGCCGAAATGCTCGGTCATTTCACGAAACAGGTGGCAGTATATACAAACGCCTCAAAACGCCCCACTTATCTCACGATATACGGCAACGTTGTGGCTCAATTGCCCGACTATATAGGAGAATACAAACGTAAAATAGGAGACATAAAACTCAATACCGAAGACATTGAGTTCGACGACGTAAATATTGGCGACACACCAGTTAAAACAATAGAAATTTTCAACGAAGGCACAAAAACTTACAAGCCCGAGCTGATGCACCTGCCAAAATACCTGTCGGCTAAAGCCATACCCGAAACACTGCTCCCAAACCGCAGCGGGAAAATACAGGTTACGCTCAACAGCCGTATGCTCAACAACATGGGGCTGGCGCAGACATCGGTATATCTCAGCCGTTTCCCCGGAGACAAAGTGGACGAAGAAAACGAAATAGGCGTTTCGGCGGTGATACTTCCCGAAGCCGCGCAGCTTAGCGAAGCACAACTTTCGCAAGCACCCTGCATTTCACTCTCTTCCGATACACTCGTGCTCGAAGGAATAAACGAAAAAAACAAAGCGAGCGGCACGCTGACAATAACAAACAGCGGAAAAAGCACACTGCAAATACGTTCGCTGCAAGTATTCGCCTCCGCGCTCAACGTAGGAGTGAGCCGCAAAATAGCACCGGGCAAACAAACGAAACTAAAAATCACTGTTCTGCGCAAATTCCTCAAACAGAACTCGCGCAACCGTTTGAAAGTGCTCATGATTACCAATGATCCGCAACAACCCAAGGTAATTGTGATCGTGAAACTGAAACAATAAAATCTTTACCAAAATAATTTTTACAAACATCTAAACCATAAAGAAATGATTAAGAAACTGCTGAGCGCAATAGCAGTGGCAATACTGCCGCTATGCGTTCTCCCGGCACAGGAATACCGACTTTCCACGCCCAACACCACACTGATTGTGAACAACGACAACGGAGTAGCACGTTTAGTCTATTACGGACCGAAAATAGACGAATCCACTTCAACCAACGACATGCGTGCCGCACGCATGACCTTTGATCGCGAATCATACTACGCTTTCGGTGTGTATTCCAACGAAGAAAGAGCCTTGGCAATCACACAGCCCGACGGCAGTCTCACACTCGATTTGAAAGTGGAAGGCATCAAGAAAACCTCAGATGCCGACGGCACAACGATAGAAATAGACATGAAAGACAAGGTTTACCCTCTCTACGTGCGCCAATACTTCAAAGCTTTTAACGGAACCGATATTATTTCGACATGGACCGACATCGTAAACTCCGCAAAGAAATCCGTGGCTCTCGAAATGTTTGCTTCAGCGCAGATACCCATTGCACGTAGCGACAACTACATAACCCATTTCCACGGAGGCTGGGCTGCCGAATGTTTTATGAATGAACAGCAAATCACCGACGGACAGATTGTGGTTTCCAACAAATACGGCATTCAAAACACTCATGCCGACAACCCGAGTGTCATGATTTCCGTGGGCGGCAAGGCAACAGAAAATTCGGGAACCGTATTCGGCGGCGCATTGGCTTGGAGCGGCAACTACAAAATCAAGGCAAGAGCAGCCGGAGGAAGCCAACTCGAAGTACTTGCAGGCATCAATGAAGAAACATCACGCTATATACTTGACGGAGGTAAGACATTCACTACACCGGAATTCATCATGACCTACTCGACAGAGGGAAAAGGCGGCGTAAGTAGGGCTTTCCACCGCTGGGCACGCAAATACGCACTCGCTCACGGCGACCAGGAAAGAATGATTCTCCTTAATTCCTGGGAAGGTGTATATTTCAACATCGATGAAAAGACCATGGACCAGATGATGGGCGACATAGCATCGCTCGGAGGCGAACTTTTCGTTATGGACGACGGTTGGTTTGGCGACAAATACCCGCGCGACAACGACCATACAAGTCTTGGCGACTGGATGGTGTGCAAAAAGAAATTGCCAAACGGCATCAAAGCCCTCACAGACGATGCTAAAAAACATAACATAAAGTTCGGAATCTGGATTGAACCCGAAATGATAAACACAAAGAGCGAACTTTTCGAAAAACATCCCGATTGGGCATTGAGCAGTCCCAACCGTCCACTCACACAAGGGCGCGGCGGCACACAGATGGTGCTCGACCTCACAAATCCTAAGGTTCAGGACTATGTTTACTCTGTTTTCGACAACGTAATGATGCAGGCTCCCGAAATTGCATACATCAAGTGGGATGCCAACGCAAACATCATGAATTACGGATCGCATTATCTTAAAGCCGATCGCCAATCGCAGATTTTCATAGACTATCAGCTCGGACTTCGCAGCGTACTAAAACGTCTGCGTGCCAAATATCCCAACGTTGTGGTGCAGGCTTGTGCCGGCGGTGGCGGACGTGTAAACTACGGTTTGCTCCCGTTCTTTGACGAATATTGGACTTCGGACGACACAGATGCCTTCCAGCGTCTATTCATTCAGTGGGGAACTTCTCACTTCTACCCCGCAATCGGTATGGGATCGCATGTCAGCGCAACTCCCAACCACCAAACCGGTCGCGTAACTCCTCTCAAATTCCGTTTCGACGTTGCAATGCAGGGCAGACTCGGTATGGAATTGCAACCGAAGAACATGAACGATAAGGAAAAGGAATTTGCAAAACGCGCAATAGCAGCTTACAAGGACGTGCGTCGTGTTGTGCAGATGGGAGACCTTTATCGTTTGAATTCTCCCTATGATAACGACTACGTAACCTCACTCATGTATTCTTCGGAAGACAAATCAAAAGCGGTATTCTACGTTTATCGCGACCATAAAGTGTGCACAATTCAAAACGATCCGTTGATTCGCCTTGACGGTGTGGACGAAAACAAAAACTATAAGTTCACCGACATCACACCACTCGATCCCAACCGTCCCCACTGGCTCAGTGGAAAAGTAATAAGCGGTCGTGCTCTCAAGAAAGCGGGTATCCGTGTAAATCTTGACGGAGATTTCTCGAGCGTTGTCTTCAAACTCGAAGCCGTAAACTGATTCTATTATTGGCAGCAAGCCACATAAATACTACAATCCCCGCTCTCTTATGGAAAGCGGGGATTATTGTTTTCGGTTTATTGTAAACAAGCCTGTTTCTGTCCCTGATTATTCGGAGTTCATACCTTCATCGGCTTTTTCAGCTCCATGCTGATCGTTTCATATATCTTTCCGCCCAAATCGAGTTTGTATTTTTCCGAACCGCGACTTAAATCCAGCGTTCTGAAATCAGTATTTTCCATAAGATAACGCACGGCATCTCTTATCATCACGTATCCCGGCGAATAGAATCGGCGGCTTTCGTCAATGGCAAGGCGTGGAACAACAATTTTCTTACCTTTATGGTCTGCAAAGCCCGACATGAAACATGCCGGCTGTCCATCTATGTAGAGAATGAAATGACATGCGTTGGTGCTGTTGCGCAACGACAAAGTATCGTGTTTTATATGGTTGTAAAAATACGAGTTCTTCATGCGTCTCAACCAGTTTGCGCCCAAATTTTGTCTGTAATGTCCGAAAAGCCGCGCGAGATAAAGCTTCATTATCTGTTTGAAACTCTCATCGTCAATCTTTTCGCCCGGCAAAAACACCCTAAGTTTCCACTCGTGTCCGTCCCTGCGCATACGATTGTCGGCTGTGCGGAGATTTTGACGCACAGACGATGACAAACTTTTCAAATACGCTTCATAATCGTCTCCGAATTCAATTGTCACACATGCCTGTTTTTTCAAACGCGGAACTTGTTCGAAAATCTTTTTCATGTATCTGTAGCCGAGAGAATCCTCCCTGATACGCGACAAACGGACATTTCCCCTTTCAAACAGGGTTTTGAAAAACAATCTTATACACTTCTCCTTTTCACTATCCGAAAGTTTCGGCGAAAAAATGCCTCCTGCACATCCGCAGCCCTGCATGTCGCCGAGCATCTTGATTTTCGTGCCGAACAAAAACTTTTTCTTCATAGGAAAGATTGCCAATATTTCACCTGCTTCGTTTTCCACGCATTCCACAAAAGGTTTGTATCCCCTATTGTTTAAGAATCCGCCGTTGAAAATCCATTTCATGTAATCGTAATACAGAAAAGGAGAAACCATTGCCCCTGAATTTTCAAAACTCTTCCAAGCACGTTGCAAACCTTCCTCTTCTATATTTTTATATCTCTTGAGCAGCATGAACTATGTGTGTATTGCTAAAAATTCGTGCAAAGTTAGCACTTTATTCTCACAATTCCTCTGAGAACGTAAGCTAACATGTCGGCAAGCCATGAGAAATCACATCTCGGAAGTCGCATATCGGCACACGAAAAACGGTCATTTCGCACCTCTTTACAAGTTATTGTTTATAAGACCATTATAAATGCGAAAAAACATAAGGCATTTGTTTCAAAATACAAGGCACTTATTTTAAAATACAAGGCACATATTTTAAAATATATGCCTTATGTTTTTTTCCATATCCTTTATGTTTTTGCGGTAACCGCAGAAATTCGTAATTTTGCAACAATTTAGGCGTATTGCAATGCCTTTACCGGGCAACGCCGGCACAACATCAATTTTAGAAAACATAAAGACTTACATATAACATGGAACTTGCAAGCAAGTACAGCCCAAAAGACATTGAGGCAAAATGGTATCAGTATTGGATTGATCACAAATTGTTCAGTTCAAAACCCGACGGTCGCGAACCCTACACTATTGTCATTCCTCCACCAAACGTAACCGGTGTGCTCCACATGGGACACATGCTTAACGAAACCATACAGGATATTCTCGTTCGCCGTGCAAGAATGGAAGGAAAAAACGCTTGCTGGGTTCCGGGAACTGACCACGCCTCGATAGCAACCGAAGCAAAGGTTGTGGGACGCCTTGCTGAAAAAGGAATAAAAAAAACCGACCTCACACGCGAGGAGTTTTTGAAGCACGCATGGGAGTGGACAGACGAACACGGCGGCATTATTCTGAAACAGCTCCGCAAACTCGGCGCATCGTGCGATTGGGATCGCACGGCATTCACCATGGACAAAACACGCTCAAAGAGCGTTATCCGCGTGTTTGTTGACCTCTACAACAAAGGGCTCATCTATCGCGGAGTGAGAATGGTGAATTGGGATCCGAAGGCACAAACCGCGCTCAGCGACGAAGAAGTGATATACAAGGAGGAACACAGCAAACTCTACTACCTTCGCTATTATGTTGTTGACCCGAAAAAGGGCGAGAAAAAGTATGCTGTTGTAGCCACAACCCGTCCCGAAACAATAATGGGTGATACAGCCATGTGTATAAACCCGAACGACGAGAAAAACACCTGGTTGAAAGGCAAACATGTCATAGTGCCGCTCGTTAATAGAGAAATTCCAGTGATTGAAGACGAATATGTGGACACGGAATTCGGAACAGGTTGTCTTAAAGTTACCCCTTGTCATGACCCCAACGACTATATGCTTGGCGAGAAGCATAATCTTGAAAGCATTGACATATTCAATGACAACGGAACCATTTCAGAAGCTGCGGGAATGTATGTTGGGATGGACCGTTTCGAGGTAAGAAAACAAATAGCCGAAGACCTGGAAAAAGCAGGACTCATGGAAAAGGTTGAAGACTATACAAACAAAGTGGGATTCTCCGAACGCACAAACGTGGCAATAGAGCCAAAATTGTCAATGCAGTGGTTCTTGAAGATGAAACACTTTGCCGATATGGCACTTCCGCCCGTAATGAACGACGAAATCAAGTTCTATCCCGCAAAATACAAGAACACATATCGCCATTGGCTTGAAAACATAAAAGACTGGTGTATAAGCCGCCAGTTGTGGTGGGGACACAGAATTCCCGCATATTATCTTCCGCAGGGAGGCTTTGTTGTGGCTGAGACAATAGAAGAAGCCGTGAAACTTGCGCGCGAAAAAAGTGGCAATGCGGCTCTCGAAGCAAAGGATTTGCGTCAGGACGAAGAAGCTCTTGATACATGGTTCTCTTCATGGCTTTGGCCCATTTCGCTTTTCAATGGTATTATGCAGCCGGAGGGAAACAAGGAATTCGATTACTACTACCCCACCAACGATCTCGTAACCGGTCCGGATATTATCTTTTTCTGGGTGGCGCGAATGATAATGGCGGGATATGAATATACGGGCAAGATGCCTTTCCGAAACGTATATTTCACCGGCATTGTGCGTGATAAACTCGGAAGAAAGATGTCTAAGTCGCTCGGTAACTCACCCGATCCGTTGAAACTCATAGAAGAATACGGAGCTGACGGAGTTAGAATGGGAATGATGCTTTCCGCTCCCGCAGGAAACGACATTCTTTTCGACGAGAGCCTTTGTGAACAGGGACGAAACTTCTGCAATAAGATATGGAACGCTTTCCGTCTTGTGGAAGGTTGGAATGTGGACAACAACATAGCACAACCCGATACCGCAAAAACGGCTACCGAATGGTTTGCCGCACAATTGCGCAAAAGCGAGGCAACACTTAATGATCTGTTCTCGAAATACAGAATCAGCGAAGCACTCATGGAGGTTTATCACTTGTTCTGGGACGAATTTTCAAGTTGGTATCTCGAAATGATCAAGCCTGCATACGGCGAACCCATAGACGGCAAAACAATGGAAGCCACCTTGGGCATATTCGAAAAGTTAATGCAGATGCTTCACCCGTTCATGCCATTTATAACCGAGGAAATCTGGCAGCACATCCGCGAACGCAAAGACGGCGAAAGCATTATGTACAGCACAAACGGCAACGAAAAATTCACGAACGAGGATGAAAAACTGCTTGCAGAGATAGAAACCGTGAAACAAATAGTTGTGGGGATACGCGCAGTGAGAGCCGAAAAAAATATTGCCCCGCGCGAAGAACTGCAACTCAATGTGGTGAACTCGAATGTAAACGAAAAATTTGCTTCAACGGTAAAGAAAATGGCAAAAGTGAACGAAATACAAACCATAAGCGAAAAAGACGGATTGTCAGCTTCATTTATGGTAGGCACAACCGAATATGCCGTTCCTCTTGGCAATCTAATTGACAAGGATGCCGAAAAAGCCAAAGCAAATGCAGAACTCGAACACCTTGAAAAGTTCCTTGCTTCGATAGAGAAGAAACTTTCGAACGAAAAATTCACAGCCCATGCACCTGAAAAGGTTGTGGAAATGGAACGCAAGAAACTCTGCGACACACAGAGCAAGATTGCCACAATAAAGGAAACATTAAAGAATCTCGGATAAAAAAATCTTGGCGTTGAAGTTCCTAAAGTTCGTTATACTATCGGTTTTGGCTTTTATCATTCAGCCTGCGGCTTTTGCCGCCGGCGATGAATGTTTGGGCGAAACCTTGAATGACGACACTATAACCGTGAGTTTCATGACCTGCGACCCGGGAACGGAAATCTACGCGCTTTACGGACATTCGGCAATAAGGATACGCACAGCTTCGGGAGCGGATTGGGTGTTCAATTACGGGATGTTCGACTTCCACACTTCAAATTTTGTGGGTCGCTTTGTACTCGGTAAAACCGACTACTACATGGCGGCATTTCCTTTTGAGGACTTCATTAGCGAATACGAGTATCGCGGCTCTGCCGTAACCGAACAAATTCTTAACCTTACAAAGGAAGAGAAGGAGAAATTGCTTCACAGTCTTGTAAAAATTTCAAGATATGAAGATTGGACCTATCGTTACAATTTCCTATACGACAACTGCACGACACGAGCACGCGACCAAATAGAAAATTGCGTAAACGGAAAAATTACATATCCTAAAGACGAGACACAGGAAAGCTATCGGCAGATAATACACCGTTATACGAAAGACTGCCCATGGTCGGAGTTCGGACAAGATTTGCTTTTGGGCAGCGATGCAGACAAATATATAGGAGAACGTCAAAAGATGTTTGCGCCGCTATATATGAAGAAATACATTGACAAAGCATACATCACCGACAAAGACGGAAACAAAAGGAAATTGGTGGCAGACACCAAAATTTATCCGCCCATTAAGGCACGGAAAGAGATAAAAGGCTTCCCTGTTTCTCCCATTGGAGTTTTCGGCACAATACTTGCATTGACAATGATTATATGTGCGTTGGAAATAAAATGGAATAAAATATTTTGGGGATACGAAGCCGTCTTAATGACAATACAAGGATTGGCGGGATGTATTATTGCCACCCTTTTCTTCTTTTCCGAGCATCCTACGGTAAACTCAAACTGGCTGATTGCAATACTAAACCCCATACCTATTATATATATGGTAATAAGGATGGCAAACATACGTAAACACAAATATGATAATTATGCCCCGATAGCGGCAGGCGTAATTTTTCTGTTTATTGTGGTAAGTTTGTTTATTTCGCAAACATTCAGCGCATCAGTTTATTGTTTTGCATTATCTTTGTGCCTGCAAACAGCAACAAGCGCATATATCCAACACAAGGCGGAATGGAAAAAATCAAAATAATAACAACCCTTATAGCCGGGCTATATTTCACAACAGGAGAAGCACAGTCTTTGCCGGCAGTGCCACGTCTTGTGGTGAATATCACAATAGACCAGTTGCGCACCGACTATATGGAAGCTTTCTCGCCTTTGTATGGAAGCGGCGGGTTCAAAAAGCTATTTGAAAACAGCCGTGTATATACTCAGGCACAATATCCTTCATCCCGTCTTGACCGCGCTTCAGCTGTTGCCACAGTTTCTACAGGCGCAACGCCTTATGATAACGGAATTGTAGGAATACAGTGGCTTGACCGCGAAACTCTGCGCCCTGTAATGGCTGTTGACGATAATGATTGCGAGGGAGTAATGACTCTCGACAAATATTCTCCGCGCCGTCTTGCTGTTTCCACTATCGGAGACGAACTTAAAGTTGCTACCAGCGGAAAATCCATAGTATATGCCATAGCACCATTTGGGGAAGAAGCTCTTTTTGGCGCAGGACACGCCGCCGACGGTGCTTTTTGGATTGACAATCTTACAGGGCAGTGGTGTTCTTCTTCATATTATAGCACCGAACTGCCGGCATGGGTGAGATCTTTCAATTCGGGTAACTCACTTTCCACAAAACTTAAAAACTATTCTTGGACTCCTTCTTCGGACATTGTAGGAAACTTCAATTATTTCCTGTCGGGAGCGGTTTCCAAGCCTTTCAGTCATAAATTTGAAGGCACAAGTCGCTATCGTCAATTCAAAGAATGCGGAGCTATCAACGATGAAATAACAAATGCAGCACTTGCCTGCCTTAATGGAACGCAAATCGGAGCAGATGAAATAACCGATTATTTGTCAATAACTCTTCACGCAGGAAATTACAAAAATCTTTCCGGTCCTGAAAGCCCGATGGAGCTGCAGGACACATACGTAAGAATAGATAATGCGCTTAGTAAAGTAATCTCTGCAGTTGAAAAGAAAACCGGTGCAAACAATACTCTGTTTGTAATAACCTCTACGGGATATACCAACAGCGCAGCACAAAATCTCGACAAATATCGCATTCCAAGTGGCACATTTAATATCAGTCGTACCTCGGCATTACTTAATATGTATCTCGTTGCTCTTTTCGGACAAGGGCAATACGTAGAAGCATGCCACGGAGCAGAAATATACCTTAACCATAAACTTATAGAGGAAAAACAACTTAGCCTTTCGCAAATCCTGCAACATTGCGAAGGTTTCCTCATCGACATATCCGGAATAAAAGATGTTTATACCTCCACGCGATTGCAACTTGGCGCGTGGACGCCGGGCATTAGCAAAATCCGTAACGGGTATAATCCCAAATGCTCCGGCGATATACTTCTAGAAATAGCACCGGGCTGGAATCTCGTAAACGACAATACAAAAGAAGTAAGTTATTGCAGCGAGGCATATGTCAACTTCCCAATTTTCTTATACGGATACAATATAAAAGCGGAAAAAATAACAACGCCGGTAAGCGTAGAACGTATAGCACCAACGCTTTCGTCGTGCATGAGAATCCGTGCTCCCAATGCCTGCTCTGCAGCTCCTCTTGAAGGAGTAAAATAAAAACAAGCTACAAGCAGACAGGCATATAATAACAATACAAGAACATTAAAAATGGACATTAATAAACTATTAAGCAAAATATTCGGCAACAAATCAACTCGCGACATGAAAGAGATTCAGCCGTGGGTTGAAAAGATAAAGAAAGCAGAGCCTGCTATTCAGGCTCTCGATAACGATGGACTGCGTGCAAAAACGCAAGAACTAAAAAACATAATCCAAAGTTCTGCAAATGATATAAAAGAAAAGATAACAGAACTCAAAGGCAAGATTGAAGATACGCCTATAGAAGACCGTGAACCTATTTTTTCTCAAATAGACAAACTCGAAAAAGAAGTTCTGGAACGCTATGACAAAAAACTCGACGAAGTTTTGCCTGACGCTTTTGCCATTGTACGTGAGACTGCACGCCGTTTCTCACAAAACGAAGAAATCACGGTAACTGCTACAGATTTTGACCGTGAACTTGCAGCTACACACGATTTCGTAAGAATCGATGGAGACAAAGCCATATATCAGAATCACTGGATTGCCGGCGGAAACGAAATAACTTGGAATATGGTTCATTACGACGTACAGTTGTTCGGCGGCGTGGTACTACATCAAGGTAAAATTGCAGAAATGGCAACCGGCGAAGGTAAAACTCTCGTTGCAACCCTTCCGGTTTTTCTAAATGCCCTTACAGGTAATGGCGTTCACGTCGTTACTGTAAACGATTATTTGGCAAAACGCGACTCGGAATGGATGGGAACAATTTATATGTTCCATGGGCTTAGCGTTGATTGTATAGATAAACACCAACCAAATAGCGCAGCACGCCGCAAAGCTTATCAGGCAGATATTACTTTCGGAACAAATAACGAATTCGGTTTCGATTACCTTCGCGACAATATGGCTATAAGCCCTGAAGATCTTGTACAGCGTGCACATAATTATGCTATTGTCGATGAGGTTGACTCCGTTCTTATAGATGATGCTCGCACACCTTTGATTATTTCCGGTCCCGTGCCAAAGGGAGATGACCAAATGTTTGAGCAATTCCAACCTTTGGTAGAGAATCTCGTAAACGTGCAAAGACAACTTGCTACAAAATATCTTGCAGAAGCCAAACAACTTATTTCCGAGAACAAGGATAAAGAATCCGTAACCCAAGGTTTCCTACAGTTGTTCCGTTCTCACAAAGCTTTGCCAAAGAACAAACCGCTTATTAAATATCTTTCCGAAACCGGTATAAAAGCGGGAATGCTCAAAACAGAGGCTTACTATATGGAGAATAACAACAAGCTTATGCCGGAAGCCACCGACCCTCTTTATTTTGTTGTTGACGAAAAGCAGAAAAGCGTTGACCTTACAGATAAAGGTAACGAATGGCTTGCGAAACAAGTTTCCGATTCTGATCTTTTTGTTTTGCCCGACATTACTTCGCAACTTTCAGCTCTTGAAGCAGAAAACGATTTGAGCGAAGAAGACAAACTAAACAAGAAAGATGAACTCCTTACAAACTATGCCATAAAGAGTGAGCGTGTACATACACTGCAGCAATTGCTCAAAGCATATACCATGTTTAATCGCGATGATGACTATGTTGTTATAGACGGACAAGTAAAAATCGTAGATGAACAAACCGGACGTATAATGGAAGGTCGCCGTTGGAGCGACGGTCTGCATCAGGCAGTTGAAGCAAAGGAACACGTAAAGATTGAAGCTGCTACGCAAACTTTTGCAACTATAACGCTTCAAAACTATTTCCGTATGTACCACAAGCTTGCTGGTATGACAGGTACGGCAAGCACCGAAGCCGGTGAGTTTTGGGACATTTATAAACTTGACGTAGTTGAAATACCAACAAACCGCCCGGTCATCAGAGACGACATGAATGACCGCGTTTACAAAACACAACGCGAGAAATACAAAGCAGTTATCGAAGAAGTTGAAAAGATGATAAATGCCGGTCGTCCAGTCTTGGTTGGTACTACAAGTGTGGAAATCTCCGAGATGTTGAGTAAGATGCTTGACATGCGCAAAATAAAACACAACGTACTCAATGCTAAACTCCACCAAAAAGAGGCAGACATCGTGGCACACGCAGGAGAGAGCAGCATTGTTACCATTGCTACGAACATGGCTGGTCGTGGTACCGATATTAAACTTTCACCCGAAGTTCGCGAAGCAGGCGGTCTTGCCATAATCGGCACAGAACGTCATGAAAGCCGTCGCGTGGACCGTCAGTTGCGTGGACGTGCAGGTCGTCAGGGAGATCCGGGTTCTTCTGTTTTCTTTGTTTCTTTGGAAGACAAACTCATGCGTCTTTTTGCGTCTGAAAAGATTGCGCGTGTCATGGACCGTCTTGGTTTCAAGGAAGGTGAGATGATCGAATCGCCCATGATTAATCACAGCATCGAACGTGCACAGAAGAAAGTTGAAGAAAACAACTTCGGTATCCGTAAACATTTGTTGGAATACGACGATGTGATGAACAAGCAGCGCACCGTTATATACGAGAAACGACGCCACGCCCTCATGGGAGAACGTATCGGAATGGATATTTCTAACATGATTTGGGATCGCTGCATAAACATTATTAATAATAATGACTACGAAGGTTGTAAAGAATCGTTCTTCAAGATTTTTGCAATGGAAATTCCGTTCACGGAAGAAAAATTTGAAAGCATGAAGCGCGAAGACCTATACGAACGCGCTTTCCAAGAAGCAATGAGCAACTTCAACCGCCGCACGGAGCGTATGTCGCAAGTGGCTAATCCCGTCATCAAAAAGGTTTACGAGGAACAGGGCGATATGTACAAGCGCATACAAATTCCTATAACCGACGGTAAACGCCAGTACATTATTACAAGTGACCTTGAAGAAGCATATAACAGCGACTGCAAGAGCGTTGTAAAAGATTTCGAGAAATCCATTCTTTTGCACGACATTGATGACGCATGGAAAGAAAATCTGCGCGAACTTGATGAACTTAAACAATCTGTTCAAAATGCAAGCTACGAGCAGAAAGACCCGCTCGTAATCTTCAAACTTGAAAGCGTAAAACTGTTTGATTCCATGATTGACGACATCAATAACAACACGGTTTCAATACTTATGCGCGGACAAATACCTTTGCAAGCTCCCGAAGAAGTACAAGAAGCTCATGAAGAGCCTGCACCAAGAAGACCGCAATATACCGAAAGTCGCACAGACCTCGTTGACAGTAATCAGCAGGCAGCCGCCAATCAGGATACTCGCGAACCGCAGAAACAACAGCCTATACACGTTGATAAACTTCCCGGTCGAAATGATCCGTGTCCTTGCGGAAGCGGCAAGAAATTCAAGAACTGCCACGGCAGAGGACTTGTATAACCTTGCAGACTACAAATAAAGCAGAATAATTATAAGTTCTGCCATATATAAATAATGAGCTTTTCTATGTGGAAAGCTCATTATTTATTGTCTATCTGCAACCTTTATTTTTCGAATGTCAGAAGTTTCTCTCGCAATTTTTATTGCTTACCTCTATAACAGACTTACTTTTTGGCAGGTAAAACTTAATTTTTATATGCGTGTTGGCACGTGGAAATGAAAAGAGACAACACTAAAAAATATTGCGTACATACTAAAACAAAAACAGCAGACTGCGTGAAGCGTTTCACCGTCTGCCGTTTCATATTGCGGAATTGCCTGGCAGATTTTCCTATATAAGATAGGAACTTTAGTATTCTTCTATCTTAGCACCTTTTTGTATCTTTTTGATATTTTAGTTTTCTGTATCTGCTCCCTGTCCATTGAAAGACCGAAAGCCGCAGGACGCGCAACTTTCTTTGTATATATATTTCCGAACGAATCGGTTACCTTTACGGTTACAGGTTTGTCAGATGTAGTGCATTGCGCAAAAAACATGTGGTTATTCTTACTCGATCCATCGTTTCTCGCAAAATTCTTGTTGTTCTTATATCGTGGCAAATCATGTGCAATGGCAGGCATAGGGTCTTCGCACGCAGGCATACGCTTTACAGCCAAAAGCTTTTTGCCCTCAAAAGCCTCCACTTTCCAGTCCGTATCATAGGCAAAGACATTTATGAGAATACTGTTTTCAGACCAATTCTTAAAGTCGTCGCGCTTATCATTTTTCGAAAGGAATTTCTGAAGTGTTGCTTCGCCGGAATAATACTCTTTTACTGCGTTTATGTCATACACACGCATTTGAATTCCGTTATTGTCCTCGTTCGACATATATTTCCACGTTATACTGTCTCCGTTCACATTCCACAACGAGTACCCACCCGGTGTACCGTCGCTGCAAACGCTTATCTCGCTAAGCTTTCCTGTCCACCACCACATGGCGCATACCGCAGCAATGTTGTGTTCCGTAATGTTTGGATATTCTTTCGGGTGCATGTTTTGCATGTAATGCGTATGCCCGCTCACATAATGCACTCTTTTGTACGGCTTCATAATGTCGCTGAGTTCCTTCGCACTTTTATTCTTCCCTTTTGTCTCGAAAGTATTTTTATCAAGCACCCATGTCGGAGAGTGAAACTCTACCACAACAGTTGTATTTGTGTCTACAAAAGCAAGATCTTTTTTCAACCATTCGAGTTGCTCTCCGGTTATTTCGCATTTATAGTTGCGCTCGCCCACTACACCTTTCTTATACGGACCTTTGCCTTTTTTGTTCTGATATATAATATTGTCAAGCACCACATAATGTATTTTGCCGAGATTATAAGAATAGTAATTCGGACACATAATGGTGCGCCACGGCATTGAAGCTTCGAAATCCGTATCAGGTCCTTCGGGCGTGCCCGGATTGTTGTCGTGGTTCCCGATTACAGGGAAAGTTATCAGAGGAAACTTGCAAGTTTTCATTGTATTTACAAAATCCTTGAGATTATAATTGTTGGCATACCAATAAACATCCCAAGAAAGGTCGCCAAGTATGGTGTTGTAAACGGGATAATGAGAAGCTGCCTTAAGTTCCTGCATGCGTTTCAAAAAAGTTGCCTTAAACTGCGCATCGTCATTGTTACGGTTTGCAAGATGATAGTCGGCACTAATAACAAGACTGTAACGGTCATTGTCCACTTTGTTCAGAGAGAAATCATGTTGTTCCTTGGCGGAAACATCTGTGTTCAGCTTCGCCCAAAACATGGGATTGAAGCCGTCTTTTACCTGCGGCTCATAGCCACGCGGCAAAGTGTAGAACACATAACCGTTTTTCTTGCCGGAATTAATATTATAGTTACCGTTTTCATCAGTCTGCGTTACCACATAACCATCGCTTACCGTAACTCCCGCTATACCTTTTCCTTCACATGTTATTCTGCCGCTCACGTTTTGAGCCGCGCTCGTGGCAGTAAGCCAACACAAAGTCAGCGCAAGCATGATTCTTGCAACGAAATATCTTTTTGTCATTTTCTGCATGTTCGTTTTTGTAGATTTTTCTTATCACAGGCAAAAATATAGGCTTCTCCTAACACGGCAAAGCCGTTAAACGGCTTATTTCATTGCAAATTGAGCGGACAAAAACCGAACACGGTAAATTTTACAACCTCTTGGGATTTTTATTGAAGCGATATACCAAATGCAACATCACATAATTGGGTGTTACACGATACCATGATTCCATACGTCCTTGGGCATTTATCTCATAAGGAATATTCAGGAAGTTTCCCCCACACTGCCACGCCGTAATACGGTTCTCGGCTTTATCCAATACGCGCCCATAGGTAGTGCCTGCGGAAAGGAAATGCTCGTTATAGGTTTGCGACTCGTTCAGATTATCATATCGGTCAAAATTCAAGTCTGCCGAGAATGACGTATTGGAATATCCGAAAGCACTTTTGTCTTGCGATTGATAATTGACACTCACTCCGCCCGCCTTGCGTACCGAAGGTTTGTTGGCATTGTCCAAAATATAGCCCTGACTCGCGTTCCACCCGCTGTTAACTCCCGCTCTTTTCGAATCGTTTACGTTGTTCAGATTGACAAAAGTGCATATAGCCATGTGGCGTGTTAGAAAAATACCGAACAGTTTGCCCAAATATCTGTTGTGTGTGCCTCCTCCCAAGTCGGCATTAGCTATCAAACCCATGGAATACTCGCTTTTCAGCGAAACATCCATTACATATTCGGGAGTTTCGTCTTTTATTCCGCTTATTACGGATTGCACGGACTGACGTTCGAACACTTTCAATTCTTTCACTGTGAAATAAGGCAGATTTTTAAGCAATACCGTCTTGTCGCCTTTGAACAAAGTTCTTGACGAGAGCGTAAGTTCGTCAATCTTACGCCCACATATGATTTTCCTTGAAATTTATGCCCTTGCAAGCCCCATTACGACGCACTTTTTCCACACATTTTCAACTTCTGATAGTTCATTGTTTATCAAGCATTTGGAAATGCGCAAAAATACAAGGCACTTATTTCAAAATAAGTGCCTTGTATTTTAAAATATGTGCCTTATATTTTTTATTATTTCCCATGTGTGTTTTTCGCCTTCATTGCGCAAGAAAAAACAGACGACTTTACGAACCTTTGCCGCCTTATGTATTTTTTGTAACTTTGCACCCGGAAAGCAAAATGCTTTCTAAGGGGTGTCCGCTTTATTGGGCGGTCTGAGATCATACCCTATAACCTGATCCGGATAATGCCGGCGTAGGTAGGTGCAAGGATATTATCCCTTCATTATTTTATTATCAAAAACAAAAGGTATCAAATGAGAAATTTGATTTTAGCCTCTTCTCTCGCCATCGCGGCTTCGGGAATTGCTCACACCGCAAAAGCCGACGATTCCATACGCAGCGAGAAATTGCAGGAAGTGGTTGTGAAAGGCGTGCGTGCCCAAAAGAACGCACCGTTTGCAGTGGCAAACATCAAGAAAACCGAGCTTAACAACTTTTCAAAGAGCGGCAGGGAACTTCCGTTCCTCTTTGCCAACACTCCGGGCATTACGGCATGGAGCGAGAACGGTGTGGGAACCGGTACAACCTATATGAGAATACGCGGAGCGGCAGGAAGCCGTATAAATGTTACTCTCGACGGTGTGCCTCTCAATTCGCCCGAAGACCAAACGGTGTTTTGGGCTAACATGAACTCTTACGGTTCGCTTCTCAAATCGGTTCAGATACAACGAGGCATAGGTACGAGTACAAATGGCGACGGTGCTTTCGGCGGAACCATATCATTACTCACAAACATGCCGAGCCGCGAAAAAATGCTTGAAATAACAGGTTCATACGGAACCTATAACACATACAACGCAGGGGCAAGTTTCTCGAGCGGACTTCTTTGGAACCACCTGATATTCGATGGTGCATATCACGAAACCGGTACCGACGGATTCATTCACGGAACAAGCGGACGCTCAGGCTCATATTATGGCGGACTTACATGGTTTGGCGACAAATTCACCCTGCGCTACAAAAACATCGGCAACTTTGAAAAAACCGGTCAGGCTTGGAACGGAGTAACTGCGGGCAACGATGACGCATCACTCATGTCCCAGGGAATACACTCCTATAAAGATATGTACAAACACGGACTCGGTAGATTCAACTCCCTGTATGAAGGCATGGTTTACGATTCCGACAACAGGATATTCCCGCAAGATTCGAAAGGAAACTTCCAGACTTACCGCTACAAACTTGACAACGGAAAATATTGGGACAAAACCACCGACAATTTCTATCAGAACCACAACATTCTCTCTGGTTCGTGGATGCCCAACGAACATTGGAGCCACAATGCCGCAATTCACTACACTTACGGCCATGGTTACTACAGCGAATTCCGTCCCCAAAACAAATTTTCCAAATTCGGACTGAAAGCCACCGATTCCGAAGGCAACACAATCAAGAAAGCCGATTTCGTAAGAAAGAAAGGTCTTGCACAAAACAACTACGGCGCACTCTATAATGTGAACTTCAAAAACGACAAGTGGGACGTGATAGGCGGAATGAACATGACGCAATTCCGTTGCAACCACTTCGGCAAACTGAAATACGTATCCAATGTGGGACAGGTGGAAGATTACACAGGCTATAAATATTACGATTCCGACGCTCGCAAAGACGATTATTCGGTTTTCGCAAAAGCCACTTATCATGTCTTTGATTTCTTCGACGTGTTCGGAGATATTCAATATCGCCACGTATTCTATAAGACAAATGGTCTGAATGACAGATTCTATGAAAATGACAACAGCCACCAAATCCTTGACATTCACAAAAAATACGACTTCTGGAATCCCAAAGCAGGTATAAGCTATTATCAGGACGGACATAACGCATATTTCTCGGTGGCTTATGCGGGACGCGAGCCTGAACGCAATAACTTTACCGACAATGGCAGCTATCCCGCACCGAAAGCGGAGCACATGATAGACTATGAGCTTGGCTACAACTATGACGGCGGAAACTGGCACGCAGGTGTGAATTTCTATCACATGAACTACAAAGACCAATTTGTGCAAACAGGAGAAAAAAGCGACATTGGCGAAAGCCTCACAACAAACATATCCAAGAGCTATCGCCAAGGCATTGAAATTACAGCCGATTGGAGTCCGCTTTCATGGTTTACCGTTGCAGGAAACGCAGCACTTTCGCAAAATAAAATCAAAGATTTCACAGAATATGTGGACAATTGGGACGGCGATGCCCAGACACAGCACTACGGAAAATCCACTCTTTCGTTCTCACCTGCCGTTATCTTGAACGGATTCCTCAATTTCCATTACGCAGGATTCGATGCAACGTGGCACACAAACTTTGTGGGTCGTCAATATCTTGACAACACCGAAAACAAAGACCGTTCGCTGCCCTGCTATTCCCAGACGGACATAAACATGAACTACACACTCGACACTAAAAAACTGTCGTTGGGTGTTAAGCAGGTTGTGTTCGGTCTCAGTCTCAATAACATTTTCGACAGACACTATGCAAGCAGCGGCTGGGTGTATAGCGCAGTGAGCCAAGAGAAAGGTTACGATCTCGACAACCGTTATTACCAGATAGGATTCATACCTATGGCAGGTTTTACGGCAATGGGCAACATAACATTGAGATTCTGACATGAATTTCTTTGCCGAACACTGGCTTGACATTGTTACCACGGTTCTCGGGCTTGTTTACATTGCGCTCGAATACCGCGCAAGCATAGCCTTGTGGATTGTGGGAATAATAATGCCCGCTCTCGACATATATTTATACTACAGCCACGGTCTTTACGGCGATGCTGGAATGGCTGTGTACTATACGGCGGCTGCCGTTTACGGTTATATTGTCTGGAAGTTCGGTAAAAAGGGCGACAGCAAGGAACAAGAAATGCCCATATCGCATTTCCCCCGAAAAAAGATACTGCCTGCCGTGATTTTTTTCGCAGTTGCCATGTGGGCAACCCATTACATTTTGGTCAATTACACAAATTCCACTGTTCCGGTGCTTGACAGTTTCACCAATGCCCTGAGTTTTGTGGGACTTTGGGCGTTGGCTCAAAAATACATCGAGCAATGGTTTGTTTGGATTGTGGTTGACGTGATTTCGTGTTACCTTTACATTGACAAGGGAATACCTTTCAAAGCCGGATTATACGGATTGTATGTGGTGATAGCGGTTATGGGCTACATGAAATGGCGAAAGATGATGCAGACAAGGCATTAAACAAAAAATCTCCGGCACATTTGCCGGAGATTTTTTGTTTTCGTATTCTTTGGACGGATCAGAGTTTTCCCAATTCGCCGAGGTAACTGTCCTTGAAGCCGAGAAAATATAACACCCCGTCGAGTCCGATGTTGCTTATGGCTTGCCGGGCATTGGCTATCACTTTTGGTTTTGCGTGGAAGGCTATTCCCAATCCGGCTTCCGAGATCATAGGCAAATCGTTTGCCCCGTCGCCCACCGCTATTGTCTGTGCAAGATTTATTTTCTCCACTTGCGCAATGAGCCTGAGCAATTCCGCCTTTCGCGTGCCGTCCACAATTTCACCCACATAGCGTCCGGTGAGTTTTCCGTCCTCTCCTATTTCGAGTTCATTGGCATATACGTAGTCTATGTTGTACTTGCGTTGCAGATATTCTCCGAAATAAGTAAATCCGCCACTGAGAATGGCTATTTTATACCCGCACTTTTTCAACACGGACATTAATCTGTCGGTTCCTTCGGTTATAGGAAGATTCTCCGCTATGTCTTTCATTACCGCCACATCGAGACCTTTGAGCAAAGCCACCCGTTGTGTGAAACTTTCTTTGAAATCTATTTCACCACGCATGGCTCGTGCCGTGATTTCCGCCACTTTATCGCCCACTCCGTTGCGTTTGGCGAGTTCGTCTATACACTCTGTCTGAATCAATGTGCTGTCCATATCGAAACAAATGAGTCGGCGCATGCGCCGGTACATGTCATCGGTTTGGAAAGAGAAGTCTATGCCGAATTCGGAAGAGAGTTCCATGAGTTCTTTCTGCATCTCGGGATAATTGTTCGGCGTGCCGCGCAGCGAAAATTCTATACAGGCTCTTACATTACGCTGGGGATGCACAATACTCATGCGACCCGTGAGACGCAAAATGGAATCGATGTTAAGACCTTGGGCGGCAATCACCTTGGCTGCGGCGGCAATCTGACGAGCCGAGAGACTGCGACCGATGAGTGTGAGTATGTAGCGGTTTTTTCCCTGCTGGTTCACCCAGGCTTCGTATTCATCGTCGGTAACCGGGTCGAAACCTATCTGGACATTCAGTTCAGAGGCTTTGAACAGAAGTTCTTTCATCACCTGCCCCGCCGAAACATCGTCTATTCTGATGAGTATTCCGAGCGAAAGGGTGCTGTGAATATCAGCCTGACCTATGTCAAGGACTTTTGCACCATAGCGCGAAAGAATCTCCATTGCCGACGCCGTTAGTCCCGGTCGGTCTTTGCCGGTGATTCTTATAAGGATTTGCTCCTCCTTGGTTGGTTTTATTTGCATGATGATATTAAAATATACGCGAATATAGTGTTTTATCTCAACACAGGCAAAACATTTGCGCTTCCTGTTGCGCCATAAGCCACATTCCGCTCGCCGCCGCACAGAAATAACAAATTAATTAATTCGGGCTTTGCGGGTAAACACACACGGGAAAAAGTCCCGGAAACATGGGATTCGGGGCAATTTCATATTCATTTTTTGCATATTTGTAAGCATCTGTTTTTCCATTAGTTACGAATTGCCAAAAATACAAGCCATATATTTTGAAATAAGTGCCTTGTATTTTAAAATATATGGC